>Ga0210407_10001620_pt1 | contig 20666 bp, 17 predicted proteins | sample IncBWC27MmetaG_FD_150860 | JGI IMG/M metagenome (GOLD analysis project Ga0210407, IMG submission 150860) | Forest soil microbial communities from Barre Woods Harvard Forest LTER site, Petersham, Massachusetts, United States - Inc-BW-C-27-M | ecosystem: Environmental > Terrestrial > Soil >... | reverse complement strand
GGACACTAAGCGCCGGGCTCGCGGCAGCGCCACAATTTGTGCAATTCGCCGGGCAGCCCGCCGGCGGCGCAGACGACGATATCACCGGGCGCGGCGGCGCGATTGACTGCGCCCAGCACCTGCGCGTCGCTCGGCACCGCGGTGTTGGACTCCGCCGTCGCCTGCGTTACCGCATCATTCCATTCGGCGGCGAGCCGGTGCGCCTTGGCGGCCCAGGCGGAAGGCGCGGTCCAACCTGCCAGCGCTTGACCGAGCGCTCCGAGACCGGCCTGCGCATCGGCAACGAGCGGCAAGGCACTGTGCTTTACTGCGTCGTAAGTTGCGATATTCAGCTGGATCAGCCGAAGTTCGGGATTGCGAAACAGGCTGCGAGACGCGGTCGTGAAATCCGACAGCCGGGTCCCGATCGCGAGAACCGTATCGGCTTCGGCGGCGAGCGCATTGGCGGCGCTGCCGCCGGTGACGCCGATCGCACCGACTGCGCAGGGATGATCCCAGGCGAGCGCACCCTTCCCGGCCTGCGTCTCGGCGACCGGTACGCCATGCCGCGCCGTGAAATCCGCCAGTGCGGCGCCGGCCAGCGCGTAATGCACGCCGCCGCCGGCGACGATCAGCGGCGCCTTGGCGCGTATCAGTGCGGCGGCAGCCTCGGCAAGCTGAGCCGCATCGGGCGGGGGGCGACGCAGCCTCCAGCAATGCGGCGCGAAGAAGGATTCGTGATAATCGTAGGCCTCGGTCTGTACGTCCTGTGGCAAGGCGAGCGTCACCGGCCCGCAGTTGGCCGGGTCAGTCAGCACGCGCAGGGCTTGTGGCAGGCTTTCAAGGATCTGCTCCGGGCGAGTGACACGGTCCCACCAGCGCGAGACCGGCCGGAAGCAATCATTGACCGAGACGGTCGGGTCGCCGAACGCCTCGATCTGCTGCAACACTGGATCAGGGCGCCGGCTCGCGAAGACGTCGCCGGGCAATAGCAGCAGCGGTAGGCGGTTGGCATGCGCGACGGCGGCTGCCGTCACCATGTTCGTTGCGCCCGGGCCGATCGAACTTGTGCAGGCCATCATGCGCCGCCGCCGGCTCGCCTTGGCGAAGGCGATCGCCGCCAGGCCCATTGCCTGCTCGTTATGCGCGCGCAATGTCGGCAGTCGCTCGCGCACGTCGTACAGCGCCTCGCCGACTCCAGCGACATTGCCATGCCCGAAAATCGCAAAAACGCCGGCAAACAAGGGAACCTCGCGGCCATCGACTTCGCTCGTCTGCGCCGCGAGATGGCGAATGAGCGCCTGGGCCATCGTCAGCCGGATCGTGGTCATGCTCGGCCCCTTTGCTCTATTCTGTTGTGACACGGAGCATAATCGAAAGCACGGGCATGATCAGCTTCTGCCAATTCGGTGCCGGGCGCATCGGCGCGATCCACGCCGCTAACATCGCCGCCCATCCCGAGGCGCGACTGAACACGATCGTCGAGACAGACCGAGCAGCGGCGGAAAGGTTGGCGGGACGGTATGGCGCGGTTCTGCGCGATCAGGCGGAAGCGCTGGCTGACCCGACCATCGATGCGGTCTTGATCGCGAGCTCGACCGACACCCATGCCGATCTGCTAGAGGCAGCGGCCCGCGCCGGCAAGGCAATCTTCTGCGAGAAGCCGCTCGATCTTGACTGTCGGCGCGCTGCGGCCTGCGCCACCGTGGCGGAGGAATGCGGCGTGACCTTGATGGTCGCGTTCAACCGGCGATTTGACCCGAATTTCGCGCGGCTCGAACGTGAGATCCGAGCCGGCCGCATTGGCCGACCCGAGATCTTGCGCATCACGAGCTACGATCCGGCGCCGCCGACGATCGAGTTCGTGCGCCGCTCGGGCGGCATGTTCCGCGACATGACGATTCACGATCTCGACATGGCGTGCTGGCTGTTGGGCGAGGAGCCTATTGAGCTATTCGCGACGGCAAGCGTAATGGTCGATCCGGCGATCGGCGAGGCGGGCGATGTCGATACCGCGGTCGTGACGTTGCGCATGAAATCCGGCGCGCTGTGCCAGATTGCGAATACCCGGCGCGCTGTTTACGGATATGACCAGCGCATCGAGGTACTCGGGTCTAAAGGCGGGATTTCAGCCGAGAACGTCGTCGAGAGCACGGTCGTGTTTTCCGGGGCGGAGGGCGTCGTCAGCGACAAGCCGCTACCCTTTTTCCTGCAGCGCTACGCCGAAGCGTATCGCCGCGAGCTCGATCATTTCATTACCGCCGTTGCAAGCGGCGCCGCACCGCTGGTCGGCGCCAAGGAGGGAATCCGGGCGCTCGCGCTAGCCCATGCCGCCGCGGAATCGGCGCGCATCGGCCAAGCGGTCAAATTGTGATTAGCCGACTTTGGCGAGCATCTCGGTGTTCAGAAAGCGCTCGATCAGCAGCATGAAGGCGATCGAGGGGACCAGCAGGATCAAGGCGGTGACGGCGGCGATCTGGTAGTTGCCGGCGAGGCTCGCCGTGAACATGATCAGCGGCAAGGTCGTGACGTCCGGCACGCCGACGAAATATGTGCCGGTGAACTCATCGAGCGATTCGAGAAAGACGAAGATCGCCGCCGCCATCAGCCCAGGCGCCGCCAATGGCAGGGTGATGGTCAATGCGGTGCGCAAGGCAGAGGCGCCGAGGTTGCGGGCGGCAAATTCCAGCTCCACATCCACCGCTGCGAAGGCCGCTGCCGCGATCCAGACCGCGATGACGAGACCGTGCGCCGCATGCACAAGCACGACGCCGGCGATCGTGCCGTTGAGCCCGACCATGTAGAAGAGGCGCGCGATGTTGAAGTAGATCGCAACGCTGGGAAACGCCTGCGGCAACAGCAGAATCAGCAGGATGAAGGCGCGCCCCGGCAGACGTCGGCGGCCGAGCGCATAGCCGGCCGGGATCGCGAGCAGAAGACAGACGACAACCGTGATGGTCGCGATCAGAACGCTGGTGCTGAGCGAGGCGAAAGCGTCGCTGGTCGGCTTGAACACCTCACCCCAGTAGCGGAAGCCGTAGGCGAGCGGCAATTTGTGGGGGTAGTACCATTGGATGGCAAACGCCCACAGCAGGAGATTGGCGAGCGGCCCGAAAATCGCGAAGGCAATAAGGCCGAGCAGGCTGCCGCGCCACAGCCATCCGAGCGCCCGCGTCATCCCGTCGTCTCGCCGGCGACGTTGTGTCGGACATAGATCCAGGCCGCCAGGCCGGCGATCAGGTATGAGATGGAGCCGGGGGCGTTGGCGACACCGTAATCGCTGTACGAATTGACGCGAAACGCCATGTCGACGGTGATCATCGTCGGCGCGCCGCCGCTGATCATGATCGGCACCGACAGCACCGACAGCATCGTCACGAAGGCGAGGACGAGCGCGACCGTCATGACGCCGGCGATCTGCGGCAGCAGGATCTCGATGAGGATTCGCAGACTGCCGGCGCCGAGATTGCGGGCAGCCTCAATGCTGGCGCGGTCGAGCGCCGACATCGCGCCGGACACGAGCAATGCGACGAACGGCGTCTCCTTCCACACGAAGGTGACAATGATGCCGCGCCAATCGAGGAGGCCCGACAGGTTCGCCACATCGACTAGCCCCAGTGTGTCGAGCGCATTGTTCAGCATGCCGTTCTTTGCAAGAAAAGTGCGCATGCATTGCGCCGCGACGATGAACGGGATGAACAGGGGCCAACGGTAGAGCCATTTCAGCACTGCGACGGCGGCCGGGTGCGTGCCCAGCACCAGATAGCCGCCGATCAGCGCGGCGAGGATGCCGGTCAGCACGGTCGAGGCGGCAACGATGACGATCGTGAACAGGATGTCGGTGCCGTATAGCTCGAAGGTCTTCGCAAAATTGTCGAAGCCGAACGCGCCGTCCCGCGTCGTGAAGGCGGAGAGGAGCGAATAGAGTAGCGGATACACAAACAGCCCCAGCACCATCGCCAACGCCGGCGCTACGAGCGCCAGCAGAGCCGGATTCCGGTCCTGCGGGCTCGATGATCGAGTACGTCCCAGAGAAAACCGGGATCCGTGATTCGGGATCGAGGCCGATTTGGGCAAGGTCGAGCCGTTGGTAAATGGATCGCCGCCTTGACTCTATGCGGGTTCGAGTGGCGATCCGCTACTGCACCCTGCGCTCGTAGCTTTCGAGGATGTCGTTGAAGTAGGGCGCGATCGGGAAGGGTTTTCCTTTCGTCGCGAGATCCTCGGGCGTCACATCTACAAACAATTTCTGCCAGGTCGCCTCGTCAAGCTGCGCCTTGACCGCCGCCGCGTCGATGCCGGGATACCAGTTGAAGCGTTTGACGATGCCGTCGGCTTGCACCTTCGGGCTCGTTGCCAGCGCGATGAATTCCTCGGCAACTTTCGGGTTCGCCGCCTTGGCCGGCACCACATAGTACATCGGCTGGCCCGGCATGCCGGGCCCGATCAGCTTCAGCTTGACGGTCGGCGGGATCTTGCCGTCGGCCTGCCAGGTGTAGAACATGTCGACCCAGACCGGGCCCATCGCGATCTCGCCGCGATTGAGCATGTCGAGTGTGCCGGCATTGCCCGGGGTTAACACGGCATTCTTGTTGAACGCGGCAAGCTTCGCGAGCGCGTCGTCCCAGCCCTTCTTGCTGTCGGGATCGTAGGGGCCCTTCATCAGGCGGTCGGGGTCGGGGGTCTGAGCATAGACCCACCCGACGACGAAGCTGACGCCCGACATTCCCCCCTTGATGCCGTTGTAGCCGAATTTTTTCGGGTTTTGCGCAACCCATCTTTCGAGCTCCGCGTAGGTCGCGGGGGGATCCTTCACCATCGTCGTGTTGTAGGCGATCGCGGTCTGGCTGTTGAACATCGGGATCACGTAGCCATCGACATTGGCGCCGAGCGCTCGCTTGGCGGCTTCGGAGGTAACGAGCTTTCCGGTCGGCACATCCGGCACATAGCGAGCCAACAGCCCTTTAGTCACCATCTCTCCGGCCGCCTTCTGGTGAATGACGGCCACATCGATATCCCAGCTGCTATTGTCTTTCTCAGCTTCGAGTTTTTCGTAAATCTTCTGAGAACCGGCGTCGCCGGGGCCGGTGCCGACTGCCCTCACCGTAACGCCGGGATGCTCCTTCTCGAACATCGGCGCGAGATAGTCCTTGACGTAATCGACCATGTTCTGGTCGCCGGCAGTGACGAGATTGAGCGTCGCCTTCTGCTGTGCCGACGCCGGTGTGCCGAGCACAAGAGCCAGCAGCCCGGCGATCAACATGCCAAATGGTTTCATGATTGCCTCCCTACCCATTGTCATTCTGTGCGTGGTGTTTGGGGGTAAAAATGCAAGGCCATCAGCGGCAGGGCGATGCCGATCGCGTCGCCCAAGGGGAGCCGCCGTGCATCGTCGACGAGATATTGCTGCTCTGCCCCGACACGCACCGCGTAGCGATAAAAGCCGCCCGGATAGGAGCACTGAACGATCTCGCCGCGCAATACAAGGCAGCCCTCGGCGGTTGCGCTGGGATCGCAGAGGTGCGCGTCTTCGCTGCGGAAATGCGCGTTGAGCGACACCGTGCCTTGGCAACCCGCATCTCTGCCGATCGGCAACACAGCGGGATCGATCGCAGTTCTGGTGCCTAGTGTCTCGTGTTCAAGCGCGAGACCGGGGCCGTAGCTGCGCAACCGCAGCGGCACGATATTTGCCGCACCCATAAAGCTGGCGACAAACGGCGAGGCCGGCCGATTGTAGATCTCCTCCGGCGTGCCGATCTGGGCGATGCGCCCGGCATTGAGGATGACAATGCGGTCGGCCATGACCATCGCCTCCTGACGATCGTGCGTGACATGCATGGTCGTGATGCCGAGCTTTTGCTGCAATGTCTTGATTTCGTGTCGTACATCCTCGCGGATACGGGCATCCAGGTTGGACAGGGGCTCGTCGAGCAGCAGCACCTGCGGGCTGATCGCCAGCGCGCGCCCGAGCGCGACGCGCTGCCGCTGACCGCCGGAAAGGGCGGTCACCTTGCGCTCTCCGAGCCCGTCGAGCCGCAGCATAGCGAGCAGTTCGTCGATGCGCGCGGCGATCTCGGCGCGCCCGACATGGCGCAGCTTGAGACCGTAACCGATGTTTTGCGCGACCGTCATGTGCGGCCATAGGGCGTAGGATTGGAACACCATCGCGATGTTCCGCTTTTCCGGTGACAAGCGCGTTACGTCCTGCCCACCGACGACAACCGAGCCGCTGGCCAAGCCGACAAAGCCGCAAATCGCGCGCAACAGCGTGGTCTTGCCGCAGCCCGATGCGCCCAGAAGCGCAATGAACTCACCGCCGGCGGCACTCAGTGACACGCGATCGAGCACTCGGTTTGCGCCATAGAACACACTCGCCTCACGAATTTCGAGTGATACCGCGGTCGTTCTCATCGCGAAGGCAACGTGGTTTGCGAGGGCAGTAGCCCGAGTTCGGCGAGCTCGGCGCGCAAGGTCGTGGGCGTCGTGAAATGGACCGCGTGAATACCAAACGGGCGGGCCGCATCCACATTTGCGGCGACGTCGTCGATATAGACGGCGCGTTTCGGATCTATCGCAAAGCGCCCGAGCAGCGATTCGAAGATGCGGGGATCCGGCTTGATGAGCCCGACCTCACCGGAGACCAGAACGCCGCGAAACCAGCGTAAAAACTCGAAGCGCTCGAAAGTCGGCGGGTAGGTCTCGGCCGAGAAATTTGTCAGGCAATAGAGGGGCGCGCCCAACGCTTTGAGCTCGGCCAGGATCTCGACCGAGCCGGCGATCGGGCCCGGCATCATCTCGTCGAAGCGCGCGCCATATGCGTCGATCAGCTCGGCCTTGTCGGGATGCTCGGCCTTCAGTAGGTGGGCGCCTTCGGCAAAGGTCCGGCCGGCGTCCTGGCCGCGGTTCCATTCGTGAGTGCAGACGGTCGCGAGGAAATGCTCCATCGCCGCCTCGTCGCCTGCAAACAACTTGCGGTAAAGGTGACGGGGATCCCAGTCAATCAGCACGCCGCCGAGATCGAACACGACGATATCACGGGCTGCCTTCGTCATCGTTCCCTGTAACCTCCGATCTTCCGGCAGAGCATAGACACCCCCGGTTCACAGTCGCAATCCCGCGGCGGGTTGGGCTAAGCTCGCCAGCGGACGCAGCAGGGCAAGGCGCGATCATGTGTGTCCGCCTCGGCATCAGCCCGATCGGGTGGAGCAACGACGATTTGCCGGAATTGGGCGGCGACATCCCGCTCGACACGTGCCTGGCCGAGGCGCGCGGGACGGGCTTTGAGGGCATCGAGCTCGGCCACAAATTCCCGCGCGATCCCGCACTGTTGCAGCCGCTCCTTGCTCGTCACGAGCTCCATCTGGTCTCTGGCTGGTACAGCGGGCGCCTGCTCGAGAGATCGGTTGCCGAGGAATTGGAGGCGATCGAGCCGCATCGCGCCTTGCTCGCGGCGCTGGGCTGCGCGGTTCTGGTCTACGCCGAAACGAGCGGCGGCATCGCCGGCGACCGAACCCGGCCGCCCTCGAGCCGACCGCGCCTAGTCGATGGAGATTGGCGCAATTTCGGCACTCGCCTCACCCAGGTGGCCGATCGCTTGGCGGAACGGGGCATCCGCCTCGCCTATCACCACCACATGGGGACGGTCGTCGAGACCGCGGCCGACATCGACCGCTTGATGGCGGCGACCGGCGGCAGCGTCGGTCTGCTGCTCGACACCGGGCATCTGGCTTTTGCCGGTGCCGATCCGGTCGATATCGCATGGCGGCATCGGCTGCGAATCAATCATGTCCACTGCAAGGATGTCCGGCCGGGTGTGCTGGAACGCACTCGCGCCGCCGACCAGAGCTTTCTCGACGCCGTGCTCGACGGCGTCTTCACCGTGCCGGGCGACGGCGCGATCGATTTCGCCGCGGTGCTCACCGCGCTCAAGGCTGCGGATTACCGCGGCTGGCTTGTTGTCGAGGCGGAACAGGACCCGGCCAAGGCGCCGCCCCTGGTCTATGCCCGCCGCGGCTTCGCACATTTGAGCGCAACGGTTCGCGAAACGGGGTGGTGAGGAGAAAATGACGTCAATCTGGCTGCGGCCTGAAGGCCGCCAGGAGCAGCGGTTACAAGGGCTGATCGACCGGCTTGCCGAGGAGCACGGCACCGTGGCCTTTGCACCGCATCTGACGGTGTGCGGCGTCCCCGGCGATCTCGCCGTGCTCGACGCGGCCGCGGCCTACGTCAGGGAATGCGGACTGCTGCCGCTAAGAGCGGCAAAGACGGCCGTCACGGGCGCGGTTATTACGCCATTCCGGGCCGTCTTCATCGAGGTCGAGAACAGCGCGGAGTTGCGCGAATTCCGCGAGCGGCTGCACGACATCGTCGGCGCGCCGCCGCTCATCCCGCCGCATATCAGCCTCCTCTATACGCTCGACCGGAACAGTCAGGCGCCCCGGCTTGATTTCGACGCCGAGAGGCTGAGGGCAATCGCCGCCGGGTGTGCCCAAGTAATCGACGACGAGCACTTCACTCTCGGCCGACCGATCGTCAACAGTGCCGGCGGCGGCGACTACGATGTCCGCAGCTGGAACGTGATACGCTCCCTGTAGCAGGAACCCAGGAGAGGACCGTCGATGCCGAGCCGCCTCGCACTTGCGGGAGCCGTCTTCGCTGCCATCGCTGCGTTGTCAGGGCCTTTGCGCGCCTCGGCCGAAGGCAACCTCGTTGTCTATTGCGCGGTGCAGGAAGAATGGTGCCGCAACATGGTCGCCGCTTTCGAGCGGCAGACCGGCATCAAGGTCGCAATGACGCGCAAGAGTTCGGGCGAGTTCTATGCCCAGGTGCAGGCCGAGGCCAGCAATCCGCGCGGCGACATCTGGTGGGGCGGCACAGGCGACCCGCATATGCAGGCGGCCGAGGAGGGCCTGACGATCGAATATGAATCGCCCAATCTGGAGAAGGTGCATGATTGGGCGAAAAAGCAATGGGAGCAATCGAAACACCGCGCGGTCGGCGTTTATGCCGGCGCGCTGGGCTACGGCTACAATACCGAGCTATTGCAAAAGACGGGCAGCGCCGAACCCAAATGCTGGGCCGACCTGACGGACCCGCGGTTTCGCGACGAGGTGCAGGTCGCCGACCCCAACTCCTCCGGTACGGCTTACACGCTGCTCGCGACAGTCGTACAGCTGATGGGCGAGGACAAGGGTTTCGATTATCTGAAGCGGCTGCATCGCAACGTCAACCAATACACCAAATCAGGCGCCGCACCGGCCAAAGCGACGAGCCTCGGTGAAACCCTTATCGGCATTACCTTTCAGCACGACATGGTGACGTTCATCGTCGATGGCGCGCCGATCAAGGTCGTGGCGCCTTGCGAAGGCACCGGCTACGAGATCGGCTCGATGAGCATCATCAAGGGCGCCCGCAACGTGGACAGCGCGAAGAAATGGTATGACTGGGCATTGACGGCGGAAGCGCAGAGGATCGGCGGCGAGTCGAAATCCTATCAGGTGCCGTCCAACAAGGACGCAAAGCCTCCGCGGCAAGCACCCGATTTCTCACAGATCAAATTCATCGACTACGATTTCGCCAAATACGGATCGTCTGCGGAACGCAAGCGGCTCCTGACAAAATGGGACAATGAGGTCAAAAACCTGCCGCGCTAGTGACAGTGCTTTTGATGCCAGCGGTGGGGAACTCGGCGCTATTCTGGCTGCTACTGGGCTGGACCGGCTTCGCGATCCTGCCGGTATTTCGATGATGGGCTCCTGTCGGTTCCAGCGGCCTCAGGCTTGGTGCTGGCGATCGCAGATAGGCGATTCTGGCTGCTGCCGCTCGGCCTGCCGCTGCTGCTCGGGTTCGTTCCGATGATGCGACCGCATAGCCGCGCTGCCGCGGCCGGCTGGCTCATCGCGATCGGCCTAGCCGGCCTCGTATGGGTCGGGTTGGAAGGCTTTGCAATCGACCACCGGGGTTGGTCGGCGAAATGGATCGGCGATCTGTTCGGCACAGTGGGGCCGCGGCAGGGCGGCGTGGGCTATGGCGCCTTCCTGACGCTTCTCGCCTTCCTGATGCTGCTGTGCCATGGCCTCGCCGCGCGCGGCATCTCCGGCGGCGACGCCTTCACCGCTGCGGCGCTCGGCCTGATCCTCGCGATGGTCGGGCTCTTCGTGTTCTTCCCGGTCGCCAAGGTGCTCGCGAGCGCGTTCGAGGACAATGCCGGCCGTCTTGCTCCGGTGAACTTCCTCACGCTGTTCCTTGATCGCTCGGTCTGGGGCCTCGATTGCATAACGAGCCGACTGAGCTGCGGTGTCGCGTGGAACAGCCTTCTTCTTGCGCTCGTCGTCGCGGCGGGCGCGACGACGCTGGGCCTTGCTTGCGCGCTGATCGTCACGCGCACGGGTTTTCGGTTCAAAGCCACGTTGCGCGCCTTGACTGTGCTCCCGATCATCACACCGCCTTTTGTCATCGGCCTCGCCATCATCCTGTTGTTCGGTCGCGCCGGCGCGGTGACGGGCCTCCTCGCCGATTGGTTCGGCCTGCCGCGATCGCGCTGGATCTATGGCTGGCCGGGCGTGTGTATAGCGCAGTTGCTTGCTTTCGCGCCGATCGCGTTTCTTGTGCTAATCGGGGTCGTCGAGGCCATCAGCCCGAGCCTCGAGGAAGCGGCGCAGACATTGCGCGCGCGGCGCTGGAGGCTCTTCAAGACAGTGTCATTGCCATTGATGAGACCAGGTATCGCAAATGCCTTCCTGCTGAGCTTTGTCGAAAGCCTCGCCGATTTCGGCAACCCGCTCGTCCTCGGCGGCAATTTCGAGGTGCTCTCGACAAAGATCTTTTACGCGGTGGTCGGCGCAGCGCATGACCGGGCGCGCGCCGCCATGCTGTCGATCGTTTTGCTGGGTCTCACGCTCCTGGTATTTTACGCCCAGCACCGCTGGCTCGGCCGGCGCTCCTATATCGCGCTCACGGGCAAGGGTGATGCGGGACTGCGAGCGAGGTTGCCTCGTGATCTTGCGTGGCTGTGTTACGGGCTGGTCGCACCGTGGCTGCTGCTGACGATCATGACTTATGCGACGATCCTGCTGGGCGGTTTCGCGACCACGATGGGGCGCGACTACACTCCGACGATTCGCCACTATTGGACCGCGTTTTCGGTCGAGCCGATGGCCACAGGATTACTGTTCACCGGCTCCGCCTGGGCTTCGTTGTTGACGACTGTCGAGATCGCAGCTGTCGCTGCGCCGTTCACGGCGCTCCTCGGCCTGTTGACTGCCTATCTGTTGTCACGCCGCCGGTTCGCCGGACGCCGCGCCTTCGAATTCGTGACAATGCTGAGCTTCGCGATCCCGGGCACGGTCGTCGGCGTCTCGTACATCCTGGCCTTCAATGTGCCGCCGATCGAATTGACCGGGACCGGGCTGATCCTCGTCGTCTGCTTCGTGTTCCGCAACATGCCGGTTGGTGTGCGCGCTGGCATTGCGGCGATGAGCCAGATCGACCGTAGCCTCGACGAAGCCTCGCTGATGCTGCGGGCGCGTTCCCTGACGACGCTGCGCCGGATCATCGTGCCGTTGCTGCGACCGGCTATTGCCGCTTCGCTGGTCTACGCCTTTGTCAGAGCGATGACGAGCGTCAGCGCAATCATTTTCCTGGTCTCAGCCGAATACAACATGGCGACCGCCTATATCGTCGGCCGCGTCGAAGCCGGCGAGTTCGGCCTCGCGATCTCCTACTCCTCGATACTGATCCTAATCATGTTGCTCGCGGTATTGCTGATCCAGCTGGTCGTAGGTCAGCGCCGGCTCGGTCGCCGCGCTATCGAGGCCGGCGCCGCTCCCGTCGCAGCCTCAGCCGGCTAAACCTGTGAGCGACACGGCTCCAGCAGCGCTCGAGTTTCAGTCCGTGGTCAAGTGCTATGGCGCGACAACCGCGGTCGATGGCATCTCCTTCTCTGTCGAGACAGGCACGCTTGCCACGCTCCTGGGGCCTTCGGGCTGCGGCAAGACAACGACATTGCGGCTGATCGCCGGCCTCGAAGTCGCAACGGCGGGACGCATCCTGATTGGCGGCCGAGAAGTGACGCAGCTGCCGCCGAGCGAGCGCAATGTCAGCATGGTCTTCCAGTCCTATGCGCTGTTCCCGCACATGACGGTCATCGAGAATGTCGCTTACGGGCCGACCGTCAGCGGCGTTCCCAAACGGCGCGCGCGGGAGATGGCGGCGGAGAAGATCTTGCTGCTTGGTCTCAGCGGGCTCGAACGGCGTTTTCCCTCGGAACTTTCCGGCGGCCAGCAGCAGCGGGTGGCAGTGGCGCGCGCGCTCGTCTTGGAACCGCTGGTCCTGCTGTTCGACGAACCGCTATCGAACCTCGACGCTAAATTGCGCCGCCGCGTGCGCGACGATATCCGCGACCTACAATCTCGCCTCAACCTTACCGTCGTCTATGTGACGCATGATCAGCAGGAGGCGCTGGCGATCTCCGATCAGGTCATCGTCATGGCGCAGGCGGCGATCGCACAGAGCGGACGGCCGCGTGACCTTTACGAGAACCCGGCCAACGTGTTCGTCGCGGATTTCATTGGGGATGCCAATATCGTCGATGCTGAACTGGCAGCTTGCTCCGACGACCGAGTGCAAGTGCGGCTGGCCGGTCTCGATATCACGCTGCCGCCGCGGAACATGTCCCCAGGACCGGTGAAGCTCGCGGTCCGTCCCGAGGCGATCCGGCTTTACCGGGATAAGCCGGCCGGACCGGCACTGCCGGCGCGGCTCGTCAAGACGGTCTATCTCGGCTCGCACATGGAATACACGGTGGACTGCGCGCTGGGAGCGCTGTTCGTCATCGATCGCTCGACATCCGAATCATACGCCATAAGCAGTGAACTGTGGATCCGCTTTTGCCACTTCGGAGTTACCATTCTAAGCGATTGAAGTAGCACAACGCACAGCTTCACAGAGATCGCTTCAGGGCAGCAGTATCCGCATTGGAATTGAAAGATTCTAGACCGAAAACCGTACCTGCAGCGGCCGCCTTCCGGGAGCACGATCTCATCGCCCAACCCCGATGTCTGTTAGTGGCACCGAGCAGCCCCGAGCGGCGGCACGCTTCAAGGTCAGGTGCTGAGGGTTGACCCGACCGAGCGGGGCATCGTCGCCGGCGCGGCTGATTGATCCGAGGTTGCTCTTCACGACGACTTCGCGAACGGCAAAAAAGGGTGGGACAGCTGTCCTTCGCCGGACCTCGCGCGAACGGCGAGGTTGCGCCGTTTCCCGCCGTTCGCGGGACTGCAATGGAATGGCCGGAATCGTTAAGGGTTTTCGGATGCCTGCCAGTCACTGCGCGAGGGGCTGCGCGGAGGCAGGCGTCCGAAAAGCCTCGAAGGAGGAAACCGCGGGGGGAGTATGCGCCTGCGGAAGTGTCGGTCTATGGGGATTTAAGGCGAGGTTCTGCGCGACTTGGCCGCTCTCGGACGGAACTGCCGGCTTGAATGGGTAGCGGGGTCGGTGATTTTGGTTGGCGTGCGTGCCGTGGGCCCCGTGCCGGCGTGCTGAAGGATCTGGGTTTTGGCGGCCGAGGTCGAGGCTGAGGGTGCCATCGGCAGAATGTGGCTGTTGCCGGCGGGATATCGTCGTCGGACAGGCGGAGCGATGGGAGCGGTGACAACAGGGTGTTGCTCATGAGCTATCGAGCCCGATCGAGGGGACGGGCCAGAAGCGGGGCTGGCAGCCGGGTTCGAAGGCCTCGACGATGATCATCCGCCCGCCGCAGCAAGGGCAAGCATTCCAGTCTTCGTCGTCGCGACCATTTTCGGCGTGATCGCTCGCCCGGCTCGACGGAGTTGGGTCGGGTACGGCGAGGAGCCGGCGGGCCAATGCAATGTTGTTGGCCCGGTTGGCATTGGCGAAGAGGCCGTAGTGACGGATGCGATGAAATCCGTCGGGCAGGACATGGATCAGGAAGCGGCGGATGAACTCGTTGGCGTCGAGCGTCATAAGCTTATAGCGAGCGTCGCCCTTGGCCCGGTAATCCTTCCATTTGAAAGTGACGCGCTCGCCGGCGAAGGCGACGAGCCGGCTGTTGGCAATAGCAGTGCGGTGTGTGTAGCGGGAAAGGTAGGCGAGGACGGCGTCGGGTCCGCCAAAAGGTCGCTTGGCATAGACGACCCATTCGAGCTTGCGCAGTGCGGCGAGGAAGGTTTGGAAGGCTGCCGGTTGGGCGAGGGCGGCCTGGTCGGCGAAGAACTGCAATCGCCCGGCCTGGTAGGCGGCGTTCAGCCCTTCGAGGAACAGGCGACGGAAGAGCCGAGAGAGGACCGGAACGGGGAGGAAAAAGCCGAGCCGGCAGGCGATCCAGCGCTCGCCATCGGGAGAGACGCCGCCTCCCGGGACGATGATGTGGGCATGCGGATGGTGGGTGAGTGTCGACCCCCAGGTGTGGAGCACAGCGGTGAGTCCAATGCGGGCGCCGAGGTGCTTGGGGTCGGCGGCGATGGTGATCAAGGTCTCGGCGGCGGTTTTGAGCAACAGGTCATAGACGACGGCCTGGTTGTGATAGGCGATGTCGGCGATCGGCCCCGGTAGGGTGAAGACGACGTGGAAATACGGCACGGGCAAGAGTTCGGCCTGGCGGTCGGCCAGCCATTCCTTGGCAGCGGCGGCCTGGCACTTTGGGCAGTGCCGGTTGCCGCAAGAGTTGTAAGAGATACGCAGGTGCGCGCAGTCTTCGCAGCGTTCGACATGACCGCCCAACGCCGCCGTTCGGCAGCGTTCGATCGCCGACATGGCCTTGAGTTGGCCGAGGCTCACATGGCCGGCATGGGACGCACGCCAAGCCGGCCCGCGATGGCGGAAGATGTCCGCCACCTCGACCGCCGGCCGTGGCAACGGCCGCGCGTCAGCCGGGCATCTTCCGCAGAAAGTCGAGCGGGCTGGTCACCTGGCCGATCGTGCTGATGGCGACGCGGGTGTAGAGCGCCGTCGTGTCGAGTTTCTTATGTCCCAATAAAACCTGGATTATCCGAATATCGGTCTTCTGCTCCAGGAGATGCGTGGCAAAGCAGTGCCGCAGCGTATGAACGCCGACACGCTTGGTGATGCCGGCACGCCCGGCTGCCAGGCGAACGATCCGATGCAGCTGGCGCGCACTCGTATACTGCCCGCGGTAGCCGGGAAACAACCAGGGCTGACCGGGAGACATCCAGCCCTTCTTGCGCGCGACGCGCCACCATTCATGCAATATCTCAAGCAGGATGGGCGAGAGAATGACGTATCGATCCTTCTTGCCCTTGCCCTGCTCGACCCGGATGAGCATCCGGTCACGATCGATATCGGTGAGCTTGAGCGATACGACCTCCGAGGCTCGCAGGCCGGTGGCATAAGCCAAGCTCAGGATCGCCCTGTGCTTGGTGTTCGTCGCCGCGGCGAGCAGCCGACCGACCTCCTCCGGGCTCAGAACAACGGGCAGGCGGCGAGGCTCGCGGGTCGAGATGAGCTCCTCGGCAAGATCGTGGCGTTTCAGTGTAATTTTGAAGAAGAACCGCAGTGCAGTGGCGCTGACGTTGGCGGTTCCCACCGACGTCCCGATCGAGGCCAGCCATAACTGATAGCGATGGACATCCTCGGCGGTGGCCTTGTCGGCAGACCGGCCCAGGAAATCGGCAAACTTTTTGACGTGGCGGATATACTGGTAGTGCGTCTTGGGACTGAGCCGGCGGATCGTCATGTCCTCGATCAGTCGCCGGCGTAACGGACTGATGGCCTTGTCGGTCATTGGGGGCTCCTGTCTTGGGTGAGGCTCAAGGCCCCTCAATCTCAAGACAGGACGCCTGCTTCTCGCTACTCCACGTGTTGCTACCAATTACCGCGACAGCGGTTTAGTCGTGTGCCCAGCATGTTCGAAAGCTTGGGGGTGGAAGTCCCCTATCCAACCTGATGGAGGTGAAGGATTAGCGAAGCACAAGGGCGTCATCGCGAGGTGGCGTCTGAAGGCAGTGCGGAGCAAAACCGCGACCTGACGAACAGAAATCGGATAAGGCATCCTCGGTCGGACGAGCGGGCAACTAATCGCGAAGTCCACAATCCATCAATGGCCGGGGCTGTAGATCCGGCAGGTGTGCGGGGAAGGCGATCGAACTTACCTGGGGAGGCCTGCGTCATGTTCCGATCTCGGAACTGAGGCCACTGCGAGGTGGCCTGACCGTGGCGCAGGAGTCAGCAGAAGGCATAGTAGGCCAAGCCGTCGGCAAGGCTAGTGAGGCACTCCAAAGCCGAAAGGCGGAGCAACAGATAGGCCGAGCCGGAAACGATGGCCGAAGGCCCGAACGATTGGGAGTGGCAAGTAGGACTGGCGACTCATGAGTGGAAAGCGGCAGAAGATCCAGTACTCACTGGCCTTGGAACCGGTGGGCCAGGGTGAAACCCCGGTCAGCGGTTACCAAGGGACCGAACCATTCGTGGCGAAGCCAACAACCGAAAGCCCGGCTGCCGAGCAATTAATGGAGGAGGTGTGCGAGCGAGAGAATCTCGTCAGAGCGTGGAAACGCGTTCGACGGAATAAGGGCAGTCCTGGCGTGGATGGGATGACCATCGACGACGCTAAGGACTACCTGCGTGAGCACTGGCCAGGCATCCGGTCTCAATTGCTCGCGGGAACCTACCAGCCGCAGCCGGTCAAGCGGGTCGAAATACCCAAGCCGGACGGCGGGTTCAGAAAGCTCGGCGTGCCTTGCGTCGTCGACAGACTGATCCAGCAAGCCCTGCTGCAGGTTCTCCAGGAGCGGTGGGACCGGACATTTTCCGAGCATAGTTACGGCTTCCGACCGGGACGCTCCGCCCATCAGGCGGTGGCCCAAGCGCAACGATACATTGCCGCGGGCTACAACGTCGTGGTTGACCTTGATCTCGAAAAATTTTTCGACCGGGTCAATCATGACAGTTTGATGGCGCGCGTCGCCGCGCGGGTGACCGATAAACGTGTGCTCAAGCTCATCCGGGCGTTTCTCAAGTCCGGAGTAATGGAAGACGGCTTGGTCAGCCCGGTGGACGAGGGGACCCCGCAAGGCGGTCCGCTCTCGCCCCTCTTAAGCAATCTCGTGCTCGACGATCTCGACAAGGAACTGGCCCGACGGGGTCACCGCTTTTGCCGCTACGCGGACGACTGCAATATCTATGTTCGCAGCCGCCGCGCCGGTGAACGGGTGATGGCGTCGGTGAGCCGGTTCCTGACCAGGAAGCTGCGGCTGACGGTCAATGAGGCAAAAAGCGCGGTGGCGCGTCCGGAGGAGCGCAAGTTCCTGGGGTTCAGCATCTCGAATGACGGGAGCGAGCGGCGCATTGCGCCAAAAGCCCTCGACAAATTCAAGACGCAGATCCGGGACATGACCCGCCGGACACGGGGGATCAGTCTGTCGCAGTTGATCGAGGACCTCACGCCATACCTCGTCGGATGGCGCGGCTACTTCGGCTTCTGTCAGACCCCGCGCGTGCTCACGAACCTGGAAGCGTGGATCCGCCGAAGATTACGCTCTTATCTTTGGCGGCAGTGGCATAACGGGCCCAATCGCTTCAAAGAACTGCGCCGTCATGGCGTGCCAAAGTTCAATGCAGCGGTCGCCGCCGGTTCACCGACGGGGTTCTGGCGCATGTCTGGACACCCGGCGGTCCAACAAGCGCTGCGCAACCACTACTTCCACTCACTCGGTCTGCCCCGACTCTTTGCTCAAGCTTAACCCGGTCGAACCGCCGTGGTACGGACCCGTATGCCCGGTGGTGGGGGAGGGGTGGCACCGCGAGGTGTCCCCCTATCCCGATCTCGCGAATTTCACCGTCGAACCAGCCTCCCGCGTCGATCAACCGGATCGCCGGATCGCTCGCCGCGATCTTGGCGCGGTCGTCGGCGCTCATACGCTGGATAGACAAGATGTTGATGCTTCTCATGAACGAATTCCACCTTGCGCCGCGAGTGCGGACAACCGCTGCATCGCGGCGGGCTCACCGACGAGTATGGTGTGACCTGTAGGTCATCCTTTGGTCCTTGGCGAGATGCTGCAGGAGAAGGATGCCGACCAATCCACCAGGATGAAGCAGGCTGTGGCTGGCAGGTCAAGCTCAGTGTCGCCGCTCTGAAGAAAGCTTACGGGCGGCACCGACCGGGACCGATGGTTCGAATCCCGCTCGCTCCAGCGGAGAATCACAAGAGAACCGCATCTTGGCCGGTGTCGGTCCGGCGTGACATCAGCTCAGCGTAGAAATCCCTCCATCAGCGCCAGAACGAGGCCAATCGCCAAGCCGAGACGGGCGCGTCGATGCCGAGGGATTGTGGATACTCGCGGCTTTGTCTTTCATTATGGTGGGGAAAGGATCGCGGGAGGAGGCGGCCCTTGTCCAAGGAGTCTGGGGATCGTCATGCTCGACCACACCGCTGGCGCCGCTGTGCGGCAGCCTTGCTCCTCTTCCTGACAGGATGCGGCCAGCTACCGCCGACGAGTGCGGTCGTCATCCCGCCGGTGCCGGGTGGCGCCGCTCGGATCTGGATCTACAGGAATGACTACCAATACGAGCCTCGCGACACACCTTATGTCTGGCTGAACGGCTGGATAACCGGGATCATCCAGCCGAACGCGGCTTTTTATCGCGATGTGCCACCCGCGCAATATACGGTGACGGTAGACAGCTACGGCGTTGCTTATCCCCATCAGTTTGCCGAGTTCAACCTCGGCACAGGACAGGAGGCCTTTGTCAAAATCCTGTCGATGCGGGAGAAGGTGGGTGGCGGCGAGTCCCGCGCATCGCGTACTATCTTTTTTTCGCAGCTGTTCCCGGCCGATGCCGCCCATCCCGCCATCGCCGGCACACCCTTTTACGGCAGCATGTAATCCTCTTCGCGCTCGTCGCCCGCGAGCGCCGTGGCTTCGTGCCAGATGCGGACACACGAGCCACCAGAAGGGTCGGGCAAAAGATCTGCCATGGGCGTCATGAAGGCGGCCGCTAGACCGAAGGCGGCGACAGGCATAGTCTGGCGAACAGCATAGGCTCGGCCGGAAGAGACACCGTGATTTTGCGGCTGCCGGTGGCGGCAATCGCTGCGCTCTTGCTCGCCGGCGCGGTGTCGGCGGCGGGCGCCGATGCGGAGACCGACGCCCGGCTCACGATGGTGCGCACGATCGAGGTGATCGCGCGCGAGAGCAGCGGCGGTGCGGTGCCCACAACACTCGATGCCGGCGTGGTCGACGCGATGCGCCGCGTACCGCGTCATGCCTTCGTACCCGTCTCCCAGCGCGAGCTGGCCTATACCAACCGGCCACTGCCGATCGGCTACGGTCAGACCATCTCCCAACCTTACATCGTTGCCTTGATGACCGACCTGCTGCGGCTGCCGCAACATTCTCGTACCCTCGAAATCGGCACGGGGTCCGGCTATCAGGCCGCCGTACTGGCCGAGCTGGGGCATCAAGTCCATACGATTGAGATCGTCGCGGAATTGGCGGAGCTGGCGGTAAAGCGACTATCCGAACTCGGTTATCGCGCCGTCCACACCCGCCACGGCGACGGCTATTATGGGTGGGCAGAGGCAGCGCCATTCGACGGCATCGTCGTCACCGCGGCGGCATCGCAGATTCCTCCGCCTTTGCTTGAGCAGCTCAAGCCGGGCGGTCGCATGATCATCCCCATTGGGGCCGCCTTCCTCGTGCAACAGCTGATGCTGGTCGAGAAGCTTGCCGACGGGTCAATCCGCACCGAGGCACTGCTGCCGGTCGCCTTCGTACCGCTCGTCGGCAGCCGTTAGCGATGCCATTGCTCGTGGCCGTCTCGCTGCTCTCTGCGGCGGCGATCGCCTACGAAATCCTGCTGATGCGGTTGTTCGCGATCGCGCTATGGCATCATTTCGCCTACATGATCATCAGTTTGGCGCTGCTCGGCTATGGCGCCAGCGGAACCTTTCTAGTGTTCGTCAGGGATCGCGCCCTGGCGCAATTTGGCGCTAGCTTTGCGGCACTTGCCGTCTCGTTTGGGCTTGCGGCGATCGGCTGCTTCGCACTGGCTTGGCGACCGGCGTTCAACCCGCTCGAGGTGATCTGGGATTGGCGGCAGCAGGTATATCTGGCGGCGATGTACCTCCTATTGGCGCTGCCTTTCTTTACCGCCGGGAGCGCCATTGGTCTCAGCCTTGCCGCCCGAACAACACGGATTGGCGCCATCTATCGCGCCGATCTCACGGGAGCCGGCGTGGGCGCGCTCAGTATTGTGCTGGCCATGTTCGTGCTACCGCCGGAGGGCTGCCTGCGTGTCATTACGGTTGTTGCCTTCGGGGCCGCTGCGTTCGCTCTGGCCAGTGACGGGTGGCGACGCGCGCCGTTCGCGCTTGCGGCCCTTGCGGTGCCGGCCGCACTGGCTTGGCCGACAACCTGGCTCGCGCCGATGCCCTCGCCCTACAAGGGGCTCAGTTTGGCTTTGACTGTGCCCGAAACCCGCATCATCGCCGAACGCAGCGGCCCGCTCGGCCGCGTCAGCGTGATCGAGAGCCCGGGCGTGCCGTTGCGTCACGCGCCTGGCCTGAGCCTTGCCGCCAGGCTGGCGCCGCCCGAGCAGCTCGGTGTTTTCATTGACGGCGACGGCATGTCGGCCATGACGCACTTCTCCGGCGATTTCAAGCCGCTCGACTATCTCGACCAGCAAACCATGGCCTTGCCGTTTCATCT
>Ga0210407_10001619_pt1 | contig 20680 bp, 16 predicted proteins | sample IncBWC27MmetaG_FD_150860 | JGI IMG/M metagenome (GOLD analysis project Ga0210407, IMG submission 150860) | Forest soil microbial communities from Barre Woods Harvard Forest LTER site, Petersham, Massachusetts, United States - Inc-BW-C-27-M | ecosystem: Environmental > Terrestrial > Soil >... | reverse complement strand
TCCGCTCAGAGCAGGGGGACGTGATACATTGCGGCGGGCAGCGGGCGCGCAGCTGAGAACGGGCCTGAAGACCCGCCACGACGCGGAAAAGGCGAAGAGAGAAGCACGGGTCTGAAGACCCACCACTACGATGGTAGACAATGCTCGGGGAACCATGAGGGCAACGATGAGGAAAAGCGGGCGGGCGGAGAAAGGCCACAAAACTCTAGTGGTCGATGTGGGGGGTACGCACATCAAGATGCTGGCTACAGGGCAGAAAGAGGCGCGCAAGATTGCGTCGGGGCCGACGATGACGGCGGGGAAGATGGTGCGGGTGGTTAAAGAGTGCGTGAAGGATTGGAAGTATGACCGGGTATCGCTGGGGTATCCGGGGCCGATCATTAACGGGCATGCGCTGCGCGAGCCGCATAACCTGGGTGGCGGGTGGATGAAATGCGACTTCAGCAAGGCGTTTGGGTGTCCGGTGAAGATCCTGAACGATGCGGCGATGCAGGCGCTGGGCTGTTATCAGGGTGGGAGGATGCTGTTTCTGGGATTGGGGACGGGGCTGGGGTCGGCGATGATCGTGAATGGAACGCTGGAGCCGATGGAGCTGGCGCACTTGATCTACAAGAAGGGGAAAACGTACGAGGATTATCTGGGCTTGCGCGGCCTGGAACGATTGGGGAAGAAAAAGTGGCGCGTGCAAGTGGCGAAAATCGTAAAGAAACTAAAGGCGGCATTGGAAGCGGATTACGTGGTGCTGGGCGGAGGAAACAACAAGAAATTGAAGAAGCTGCCGGCGGGCGCGCGGCTGGGGAGCAATGAGAATGCGTTCCTCGGCGGGTTCCGGATGTGGGAGAAATAGCCAACCCTCGATAAATCGGATTGGCGGACATTTGGAATCCCTGAGCGGCATTTGTGCGATTAGCGCGTTAATCGTTCAAGTGCCACAAACGGCGATGTAGCCTAGGCCACATCTGAGCTCGAATCGATACATCACAAGCCCGGAGAATAAATAGCTAATTGACGCGCAACTCGACTTGTGATTCACTCTCCGGAAATAGCTTCTGGCCCACTATTCTGAGACGGAGAATACAGTGGTCCGCGACAAAGCGAACAAGTGCCGGCCGGTTGATTGCTTATCCCCCGGAAGCTGGCAGCGAAAGCGTTCGGATCCTGCAGGATTGATGCTGGCCGATTATCTTGAGACCGTTATGTCCGGGCTTGTGAAAACTTCGGCTCAGTTCAGCCTATGCTGCTCTAGAACTGTCAGTCTTGCATTCACACTGTGCCTCGTGGGTGCAGCAGGCTCCACACATGCAGCGTCTGCCGGCCCGCAGGGTTGGCCTTCTTCTTCTCCGCAGGCCACATCACAATTTGCCATAGCAGACTTTGATGGCGACAGGCAACCTGACCTCGCCACCATTCAGGCCGTACAAAGCAGCTCCCCGGACACGGAGTATTGGATCGCCTTTCAGCTGAGCAGCGGACCGCAACAGACCCTGGGCATCGCAGCCCCGCCAGGCGGACTCCAGGTCACATCACGGGATGTAAACGGCGACAATTTTCTCGATGTCCTCGTTACGACGGCATGGACGAACCGGCCCGTCGCTGTACTTATAAACGATGGTCAGGGAAAATTCAGGGCTTCCAGTCCATGCGCATTTCCCGGGGCCTTCGCCACTTCGGAGAAATCTTTCGTTTACGCGACTGATGAGACTAGGGACGCTACGGCCATTCTTTTTTCGCGGTATCCAACGAGCAATTGCTCAGAAGGCAGCGGGGGTTCGCCTCGAAACGTGATGGGGCTGCTTGTTCTGAAGGCTTCTCGTAATTCGCTTTCGTCCGCAGTCGTTTGTTTCCTCGGTCGAGCTCCACCTACCTGCGTTTGTCACGACTAAACCCGCTGCCAAGAAATACACAGGCCGGCGCGCTCGCGCGCCTCAGTGCAGCTTTACGAAGCCTCGGCCAGACAGCGCCAATCACGCGCTCTTCTGCGCATAGCAGCGCACCACCGGCGGCCTGCTCAAATGCGGTGTTTCAGCCGCTGCCAAGTAAAGATCGAAGAGGTTCATCAAACGCCGCTTGAATCGTTTGTGCGTTGGGTTGTCTCCGACTGACCAGGGGTGAAAGAATGCCCAGCTCTCCTATTCCCGAACGCCGCCGCTCGAAACGGCTGATGTCGAAGAGGCGCGCCAGCCTGGTCATCAATCTGGATCGCACGCCCCAGAGGCTCCCCTGCCTCATCCTTGATTCGTCGAAAGAAGGTTTCCGGCTGCGCGGAAGTTTCCACCTGAGGCGCGGCCAAGTGGTCGAACTGATCCTCGATGAAGAAATGCCCAGCTCCGTGCGTTGCAGCGTGGCGTGGGTCGGCAAACCTGGGTCCAAGGAGAAAGAAGAAGTCGGCCTGGAAACCTTATAGGCGAAACTCCAGAGACAAACCTACAGCTGAGCGCGAGCGTTAGTATTGGAGACGGGCGGCGCGGTCGGTGAAGGCGAGGCCCCATTGCTGCAAGCGGCGTACGAGATCGGGGGAGACGCCGGCGTCGCGGAACTGTTGCGCGGACTCCCAGACCTTTCCGCCACTGATGTCCTCGTAGGCTTGCGGTGTCGTGTAGGCCTGGCGGTGCACGCCCATCGGCAAGTGCTTCGCCATTGGGTATTGCAGGTTCTTATCCATCCATGCGGAAAGCATCGACTCGGTTAGAGCGCGATGCAGTTCGGCAGGCAACGGTTTGAAGATGGGAGTCCAAACGGGACTGATCATGATGCGGGGGTCGACGTTCTGGTCCGGCCGCCAGCCCTGGGTGAGGTTGTCGGGGCCCAAGCGGGGGTCGGTCGATTGCTGGGATTTGATTACGGCTACGAGGAGCCGCGCGGGTTCCGGCAGGTGTGTTTGGCCATAGAGATCACGGTACCTGCCGACCATGTAGACCCAATCGACGGGGGCGCGATCGCGGTGTTGATGATTGCCGGAATTGAGGATGAGTTGCAACTCATACCAGGACGCGGAAAAGTATTGGTTGGTCAGGGCGCTGCCGCCGACCCCGACCGGTCCATCGGGGATGTGGGTTTCCGGCGGAGCGGTCTCTGACGGAACGGTGTTGAACCACGAGCGGTCTTCCGCGCCCGGGCCGAAGAGATCGCGGCTGCGCGATTCGAGGCCAAACTCCTGGGTCATCTCCCAGGTCTTAGCGAGCTGCCACAACTGGGCTGAGTAGACCTTGTCGGTCAGCGCCGGCGACCACACTGTTTTTCCTTCGACGAAGCGTTTGAGAAAGGCGCGCCGCGCTTGAGACCATTGGGCGAAGGTAGCGACGACGGGGCGAAGGTTGTGATCCGTGGTCTGGGCGGCTGCCAAGAGTGTGCGCAGCGGCCCGTTCGCGGCAGTTTTGTTTTTGCTTCCGGGAACCGCATCGCCATCGTAAAGCGCGGCGAATTCGCTCTGTGTAAACGCTGGGCCCCAGGCATCTTTGGGATGGATGCGGGGCAGCCACTGGCTCCAATCCGGGAGTTGCAAAGCGATAGGAATCTCACGGGGATTGAGGTTGCCGTCGGGGCGAAAGAGCTCGGGAGTAATTTGCGCTGCGAGATCACGGAGATTGGGAGCATTCGCTCGAGGATTTGAGGCGGGCGTGATGTGTGGAGCGCCGGTCTGGCTGAGAAGGTATGGCAATGCGTCTGTGTCCTGGTCGAGGACCCAGGAAAGTCCGGCACCTGCAGCCCAGCTGGAGATGGGCTGCGCGTCTACTCCTGGTCCCGGTTGATAAGGAGGGTTCCACGGTCGGCCCGGGTTGGGAAGCGACAAGCTGCGAATGTAGCTGGCGATCTGCTCGCCCTGAAGTGTCGAAAGGCCGTGGAAGCGAGAGCGGTCGACGATGCTGGCGTTGGAGAAATTGAAGTATTTGAGGTCGCGACCATCGTGGGCGTGGCAGTCGGCACAGTGTGCCTGAATCCTGGGGCTATCGGGGAGGCTGTTTGCTGCAAGCGACGCGGTGTGCCAGAGATCCTGTCCCGCTTTGATCGAAGCCGCGTCGGGCAAGGGTGGCGCCCAGGATTCGGGGGCGTCTTCGGCAAAAGTTTCCGGCGGGATGATCTTCTTTCCTTCAGAGGTTAGGAAATTCCACGCGAGGACGCGATAGGCGCTGGTGAAACCGTCGGTGCGGTTGAAGCGGAAGCGAATGGCGTTGGCACCAGTGACGACCGTACCTTTCGGGAGGGAGAGAGTCGCTACGAGGGTGGAAAAGCCTCCACCGATGCCGCCGAAACTTTTGCCGGGCTCGGCGATGGTGAGGGTGTTGTTGTTGAGAGGGACCCAGGCACTCGTGTTGACCTGGACGCTGGCTTGATCGGCATAACGAAGGCCATGGATCTGAAGCCAGAGAGATTGCACCGAGTCAGCCTGCGCAGGCAGAAGGGAAACGGTTCTGCTCGCCGTGGTTCCGCTTGCGCCCAAGACCTCGATCGGCAGGATCATCCGATCCGCGGAAGTGTCCGCGAATCCGATGGAAATTGTTCCAGCAACAAGGAGAAGACAGAGCGCAGAGTAATACCATCTCGTCGCGGACAGGATACGACCTGGCTGTCTACCAACGGATTGCACAGTTTTTGCATGATAGCAGTTTCTTGAATTGAAAAGTGATTGTGCTGAAGACCAGGATTGGGGGAAAAGCACGGGTCTGAAGACCCGCCACTCCAAGGAGGGTGCAACGGGTCAGCGAGAGGCGGCGCGGAGGTAGTCGATCAGGAATTTGGGGTCGAGGGGTTTGCCGGTAGCGGACTGCATGATTTGATCGACGGTCTGCTCGGCGCCGCGGGAGTAGAATTTCTGACGCAAGAATTCGCCAGCGGTAGTTCCCCACCGAGGGCCAAAGCGCTCGTCCACGGTGTGCTGGATTTGTCGGGCGACCATGTGGGCGAGGACAAAGCTCTGGAGGTAGATGGGATCGGAGCCGTACATGGGGTTGTATGCCCAGACGGGAACATTGTGATGGTCGACGCCGAGAAATTGGGTATGGATGCGATTGTAGAGCGCGGCGAGATCCTGGGTAGGATCGGCGTAAGCTTCGAATTCAAAAAGGGAGTCGGCCATTTTCTCGCGTAAATCGAAGAGAGTCTTCAGCCGATAGCGTTTCGCGAAAGTGGCGGCTTGATTCGCACTCAATCCAAAAAGCGGAACGCTGACTTCTGGGCGATAGAGCATGAGGGTCATGAATTCCGCCAAGCCTTCGTCGAAAGACTCGGCGCCATTAGCGCGGAGAAGGAAGGAAGGCTCATCCACCATGCTGTAATGCAACGCGTGACCGGTGGAATGCAGCAGACGGTCATAGAAACGGATGCCGCTGAGGCGATTCGAGAGGATCTTGACGTCCCTGCCATACAGAATGGGATAGGCGGCGCCGTCGAAGCCGAGATCGGCGGCACGCATTTCGACATGGAGCTTGTCCAAGTTGTAGCCGAGACCCGCGGCCAATTGCGTGGTTTTCTGCCAGCCTTCGGCGGGCACGAAGTGGGATTTTTCAAAATCGGTCGTCAGCGTGGAGAAGTAGTATTCGAGATCCCACGGCTCAATTTTTTCAAGATGAAGTTCGCGGCGCATCTGGGCCAGAAGCTGGCGGTATTCCGCGTCGGTCTCCTTACGGAGAAAATCAAACCAGGTGAATACCTGCTTGGCGTCCGCGCCCTTTCGGCGAAGCATGAAGACCGAGAAAATGGTGTCGGAGTGGCGAAGCGCGAGCTCGTTTCGCAGGGTGATGGTCTGGCGGATGCGCTCAGCGTTGATGGGCGCAATCTGCGCGCGGGCCTTCCAAGCCTGCTCGCGAATGCGGCGGTCGGGACTGCCGGCAACCAGATTGCTTAGCTCGGCGCGGGTGAGTTGTTTGTCGGCGACCTTATAGCGGATATTGCCTTCTTCGCGCGTGATGGATTCCTCAAGGGCCAGGAGTTTTGCGTCGGTAGTGATCTTGGTGAAGACGGCTTCTTCGAGGAAAAGTTCGCGGCGGCGGTTCAGTAAGGAGTGAGAGAAGGAAGCGGCTTTCAAGGAAGAAAAAAAATCCTCATCTTTAAAAACGCTGCGAATGCGCTCCTGGATGGGAGCGGAAGAGGCTTGCTGGTCTCCGAGGGCCTTCTTGTACTCGCTGCGCCAGTAGTCGGCATAAAGGTCTTCGAGCTGCTTTTCCTTGACGTCGAGCTGCGCTGCAACGGGCAGCGTGGATTGCGCGGCTGCGGAGGAAACAGCGACCAGCAGGAGAAGAAAAAGAGGTCCAAGTCTCACCTTTAAATTACAGCACAGGAGCGAAATTCTGGGCATGTGCTTGTCGGAACGGGGGGCGTGCTGAACAATAGCGGAGAGAGAAACGGAAGGAATGCTCGGAGATGTTTCTTGACGGCGGCGGGCGATGAGGGGATAAGAGTGGCTAAGATCGGGGTGCCATTGAAAAAGAGGATCGAGGTGCATGATGCAGACATCACAACCAGTGGGGAGCCCGCTGGGACTGCTGCTTTTGATCGCGATGATTTACATCGTTGTTAAGAGTCCCAAGAAACTGCAGACCCTTGGGCGAATGGGAATTGCTTTCGTGTTGATGGGATTGCTGATCATGGTACCGGCCGCAATCTTGAGGAGAGGCGACCCGGAGGCGATCGGAGCAATCGCTGGATTGATCGCCATTCTCGCCGCGGTGATTGCAGGGTGGTGGCACATGCGATCTCTTAAACGCGGAAGCACAGGAGCGCCGGAACCGCCCGTTGCGAAGTCTTAACCGGTGTGGGCTTGGTGGGCAAACGGTTGAAATTACCAGCGCGGGTCTGAAGACGCGCGCTTACGGAAGAGTGATGGAGAGACGAGCATTTATGGGCGTCACGGCGGGCGCGGCGGCGGCGCTGGCGTTCACGCGGTTGGCGATTGCGGGGAAGCTGGAGCAGAAAAACCCGGTGGCTTACCCCGATCCGGCGGTGGAGGTGGTGGATCCGCGATTTGGGAAGTACAAAGTGGGGAATGCGGCGGTGGAGCGGTTGTATACGGGGACGCGGTGGTCGGAGGGGCCAGTGTGGTTTGGGGATGGCGGGTATCTTTTATGGAGCGACATTCCGAACAACCGGATGCTGCGATGGATAGAGGCGACGGGAGAGATGAGCGTCTTCCGGAGCCCGTCGAACTACAGCAATGGGAATTACCGGGACCGGCAAGGGCGACTGCTGACCTGCGAGCACGACACGCGGCGAGTGACGCGGACGGAATACGACGGCACGATCACCGTGCTGATGGACGGGTTTCAAGGCAAAAAGCTGAACGCGCCGAATGACCTGGCGGTACATTCGGACGGGGCGATCTGGTTCAGCGATCCGGGGTACGGGATCATGTCGGACTACGAAGGGCACAAAGCGGCGCTCGAGCTGCCCGCGGTCGTTTACAGGCTGGATCCGAAGACGCACGAAGCGACGGTGGTGGCTAACGACCTGGATAAGCCGAATGGGCTATGTTTTTCTCCGGACGAGAAAAAGCTGTACATCGTGGATACGGGAGCGCCGCGGCACGAGGGCGACCCGCATCCGATTCGCGTGTACGACGTAGTGGATGGCGTGCGGCTGAAAAATGGACGGCTGTTTGCGAATATGGCGCCGGGATCGTCGGATGGGATTCGCTGCGATGTGGATGGGAATGTATGGTCGGCGGCGGGCTGGGCGGGAGAAGGATTTAATGGGGTGCATGTGTTTGCTCCAGACGGGACACTAATCGGGAAGATTCATCTGCCGGAGACGTGCGCGAATTTGTGTTTTGGCGGCGTGAAGAAAAACAGGCTTTTTATGGCAGCGAGCCAGTCGCTGTATGCGGTGTACGTGAATACGCAAGGCGCGCAGATGCCGTGAGTGCGGGAGAAGACGTGGCTGGAAAAGGTGGACCGGACGAGATGGCAAGTTCTTCAAAGATCGGCGGAGTGCGGATAGAAGCGCTCGAACCGGCGACGGTGCGCATCCCGGAGGGGTGGTTTGAGATGGGGTGCGCGAACGGGCGGGATGATGAGAAGCCGGTGCATCGGGTGTGGGTGGATGCGTTTGAGCTGGGCGCGTACCAGGTGACGAATGAGGAATACGCGGTATTTCTTGCGATGACTGGTGGTGTGCCGCCGAGGCATTGGAGCGATGCAAATTTTTGTAATTCGCAGATGCCGGTGGTGGCGGTGTCGTGGGATGAAGCGGTGAGCTACTGCGAGTGGTTGAGTGGGGCGACTGGAAAGATTTATCGATTGCCGACGGAAGCGGAGTGGGAATGCGCGGCGCGGGGCGGCGTGGAAGGAATGCTGTATCCATGGGGAGATGCCGGGCCGGAGATGGTTCCGGACTACGCGAAGCGGTGGAAGCTGGGGCCGGAGCCGGTGGGTTTGTATGCGGCGAATGCGTATGGGCTCTACAATTTGGGGGACAACGTTCATGAGTGGTGCGCGGATTGGTACGACGATGGGTACTACGCGCGATCACCAGAGCGAAATCCGCAAGGGCCCGCGAGCGGGAGCCGGCGGGCTTCGCGCGGGGGTTCGTGGCGGCACCATATAAAGGTTACGCGGACGGCGGCGAGGTCGAGCATTCCGCCGGAGCTGCAATACGTGGATTATGGTTTCCGGATTGCGCGGAGTTTGACTGGCTGAGAATTCAGCCTGGCGGTGCGCCGCAAACGAGATGATGGAAGAGAGTCGCGGGCGGTTACCTGCAAAACAAACGCTGCTGCTGATTTTGCTGCCGATGCTGGGCATCGTTTGTATGCTTGCGGGCTTATCTGCACTTTGCAGGCGTCCGGCATGTTTATCCGGGCGGAGTGCTGGTACATCATTTATTTTTTGGAGTGGGGATCGCTCTGCCGGCGACGTTCGTTCTGGCGTTTGGCGCGCGCGGGCGACGGACAGCGGTGCTTACCCTGGTGGCTTTGGGAATTGGCAGCGGGATGATACTGGATTAGGTAACGTATCTGGTGCTGACGAGGGCGAGCGATGCGGATTACGTTTCGCGCACTTCCCTTTTTGGAGCGATTGGATTTATTTCGCTGGCGGTGATTTTGCTACTGGCGCTATATCAGCTGTGCCGCGACTAGGCTCAACAGGGGCTGAGGGTGGGCGTCAAGATTGGAACGCAGAGACGCGGAACGAAAACGCGCGGGAAGTATTACAATAAAAGGACGGGGCCGTAGCTCAACTGGATAGAGCGAGAGTTTCCTAAACTCTAGGTTGGCGGTTCAAGTCCGCCCGGTCCCACCAGATTGCAGAGAATAGAGATCAGAGAGCAGAGATCAGAAGAACTTGTTGTTCCGCGCATTGCTGCTAATCGACCGGCTTGACGTCTTTCATTAGGGCGAAAAATCCTTCGGCTAGGGTGGGGTGGATGTAGACGGCATCCTTTAGGAGTGCGTAAGGCTGATTCGCGAGCATAAGTGTGCCGAGGATTTGGACGAGTTCGCCGCCTTCGGAGGCGAGGATGGAAGCGCCGAGAATGCGGTCGTTGGAAGCGTCGACGACGAGCTTCATGAGGCCGGCAGTTTCGCCGCGCTCGATGGCGCGGGCCACGTTGGCCATGGGACATTTTCCGATTTTTAGCTTGTAGCCTTTGGCGCGGGCTTCCTTTTCGGTCATGCCGACGCCGCCGAGCTGCGGATCGGTGAAGACGCAGTAGGGGACGAGACGGTTTTCGATGCTTAGATTTTTCCCTTCGATTAAATTGCCATAGACAATTTGAAAATCGTTGTAGGAGAGATGGGTGAAGGCCGGGCCGCCTTTGCAATCGCCGAGGGCCCAGACACCGTGGACATTTGTTTCGAGGCGGCCGTTCACTTTTACGTAGCCGCTCATATCGGTTTCGATGCCAGCTTTGTCGAGGCCGAGATCATCGGTATTAGGGCTGCGGCCGGTGGCGACGAGGAGATGCGAGCCGGAGACGTTCGAAGCGCCTGTGGGTGATTCGAATGACAGCGTGACGGAGCCATTTTTATTTTCAACGCGGGTGGTGCGCGCGTTGAGCAGAAAACGGATGCCTTCGGCTTCCAGAGCTTTTTGCAGCTCGGCAGCGATTTCGGGATCTTCGCGGGCAACGAATTGTTTGCCGGTGTGAACAACGGTGACGCGGCTGCCGAAGCGGCGGAACATTTGCCCAAATTCGAGGCCGATGTAGCCGCCTCCGAGAATGAGCAGGTGTTCGGGAAGAATGGTGAGCTGCATGACGGATTCATTGGTCAGATAGGGGACGGTTCCCAGGCCAGGAATCGAAGAGATGCTCGGGCGGCCGCCGATGTCGATGAAGATTTTCTCGCTTTCGAGGAGATCGTCGGCAACTTTAAGTTGATGGGCGGCGACAAAACGCGCATGGCCGCGATAGAGGCGGAGGGTAGGGCGCTGGTCGACTTGTTTCTGCTGGCCGGAGCGGAAGCTGAGGACGACTTCGTCTTTTTGAGCGACGATTTTGGGGAGGTCGACGGAGACGTTCGAAGCGTTGACGCCCCAGCGCGCGGCGTTGCGTGCGTAGTAAGCAACTTGCGCGCGATGAACCATGGTTTTGGTGGGCGTGCAGCCGACATTGATGCAAGTGCCGCCGAGATATTTTTTCTCGATGAGAGCTACCGACCAGCCGAGATCAGCGAGGCGATGAGCGAGAGGATTGCCGGCCTGGCCGGAGCCGATGATGATGGCGTCGTACTTCATGGAAATCCTCCCTGGAGAGCGTTCCAAAACAATACATCGGATACAGTGGTGATGGATGAGGATCAAGGAAATGGATTGGGAAGAGGATTCATACAGGGCCGGAGCTCGATCTGAAGACGGAATGCCGGATGTGCCCGAAACTCCTGCGACGACTTCAGCCCAGTCATAATAGTTGTTGAAGGACGAGTAAAAAGTGCGAGAATGCGGCTGAACCCGCCGGAATGGCCGCACCATTTGAGCAAGCTACGGCCGCAAAACCGATCATCGCAGGGAGTTTCCACGAGGAGCCGCGATGGGACAAGCAGTAGATGTACATCGACTGCAGTTCGCCTTCACGATTACGTTTCACTATATTTTTCCACAATTGACGATGGGGCTTGCGCTGCTGCTGGTGTATTTGAAGACCAAAGCGGTGCGCACCGGGAATGAACATTACAACCGTGCGGCACGGTTTTGGGGACGGATCTTCGGAATCAATTTTGCGCTAGGGGTGGTAACTGGAATCCCGATGGAATTTCAGTTCGGAACGAATTGGGCGGCGTTTTCGAGAGCGGCAGGCGGAGTGATCGGGCAAACGCTGGCGATGGAAGGGGTGTTTTCATTTTTCCTGGAGTCGAGCTTTTTGGGATTGTTCTTGTATGGCGAGAAGAAGCTTGGGCGCATAGGGCACTGGTGCTCGGCGTTTCTGGTCTTTCTGGGATCGTGGCTTTCGGGGTTCTTCATCGTTGCGACAGACGCGTGGATGCAGCACCCGACGGGTTACCGGATAGGGGCCAACGGGGCGATCGAGCTTTCCAGCTTTTGGAGATTGCTGCTGAACAAGTGGGCGCTGTGGCAGTACGCGCATACCATGCTTGGGGCGGTGCAGACCGGGTGCTTTGTGATGGCGGCGGTGGGCGCATTTTATTTGCTGACAAAGCGTGATGAAGCATACGGGCGAACGTTCGTGCGCGGCGGAGTGATGGTGGGCGCGATCGCGGCGCTGCTGCAACTTTTTCCCACGGGCGACATGCAGGGGAAAATGGTCGCTGAACATCAGCAACCGACGCTTGCAGCCATGGAAGGGCTGTTCGAAACACAGCAAGGAGCGCCGCTGGCGATTCTCGGGCAACCGGACGTAGAAAAGCGGAAGCTCGACAATCCGCTGGAAGTGCCGAACATGCTGAGTTTCCTGACGTATCGAGAATGGAAAGCGGACGTGAAGGGCCTGTCCGATTTTCCGCAGACGGAATGGCCGGACCAGATTCCGCTGCTGTATTACAGCTATCACGTAATGGTGGGCCTGGGGACGATTTTTATTGCGGTGATGGGATTGTCGGCGCTGTTGTTGTGGCGCGGGAGATTGTTTGAGTCGCGGTGGATGCTGTGGATGTTGATGATTTGCGTGCCGCTGCCATACATCGCGAACACGGCGGGATGGATGACCGCGGAGCTGGGACGCCAGCCGTGGCTAATATATGGATTGATGCGCACAGTGCATGGTGTGTCTCCGCGGGTGGCGGCGGGCAATGCGTGGTTCACGCTTATCGGCTTCATGGGAATGTACATGGTGCTGGGAATTCTGTGGCTGTTCCTTGTTTATCGGGAGATCGAAGCGGGGCCGGAGTCGAACGGAGATGGGCATGGCGAAGATACAGTTCTCGCGGCTGCGGACTAGGGAGGGCATATGGGCACGGTGTGGTTCTGCCTGGTAGCGCTCATGATCGCGATCTACGTGCTGCTCGATGGCTTCGACCTGGGGGCAGGGGCGATTCACCTCCTGGTGGCGAAAACGGACGTGGAGCGGCGGCAAGTGCTGGCAAGTATCGGGCCGGTGTGGGACGGAAACGAAGTGTGGCTGATCGCGGCGGGCGGAACGCTGTATTTTGCTTTCCCGGCGCTGTATGCCAGCGGGTTCAGTGGTTTTTATCTTCCGTTGATGATCGTACTGTGGCTGCTGATTCTGCGCGGGGCTTCCATCGAGTTTCGAAATCATATCAAGAGCGCGGTGTGGGATCCGCTGTGGGATTTTCTTTTTTGTGCGTCGAGCTTGCTGCTGGCGGTGTTTTTCGGAGCGGCGCTGGGAAACGTGGTGAGGGGTGTCCCACTGGATGCCAGCGGGTATTTTTTCGAGCCGCTGTGGACGAATTTCCTGCTTGGGGAGGAACCCGGCATCCTGGACTGGTACACGATGCTGGTGGGCTTGCTGGCATTGCTGAGCTTGATGATGCACGGCGGCTTGTGGGTGCAGTTAAAGACGACCGGGGCGGTGGGAGAGCGGGCCGGTCAGTTGGCAAGCAGGACGTGGTGGGGTGTCATTTCGCTGACAGCGGTGGTTACAGCGTTCACTTTTCAGATTCAGCCGCAGGTGAAGGTGAACTTCACAACCTGGCCGTGGGGATTCGTATTTCCGATGCTCGCGGTGGCAGGACTTGCGGGAGTGCGGTGGTTTCTGGCGCGTGGAGACCAGATGCGGACGTTTTTTGCATCGTGCGCGTACTTGACGGGGATGTTGACAAGCGTGGTGTTTGGCGTGTATCCGATGGTATTGCCGGCACGAAACACGGTCTATTCGTTGACGGTGGAGACGGCGAAGGCCGGCGCGTATGGATTGAAGATCGGGCTGATTTGGTGGGTTCTGGGGATCGTTCTTGCGGCGGGATACTTTACGTTTGTGTACCGGTCGTTTGCGGGAAAAGTTGCCGTAGATAAGGACGCGCACGGATAGAGCGATGGAGAACAGGAAGGTTGAAGCGATGAACAAATCCTGGCACCGGAATATGGCAATCGCGATGCTCCTGGCATCAGCGGGTTTCGCCGGAGCGCAAGTTCAGGAGCAGACCGGCGCAGGTGACGCGGCTCTTGGACCGGATGCGTGCTCTCCATGTCTCGTGGGAATGGCCAACGCGATGGCCAGGTTGGGAGATGCGAGAGGAGCTTTGAGCAGCGCAGAGAAAGCACTGGCTGTGGCCAAAACGAATGAGCAGCGCGCGGAAGCGCACGCGATGCGGGGCGACATCCTGTTGGGCCAGAACGATGAAAAGAAACGCTCCGAGGCAGAAGCCGAGTATCGCGCGGCCGTGAAAGAGAACCCGGAATCGGCGGAGAAACATCTAAAACTGGCGATAGCGCTGCTGAAAGAGGTGAAAGACACTGAAGGAAAGGACGAGGTCAGCGAGTATCTGCGGCAGGATCCCAATGGAAAATATGCAGGATATGCCCGGGCTTTGATGCAGAACCCGCGGCGGGCACGCGAGGATTATGCGCCGGAGTTCAGTGTTACGACGCTCCAGGGAGAAACTGTTTCGTTGAGAGGTCTGGCAGGAAGATTTGTGGTATTGGATTTCTGGGCGACGTGGTGCCCTCCTTGCCGGGCATCGGTGGGCGAACTGAAGGAACTCACGAGGAAATATCCGCGGGACAGGGTGGTGCTCATCAGTGTGAGCGTGGACAAGGAAGAGGACAAGTGGCGCGATTTTATTGCCAAAAAAGAGATGGATTGGTACCAGTATCGCGACCCAGCGGGGAATATCCAGCGAACGTTTGGAATTCACGCTTTCCCGACTTACATCGTGATCGACACCGAAGGGATCATTCGTCAGCGGATCGTAGGAGAGAATCCGCAGCAGTCCATCGTGGCACGACTCAAGAGCACACTGGCAACGCTGACGGCGGACAAAGGGAAAGCCTGATAGCAGGATGATTGACGCCGCCAGCGCGGCGGCGTAGCTTAAAAAGGATGACGGCGAGAAACGCCATGAAGGTGCGAAACGCAGACTGGCTGGCAAAAGCGTGCGCCCTCGTCACGCTACTGACGCTGGTGGTGACGCCGGCGTGCGCGCCTCTGTGCGCCGCGCGAGCTTGCGCGCGAGCTGCAACCTTAACGACGCCGGAGGCCCCTTGCCATGCCGCAAAGGCAATGCGCGGCAATCTTCCTCATGTACATACGATCCAGAATTGCGGCGCGCTGGAATTGCCCGCAGCAATGCTGAGTTCCTCCACCAAGAATGATGGCTGGCAGGGTAACCACAGGGCCGGATTGAAAGGCACGTTTACAGCTTTGTCACAAGAGCTGTTTGTGTACTGCTCGCAACGCAGCGAGCGTTGCGTCTGCAGCCCGCCAGTGGCGCATTTTTCTGCGGCTTCTCTCTCAAGCAGTGTCCTTCGAATCTGAGTCCTTCCCTGTAGAAAACTGAAAACAGGCGCGTATGCGCCGCGCTGACGGGATTTGCCTAATTACTAGCGATCGTTTCTTCCCACAGAACACAGCAGGAATGTTCCCTGCCCTTCGTCGAAAAACAGATGCTTTTCCGGTGGAAAAATTCAGGAGGCAACATGAGCGGAACGCGAAGAAAGTTTTTTCAGGATGCCGCGGTGATTGGGGCGGGATTATTCGGGCTGCGCGGGACCTTGCGCGCCGACGCGACTGAGAGTGTGTTTCAGACTCCGCGCGAAAACGAGAATGGAAGGCACCATTCGCCGTATGGGAGCCACGGGCCGCATGGAAGGCCTGCGAAGGCCGTAGTGCGCGAGCAGGCGCTGCCGATGGTAACGCCGGACGTGGCCGACCTGGCGCATGAAATGGATGGCGGAGTAAAAGTGTTTCGGCTGGTGGCGGAGCCTGTGAAGAAGAAAATCGCTCCGTTCAAGACGATTGATGCGTGGGGCTACAACGGAGGGTGTCCGGGGCCGACGATTCAGGTGCAGCAAGGTGACCGGGTGCGCGTGGTGTTCGAGAACCGGCTGCCGGAGTCCACCTCGATGCACTGGCACGGGCTCGAACTACCCATCGAACAGGACGGCGTGCCATACATCAGCCAGAAACCGGTGGCGCCGGGAGAAAAATATGTTTACGAGTTCACAGTGCACCAGGAAGGGACGTTTTTCTATCACGCACACAGCGCGATGCAGGAAATGATGGGGCTGATAGGATTTTTTGTCGCGCATCCGGAGAAGCAGCACACGCCGCGGGTGGATCACGACTATGGATTGATCCTTCAGGAGTGGGCAGTGCTGCCTGGAAATACGGTTCCGAATACGGCGTCGATGGAATTCAACTGGCTGACGTTTAACGGGGTATCGGCGCCGATGACGACGCCGCTGCTCGCGCGGCTGGGAGGCCGGGTGCGGCTGCGGATCTTGAATCTGGGAATGGATCATCACCCGATTCATCTGCATGGCCACCAGTTTGTGATGACCGGCACGGAGGGCGGACGCGCACCGGAGTCGACGTGGTACCCGATGAACACGGTGCTGGTGGGCGTGGCGCAGGCACGGGTGGTGGAGTTCGAGGCGAAATATCCAGGCGCGTGGATGATCCATTGCCATCTGCCACACCACATGATGAACAGCATGATGGATCTGTTGGGGGACCGGCAGATTCAGACGGCGGACCAGACTGAGATGAAAGCGATGGGGCAGATGGAGTCACTGGCGATGAGCGTGCCGTTCGAACATGTGCACCCTTCGCCGATTGCGGCAAATGCGGAGGGTGTGCCGGGGTTTCCGCAAGATGCATTTCAGGAAATGGGGATGGATGAAGTGGTGGAGAAGCCCGAGACACACGGGCTGCCGAAAAACTGGAGCGCGGGAATGATGGGGATGATGACGATGGTGCGGGTGCTGGCGGACAAAGAGTATGACGCGATCGTTGAGAAGAAAAAGGCCGCAAGCGCGATGACAAAGGGAGATCTTCATCATGAATCGTAACGGCGAGGAAAAAGACTTATCGCAGAGTTCACAGAGAACGCAGTGGGCGCAGAGAAGAAGTGGAGACATCATGAGATTTACGACGAGATGCGGAGCAGTCCTTATTGCCAGCGCTATGGCAGTGGCAGGCGGAGCGCGAGCGCAAGAAATGCAGATGCCGAAGCAGCCACAGAGTCAAAGCATGCAAATGCAGCCGGTGAAGGCGGCGTATCCGCGGATGGGGCGAGCGCAGGAGCAGGCCCAGGGAGCGCTGGTTACGCTCGAACAAGTGGAGAAAATTGCCGGCGATTCGAACCCGACGCTGCGGCAGGCGGAAGCGGAAATTCGCGCGGCCAGGGCGCGGCGGCAGCAGGCGGGGCTGTATCCGAATCCGACGGTGGGCTATACGGGGGATGAGATTCGCGGGGGATCGGTGGGCGGGGGGAAGCAGGGCTTTTTTGTACAACAGAGTCTGGTGACGGGCGGAAAACTGGGATTGAGCCGCGAAGTCTATGGAAAAGATGTGAAGTTGGCGGAGATTGAGGCGGAAGAACAGAAGATCCGGGTGCACAGCGCGGTGAAAATGGCGTTTCTGCGCGTGCTGGGAGCGCAAGAATTGCTTGAGGCGCGACGCGACATGGCGAAGATCACGCAAGATACAACGGAGACGCAGCGGCGGCTGATGAATACCGGGCAGGCGGACGAAAGCGAAGTACTCGAAGCGGAAGTGGAGGCGCAACGGATGCGCATGGGCGCGCGGATGCAGGAGAACACTTTGCGCGAAGAGTGGCGGTCTCTTGCGGCAGTCATTGGCCAGCCGGAGTTGCCCCTGGCAACAGTGGCGGGAGACTTGGAGAAGGATTGGCCGGAGTTGAACGAGGAGCAGGCGGTGGAAGCAATCGCAAAGGAGAGTCCGGCGGTGCGAATTGCGGACGCAGCGGAGGCACGCGCGCAGAGCATTTTGGCGCGAGCCAAACGCGAACCGATTCCGGACGTGCAAGTTCGCGGAGGGATGGAATACAACCACGAAACGCTGGGGAGCGTTCCCTTTGCCAAGGGTTGGGAAGGAATTGCGGAGGTGGCGGTACAGATTCCTATTTTCAATCGGAATCAGGGAAATGCGGAGGCAGCCCGGGCGGACATCGATCGCGCGGGACAGGAGAAGAGGCGCATCGCGTTGACGCTGCGGGAGCGCGCTGCATCGGTGGTCGATCAATACGCGAACGCGCGGTTGATGGCCGTGGAGTACCGCGACGAGATACTGCCGCGGGCGAAGAAAGCTTATGGACTGATGGTGGACAAGTACGGGCAGATGTTGGCGTCGTATCCGCGGGTGCTCGACGCGCAGCGCAAACTATATGAGTTGCAGATCGAATACATTGGCGCGCTAGAAAGCGTGTGGACCAATGGGATCGCGCTTCAAGGATACCTGCTTACGGATGGGCTGGAGGCGCCAGCGCGGCCCGGCGAAGTGGATCGCCCGGTCCGCGAAACGAACGTGCCGATGCCGGAGCGTTCCAAGCCTCCACGCGAATCCGTGCGAAACCCCTAGCGGCAGCTCAAACGGGGGAGGAAGTCCGCTTCCTCCCGTATCGAGTGCGAAACACTGGTACTCCAGTAGCGTTGACCGACAGAAAATTCAATGGGTACTGTCAAGATAGGGCGCCCGGGTGTCGGCGGACATGTGTCCGTTGCTAAATTGCAGGAAACAGAGGAAATAAAGGATAGGCGGACTGGGCGATTTTCCCTCGTTGGCGGGTAAAGCTTTATCCGGGTATGAGGAATCATAGAGGATATGCCGTCTTCGCGCGGCAGCGACTGAAAGAACGATGACAACTGTAACAAAAGCCGGAAGATACGAATTTCTCGGAGAGTTGGGCCGGGGAGCCATGGGCGTGGTGTATAAGGCCATGGATCCGGTGATCGGGCGCACGGTGGCGGTGAAGGCCATCCGGCTGAGCGCGGAAGGCACAGGGCTTTCGCGGCCGGAACTGCTGGCACGATTCCAAACGGAAGCGCGAGCAGCCGGCTTGCTGACACACCCGAACATTGTGGTGGTTTTCGATGCCGGCGAAGAAGACGGGCTGTATTACATCACCATGGAATTGGTGGAAGGAAAGAGCTTGCAGGCGCTTCTGGACAGTGGGCAGGCGTTTCCACTCCCGCGGACGCTGCGGATCATGGAGCAGACGTGCAGTGCGCTGCAATTCGCGCACGAACGCAACGTGGTGCACCGCGACATAAAGCCAGCCAACCTGATGCTGACGGCCGACGATACGGTAAAAGTCACGGACTTCGGCACGGCGAAAATTTTGCAATTTGGCACGGTGCAGCAGACGGCGCACGTGATGGGCACGCCGAGCTACATGTCGCCCGAACAAGTAAAGGGCCGCGCGGTCGATGGGCGAAGCGACATTTTTTCGCTGGGAGTGATGCTGTACGAAATGGTGACGGGCGAAAAACCGTTCCCCGGGCAAAACATCACCACGGTGATTTATAAAATCGTGAACGAAGATCCCGTCCCGCCGCGGCAGATTGATCCTTCGATCCATCCGGGGATCAGCGCGGTGGTGATGAAGGCGCTGGTCAAAGAGCCGGACCAGAGATACCAGAGCTGCCGGGAAATGCTGGAGGACTTGAAGAATTACCGCGCGGTTGCCGCCAGCGGGAATCCGCAATCGACGATGGTCGTGGGTGGAGGTTCGCCGGCAGCTACGATGATTTCCGGAAATGCAGGCGGCCGCGGAATGGGCGCCGAGGAACAAAGCGTTGCCGCAACGACGCACTCGTTGAATGCGCGTGCAACGAGCCCGGGACAAACTCCGGTGGTGCGCAGAACGGGAACGATTGCCCCTGCGCTGGCACAGGAGCCGCCGAAAAAGAAGAGTGTGGTTGGATCGATTTTCCTGGGGCTCCTACTGATGGGAGTCATCGCCTATGGTGGGATGAAGATAAGGCCAGTATTCCAAGCGGCGCGCGAACTGCATAATGCACAGGTGAAAAGCGGAAATCAGGGGCCCACTGCCGCGGCGAATTCGAATGCCGGTGCGGAGAATCAAGGTGCGAATCCGGCGGCCAACGGAAGCGAAACCGAGACGACGCCGCAGCCAAAAGATTCAGCGGGCGCAGCCGCATCTGCCCCAGAAGTAAAACCGGCGGAAGCGAAACCGGAAAAAGCCGGGGCGAAGAAACCGGAATCCACGATCAGTCCCAAAGCCGCGGAATACAAGGGACGCGTTGAGCAGGCCATCGCTGACAAAGGGTTGAGCGGGCGCGCAAGAGTGCAAGCGGCGGGCAATACGCTGACCGTGTCAGGGAAACTCCAGTCGGCGGAATACGCCGCGCTATTGAGTTTTCTGCGTAAAGTTCCAGCGGATGTGCGCGTCATCGATCATGTCGAATATGAGGATGCGCCCGCTGCTGCTGGCGGAGAAGGCGTACATCCAGTGCCTGAAGCGGGCCGAGGCGCGATTCACGTGGTTGTGGACGTCATCGGGGCCACCGCAATTCTGCGTGGTACAGCCGGCCGCGCGGTGGGTAAGTGCGATGCGCCGTGCAGCTTCAACAATCTGTATCCCGGACAGTACAGCCTGGAAGTGCTGAAGGAAGGCTATCAATCGGTCCAGACAGCGTTGCAAGTGAAGCAGGGCGACGTGCAGGACCAGAAGATCAAGCTCGAATCGCTGGCCAAAGGCATCTACATCACCAGCAAGCCGCCTGGGGCCGACGTATTCATTAACGGAGCAAAGCAATCCGGGCAGACGCCGGTGACGCTTCCCCTGGCGCCCGGTCAATACAATCTGGTCTTGCGGCTGCCTGGATATGAGGCCTATGCCGGAAGCATTCAGATAAAAGACAACATCCAGACGCAGCTTGATGCAACATTGAATGAAAAATCCGCAACGCATGTCGCTTGGGCGCAGATTGGCTCCACTCCAAAAGGCGCGGAAATCATTGTCGACGGGACATCCACCGGGCAATTCACTCCCGCGCGCGTTCAAGTGCCCGCAGGGATGCACAACATATTGCTTCGGCTGAATGGCTATCAGCAAGTGAAACGAACGGTGTCGGTGAGCGAGGGCGGCACGGTCCCGATCGAGGAGACACTCCATCCCAAGTAGCGCCGGAAGAATTGAGAAAATGCGAGGTGCGGTACCTGCTAGTAGGCCTTCGTCAGGCCTGTGCTACCTACCGGAAACGTAACAAATTGTTACATTCGCCAGCTGAAAGTTCTAGGACTACACAAGTTATCCATTCAATACAAAAGACTTAGCAATCAAAGTCTAGGGCCGGAAGCGTGCTTTCTTTCCTAATGGGACCACCCGGCCCGGAGTGGCTTGCTTGGAGTG
>Ga0210407_10001618_pt1 | contig 20683 bp, 22 predicted proteins | sample IncBWC27MmetaG_FD_150860 | JGI IMG/M metagenome (GOLD analysis project Ga0210407, IMG submission 150860) | Forest soil microbial communities from Barre Woods Harvard Forest LTER site, Petersham, Massachusetts, United States - Inc-BW-C-27-M | ecosystem: Environmental > Terrestrial > Soil >... | reverse complement strand
AGTATCAGATCGATTTCGTGTCGCCGCGCAGCCTTGGCGAGCATCCGGCGGACTATCTGCCCTATCAGCTCGTGATCCTCGACGATGTGCCCGAGGGCTCGCTGACGGCCGCGGCGCAGCGCGCTCTCAATCGCTACGTCGCCGATTACGGCGGCGGGCTGGTCGCCACCGGCGATACGATGCGCGAGGAAAAGCTCGCGGGCGGCGAATTGGAAAAGGCGCTGCCGGTGAAATTTCTGCCGCAGCCGCCACCGCCCTCGCGCGAGCCGATCGCTGTCTACCTATGCATCGATCGCTCGAACTCGATGAGCTATGACTCGCGCTACCCAGCGGTCCGCGACGGTGAGCGCATCCGCTACGCGAAGGAGGCCGCGATCGCACTCCTGCGCCAGCTCGACGACACCGACTTCGCCGGCGTTATCGCGTTCGACTCGCAGCCCTACGTGCTCGCCCATATGCAGCCGCTCGGCGACGATCGCGCCGAACTCGAAAACCGCATCGACCGGCTTCAACCCGGCGGCGGCACCGACTTCAAAGACGCGCTTGAAATCGCCGAGCGCGAAATTCTGCAAAGCGCCGTTCCGGTCCGGCAGGTAATTCTGCTCACCGACGGCGACACCAACCGCCAGTATCACGACCACGACGATCTGATCGCGGAATTTTCCCGTCAGCATATCCCCGTGTCGACCATCCGCATCGGTCCCGACCTCGCCAACCTGCGCCTGCTGCAGGACTTCGCGCAGGCGACCGGCGGTGTCTTCTATCGCGTGCAGGACATCGAAAAACTGCCCCTTCTGCTGGTTGGGCTGACTCGCGAGGCGATGAACCGGCGCAAGCAGGATCGAACTACCGTCGAGACCGGCGACGCAACCGCGATGCTCTCCGGCATCTGCATCAAAGATATTCCGCCGATCGATTTTTTTGCCGCCACCGACCCCAAGGACGGTGCGCAAGTCGCGCTCAAGGTCGTTCGCGACGATAAATCGGTGCCGCTGCTCGCCAGTTGGCAATACGGTCTCGGCCGTACTGCGATATTTGCCGCCGACCCGGACTCTCTTGCGACACTCAGTTGGATAAGGTGGAACCGCTACGCGGAATTCTGGTCACAACTCGCTGCGTGGACGATGCGCCAGGGCGACGCCGGAATCTTCACGATGCGGATTCATGGCTCGCCGGATGGATCGATCACAGTCGAAGGTGAAAAAGCCGACCCCAATCCGGTGAGCAATCTCGTCTGCCGGATTACCGGCCCCGGGCGCGCGGTCGATGTCGCAATGACTGAGACCGATGCCTCCCTCTATCGCGGCGAGGTCGGTCCTCTGCCGCGCGGCAAGTACGTCGCGACTCTGATGATCAAGGCGGGGGACTCCGAAAAGGTTCTCGAACAGCGCGAATTTGCCGCCGCCGGATCGATTCCGGCCGACAGCGCCGAACTGCGCATCAAGCCCGCCAATCTCGACCTCCTGCGCCGGCTCGCCACCGTTACTCACGGCGCTTTCGACGCGCCCGCGGCAATCGTGGCTCGACATACCGGTCAGACCGTCTCCTTCCGCCGCAGCGCCGACCCGCTGTTGATTCCGCTTGTAATCGCGCTCTTTCTGGGTGAAGTCTTCGTACGCCGCCGCTATCTCGGTGATTGAGGAACGTCATGAAACCATTTCTCTCAGGCGCCGCATCGATTCTCGTCATGCTTGTCGCGTCGGCAACTCTCGCACTCTCTGCGACTTCCCCCCGCGACACTGCTGCGCTCGCGAAAGCGACGTACATCTATATCGCCACCGTCCGCAAAGACGGCAACCAGAGCAAGGCCGTGCCAGTTTGGTTCATTACGACCACAGACAATCAGGTGCTGATCGAAACCGGGCCGAGCAGTTGGAAGGCGAAACGAATCAAGCGCGGCAGCCCGGCACTGATTTGGATCGGCGCACGCACCGGGCCTGCATTCATCGGCAAGGCGGAAATCGTCCAGGACAAGGCTCTTCAGGATCAGGTGATCGAGCAATATCCGGAGAAATACATGCTCGCGCGAATCGGCTTTGCGCGTCCCTCGCGTGCCAAGCTCGATTCCGGGCAAATCATCGTGATTCGTATTTCGCCGGCGCGCGATCTGCCCGACGGCTTCGCATCGGCGCCCGGCACTCCTGCGCCCACCCTCGAGGAGCCCGCAAAGAAATAACTGCTCGCCTCAATCGTGCCGCGTGGTTAAATTACGATTGTGGCGACGGAATCCGCATTAACGCTGATCAAGTACGCGCTGAATTGCCAATGCCCCGTATGTGGGCGCGGCGCAATCTTCAGCTCGCACTTCAAAATGAATCGCGAATGCCCCCGATGCCACGCCGTGTTCTGGAAAGATCCCGGTGAGTCGCTCGGCGCGATGTACCTCGACTACGCGGTCGCTTCCTTCGCGTTCCTGGTCTCATGGGCGTTCCTCGCGTTCGCAACTCACGTTTCCGACACTGCGCAGATTTTTATTCTCTGCACGATCGCCGCCGGCAGCGTCCTGCTATGCTACCCGCTCACCCGCAGCGCATGGACCGTGCTGGTCTATCTCTCCGGCGGAATCGAGCGCCCGCAATTGCGCGCAATCCCCGGCCGCAAGAAAGCTTCCTGAACTATTTCGCCGCCGCGCTGCCGAGCTTTTCCTTGAGATGGCTCAGTCGTTCGGCCGCGGTCGCAAGCGTCACGTCGCTCTTCGAAAATGTGAATCGAATCTTCCGATGCCCTAGTTCTGCGCGATGATAGAAGCTCGAGCCTGGGACCGCAGCCACGCCCACATCTTCGAGGATGAAATCCGCCGCCGCGAAATCGTCCTTGAATCCTAGATGTCCGATGTCCGCGACGATGTAGTACGCGCCGTCGGGTTTGCTGCACTCGAGTCCCGCCGCGGTCAGCGCCGCATACAACGCGCCGCGCTTGCGCGCGTACATCGCGGTCAAGCTCGAGTAGAACGATTCCGGCAGTCCGAGCGCCGCCGCGCCCGCTTCCTGCAGCGGATGCGGTGCGCCGACGGTCAGAAAATCATGCACCTTGCGTATAGCCGACGTCAGCCGCTCGCTCGCGATCGCATACGCCAGCCGCCATCCGGTGATCGAATAGGTCTTCGAGAGCCCGCTTATCGTGATCGTTCGCTCCGCCATCCCCGGGATGCTCGCGAGCGACACGTGCCGCGCACCGTCATAGATAATGTGCTCGTAAATTTCGTCCGTGATCGCGAGCGTGTCGTAATGGATGCATAGCGACGCGATCATCTCGAGCTCCGCGCGCGTGAACACCTTGCCGCTCGGATTGTGCGGCGTGTTCACGACGATCGCCTTGGTCCGCGGCCCGAACGCCGCCTCCAGCTCCGCTCGATCGATCGAAAAATCCGGGTCGCGCAGCGCCACGTAGCGCGGCGTCGCGCCGGCCAGGATTACGTCCGGCCCGTAGTTCTCGTAAAACGGCTCGAAGATTATTACCTCGTCGCCCGGATTGATCACCGCGAGCATCGCCGCGATCATCGCTTCGGTTGCGCCGCAGGTTACAGTGATGTTCCGCTCAGGGTCGCATGCGATCCCGTTGTACTCGTTCACCTTGTCCGCGATCGCGCGCCGGAAATTCGGCGACCCGTGCGTGATCGCGTATTGATTGTAATCTTCGTCGATCGCGCGCTTGGCGGCTTCCTTGAGCTCGGTCGGCGCCGCAAAGTCGGGAAATCCCTGCGCCAGGTTTACCGCCCCCGACTTGAGCGCGCGCCGCGTCATCTCGCGGATCACCGATTCGGTGAATAGTCGGGTCTTGCTGGAAATGTCGGTCGGCATTTGAGCGCCCAAGTCTAACTGCGGATCTCCCCGCGCGCCAACTTGGCTCAAGCAAAGTGTGAGGTCGATCGAACGGAAAAAATTTAGATCAGCCGCAGTCAGATCAGAAGGAGGCGAACGAAACTGACTCGTGACTTGACTTCGGTCAGAGCGCGACGCGCCAGCACTTTAGTCGGTGGTCTCTTCAGCGAGCAAGCCTGGCCCCTGTCGCAGCCGCCACTCATCTATAACCTCTACATTGAAACGCCAGTCGCTTCCGATCTTGAAACCGGGCAGCTGGCCTTTTTTGAGGAGGCGATAAATCGTTGAGCGATGCACGCGCAGGTATTCGGCGAGCTCATTGACTGTGAGTACTTTTGTTGAGGATGGCATCCGTTACCCTTCTTTAAACATGCCTATCTAATCCTAGGCTGGCAAATAAGCTATCACAAAAGTTGAGCGATGCTATAGACCCCCCTATTGTGATTATTTTCACCAACGAATCAAGGGTCGATAGGGGCCAAACAGCGTCAGATTGAGCTATTCAGCACTCAAACGGCTAACGTAGGGAGTTCCTAGCCAAACAGACGCGCCGCCGCCTCTCTGAGTTCGGCGCGAAAGTCGGGATGAGCAATCGCGATTAATTCGGCGGCGCGCTCCCGATGGTTCTTGCCCAACAGGCGGGCGATCCCGAATTCCGTAACCACCGTGTCCGCAAAGTATCGCGGAACTGTAACCAAAGCGCCCGCTTCCAATTGCGGCACGATTCGCGAAATCGCCCCACCGACCGCCGTCGATTGCAACAGCGTTATCGCCCGCCCGCCGGGGCACAGAAACGCGCCGATATGATTCTCGGGCTGCCCGCCGGTCCCGTTCATCATCCGCGCGCCGAGCACGGTCTCGGAATTTATCTGCCCGGTGAGATCGACGCTGATCGCGTTGTTGATCGAGGTCTGCCGATAGTTCGCCGCTATCGTCGAAAGTTTCAGCACATACTCCGGATCGTAAAGTTCGAACCCGGGGTTGTCGTCGATAATCTTTAGATCGTCCGGATCGGACCCCGACCACGCGACTGCCACCGCTTTGCCCGGATGGATCGACTTGCGCCGGCCCGTGATCACTCCCGCATCGACCAGCCGCGCGATTCCCGGCGCAACCATCTCGGTATGTAGCCCCAGGTCGTGCTTGCGATCGAACGCGCCCAGCCGCGGCATCTGCGAGCTTGGATCTCCCACTCCGATCTGAATCGTCACGCCGTCTTCAACCAGTTCGCTCAAGTATCCCGCGACCGCCTTGAACTCTTCGGCCGGCGGCGCCAGTCCCAGCAATACCCGGATGTCGTTGAGCGTCGAGCGCTGCAGATACTGAACGATCGGCCAGATTCGAACCACGCCCTCCGTCGCGATGATCGCGCGGATACCGTCGCGCTTCTCCGCGTCCATCAACGCAAGCTCCCGCTCGATCAGCGCCAAGTCCGGCGGCGGCGGCGTTCCTTCCACGAAGTAATCGAACTCCGACACGTGCGCGTAAACGTCGCCATGGGTGCGCGTCATGTTTGCGTCGACCTCCGCGATCGCGTGACGCGCCTTGCGCACGTAGGTCCGCTTGTTCCACCGATGCGGTCCGAAGCTTACGTATCCCTTCGCGTTGGGCTTGGTGACGTTGACGAACGTAAAATCGATTGGCTTGTCTTCGCCGGGCCGTTCGTCGTGCGCCTTGAAGCCGGTCGAAAATAAATTCGGCAGATAGGCCGCCGCTCTCCGATCGTGCGAGGGACGCCCGAGATTGCCGATAAACAGCTCGAACTCCACTTTGAAGAACGGCGCCGCATCGCCGCCAAACCATCCCGGATCCACCAGCGGCGATGACATCCGCAGCTCGACCACTCCGCCGATTGCTTTGCCGCGCGCCGCCAACGCGCGCTGCATCACGGTCCCCGCCGCGAGCGGGAAATTCACCCGCATCCCGGCTTTCACCTTCGCCGCCGCTTCTTCGGCGGAAATCGTGCGCGACTTGTAATACTCCTGCCAGTTCATCTGAGCGCTCCTGTCTCGCGACCTCGAACCGCAACAATGCCTCAGCACCCGCGCGCGCGGCAAACTTGTTCGCCTGTATCGCAGCCGATAGGTTTTCACCATGATTCTTCCCGACGGCGAATTCCGCTACGAGATCCGCCGCGCCGGCGAACTCGTTGCGACAGAACAAGAAACCCTCGCCTCGGGCAAAATTCGCGGCGTCAGGCATCCCGCGAGCGGTTCGAATGTGTACGAGGTGGAAGCCGAGCTCGATCCCGACGGACTCGTGCGGCTCGTCGTCGTGCGGTACAGCCGCGGGCCTTTCGTACGCAACGCGACCTACGAATCGGCCGACGATTTTCTGCGCGGCAACGTTGGCGCGATGGGCGGGCGTCAGAACCTCACCACCAAGCTCGGCCGCTACCGCGAAGTGGATGCCGACCTGGTCATTTTCCGCGCGCTTACGATCGCGCACATCCGCGCGCGCGGGCAGTCGCGATGGACCGGGCGGATGGCCGCGATCGATCCCAATACTCTGGTTGCCGCAACCAGCAAGCAAACCTGCCACCGCCGCTCGGACAATCCGAATATCTGGATTTACGAACCGAGGATGGGCGACTCCGAAGAAATCGAAATCAACGACTCAGGCCTCATCCTCCGCCGCCGAGATTCGCGCGGCACCGAAACGATATTGGCGTCGCGTCCTCCCCCGAACTTCTAACAGGCGCGAAGCGCCGCATCTTCTCCTCACTCAGGTGCAGGGGCTGGCCCCTGGCGAGGGAAGTGTGAAACCCACCGCGGGTTTCACATTAAATCAAGTGAATTTGTGGCTGTGCGGGTGCGCTACGCCGCGATCTTCTTATTCGGCATCTTGCAATCGCCGTCGAACTGCGCGCCCTCGTTGAGCACGAAGCTAGGCGTGCTGATCGTGCATTGCACCCGCGCCGTGGGCATCAGCTCGACCCGCTCGCGCGCGGTCACCTCACCGGTGAACGCACCCGCGATCGAGACTTTGCCCGCCGAGATTCGCGCGCTGACCACTGCGCCGGGCCCGATCACGACTTCGTCGCCGGTGATCTCCCCTTCCGCCTCACCCTCTATTTTCACCGGCCCGCGAAAGAGCAGCTTGCCCGAGGCCTTGGTGCCTTTTCCGATCCGCGACTCGAAACTGGAATCTTCATTTAGCGCCATATGGATGATTGCCTTTCCTGTTTTGCGGTCTCACTATTGCGGGAATGCATCTGCGCACGCAATCGAATTGCGCTTCCGGTAGATATCAATGGAACATAAGTGGATGCTTTTTGAGAGCTTTGCGCACGTCATGCGTCGCGTCACAATGAATTTCTGACAAATTGCTTGATCAAATTAATTGAGGCCATGAAGGTTGAGGGTTAGGTGATTTCACATGGTTCGTAAATCCCAAACGCAACGCGAATTCGGGCCCGAGCGGCTGGCCGGCCAGGGACTCGACGTCCATCAGCACGAATCCGGAGATCGCACGATCCTCGCACTGCTCGCGAACACTCCGGCGGCCGACCAGGTCGATCTGGTTGCGACCTGGCGCGACGATTCGTACGAGGTCTGGTCGCGGCGCGGGATGCTTCGCTTCAAGCGCTTCGCCGACGAATCCGGCGCGCTGTCGTTTGAAGTCGTCGAACAAATCGGCGAAAACCCAATCGCAAATCAGGACCCGTTTATCGTTTCAACGATCGCCGAAGAACTGGACGCCGCCAAACGCAGCGGCAACGCGACCGACGATTCTAATCGCGCCTTCTTCGAGCCCCACGTGCTGAGTTATCCTTATGCCTACGAACGAATCGCGCAGCTCTTCGACAGCCCGCGCGCGCCGGATCTCGTCGTCAGCCCCAAAGCCTACGCGTACGGAATCCAGGCGGGACAGCACGGCGCGCTCGACATCGTGCAGTCGCGCGCGCCGCTCGTGTTCAGCGGTCCCGGAGTAACCGCGGGCCGTTTTCAGCTGAACGCGCGGCATGTCGACGTGGCCCCGACCATCGCGCGGATAATGCGATTTCCCAAAATCGCTGGCCTCGATGCGTCGGGTTCCGCCGCCGACGTCTACCTGAAGCGCCAGGACGGCGTTCCGCTCGATGAGATAATCGACACCGCTGCCGCACCGCCCGCGCGCGTGTACATGATCCTGCTCGACGGCCTCTCGCACTCCGAGCTGCACCATCAGCTAGAGAACAATCGCGATGCGATCCCGAATCTCGCCGGGCTCGTCGAGCGCGGCGCATTTCTCACTCACGGATCGATCGTGAATTTTCCGAGCATCACCTGGCCGAGTCATTCGACGATTTTGACCGGCGCATGGTGCGGGCATCACGACATCGTGAATCCGACTTTTCATGTGCGCGAGGATCGCGAAACGATCCCGATTCAGGGCAACGCCTTCGAAACCGAAGGTTGGCTGAACCTCGATGTCGAAACGCTGTACGAAGTCTTCAAACGACAATGCGGCCCCGGCTCGATCACCGCGTCGATCTACGAGCCGCAAGGACGCGGCGCCGATCACGCCGTGCTCGAGCGCAGAATCGTCGGCAGCAAGGAACGCCTCAAAGCGCTCACCGCGGAAATGGCGTCGGACGTGAGCCCGCGATGGGCCGCCGACGAGAAGCACGGCCTCGCTCGCGAGGAGATCGTGGACATCCGCGGGATGGCGCAGGTTGCCGTCCTCTTCGAGCATTGCGCCGACCAGCCGCCGGTATTCGTCGCGCACGAGTTCACCCTCACCGACGGCGCTGGCCACGACTACGGCCCGCATCACGACGGCCTGCGCGAGGCGCTCTATCGCACCGACCGCCGAATCGGCGCGCTGATCGAGATGCTCCGGGCGCGCGGCCTGCTCGAATCGACTTTGTTCGTCGTCACCTCCGATCACGGGATGGCGTCGCAGCGCGTCGAGCTCAAAGCCAATCCCGCCGGCGAGCCCAAGCACGCGGGAATCCAGGGCGTCTTCGCCGAGCCGATGATCTACTTGCGCGATCTAAGAGTCGAAACCGAGCGCACCCGCGACATGCGCAGTCTCCGCGTGACGGTTCTCGATAACGACCGCTTGCCCGACGGCGAGCATCCCCCGATTGCCGGCGCACGAGTAACTCTCTACGGCCGCGGCAACGCGGTACTCGCCGAGAACCTAACCCCGGAAAGCGGCCGAGTAGCTTTCGCAACCCCCGCCGACACAACCGACGCGGAGCTGACGCTCCGAATCGAGCACCCCGGCTTCAACTATCGCGCACTTCACGGAGACGGCAGGTCAATAGGAATAGATCTTAGAAAAATCCTCTACTCGAATCTCCAATAGCCTCTCCCTGACTGACAGGGAGAGGCCGCGCCGAGATCTCTTGGCGCGGGTGAGGGTCCGCAATTAAATTCTTCTCCGAAGGAATTCATGCACGATCTAAAAGACAAAACCGCCCTCGTCACCGGAGGCACTCGCGGACTCGGCCGCGCGATCTCGCTCGGCCTCGCACGATTCGGCGCGACCGTCGCGATGAACTATCGCCGCGACGACGCGAGCGCCGAGCGCACTCTCGCCCAAGTCCGCGCAATCGCGCCACGCTCTCTTCTCGTCAAAGCCGACCTCGAGGACGACGCCCAGGTCCGCGCGATGGTCTCCGATACCGCCGCGAAGTTCGGCCGCCTCGACATATTGATCGCCAACGCCGCCGCGACCGCTTTCAAGCCTCTGCTTGAAACCAAACCGCACAACCTCGCCCGCACTTTCGCGCTCAGCGTCAACGGATTCGTCGCCGCGGTGCAGGAAGCCAGCAAGGTGATGGGTGACGGCGGACGCGTCCTGATGGTTTCCGGAATCGACTCGATTCGAAATCTGCCCGGTCACGGCGTGCTCGGCGCCGCGAAGGCCGCGCTCGAAAGCCTGGTCCGCGATTTCGCCTTCGAGCTTGGCCCGCGCGGCATCACCGTCAACGGCCTCAACGTTGGCTACATCGACACCGACTCCGCGCGCTTCTACTCAAACTATCTCGGCGACTCGTACGAGGACTTCCAGCGCCGATGCGCCGAACGCTCCGCCCTCAAACGCCTCCCAACCCTCGACGAAGTCGCCGCCGTCGCCTGCCTGATCTGCCTACCCGCCGCAAGCTACCTGACCGCCCAAACAATAATGGTAGACGGCGGCTTCACCCTGAGTTTCCCCGGCGTCAAGTAATGGCATCGGGACGACATAGGCGACTCAAATCCTCAGGTACCCGCGCGTTTTCTGGCTAGATCCAGCAGGCTGTACATCGCGGGGGCGCGGAGAAGGCCTAGCGTGTTCGCGACTTCATCCAACGTCTCCGGCGAGAATGCGTAGCTGCGGATCCGTGAGATGCGGTCGTCGATCGCTTCCAGGCGCATCACTGAGAGCAGCACCTCTTTGCCGTCATGTTTCGTCAGGACGAGCACGATGGGTTCGCCACTATAGTCGATAGGCTCCCATCGCATGTCCGGCGACGCCATCTGGAAATTGTGCGCGAACCATCCCGTCTCCTTGCGCTCGAACCATTTGCGCCCGACCTCCATCTCGACACCCATCATCTCGATGCCGCCGTCGTCGAGCATCATCGCCACTAGTCCCGACATGTCCCTTTCGTTGTAAAGCCGCGCAAAACGATCCAGGAGCGCCTTGCCGGGATTCATTCGCCGCTTGGGTCGGGTTGATTGCGCATCGTGGAGGCGCGAGCGGCCCCGATGAAGCGCTGCTTTGATCGCTCCGATCGACGATCCCAGAATCCGCGCACATTCTTCGAGGCTCATATCGAACAGATCCTTCAACACCACGGCGGCTCGTTCCTGAGGAGCAAGGTTTTGCATGAGCACTGCGCCCGCATCGCGAACCGCGGTGGTATCTTCGTGAATTAAGCTCGCGTGCCGCGGGGATACCGCGGCGACTTGATCCAGCGCTGATGCCTCGACTGCCTTGCGCCGTTGCCAATCGATCCACGCGTTCGATGCGATACGTAGCAAGTAGGTCCGCGGCTCGGTGATTTCGGCCTGCCCAAAACCGAGAATACTGAATCCGCGCATCAACGTTTCCTGCACCAGATCGTCGGCATCCCAGGGCTTGCCTGTGAGAGTGCGGCAGTATCGAAATAGTGCCGGCCGGATCGGGCTCAAATCGCTCAGGTACAGATGCCATGCGCTGGTGGCGTTTTTGTAGACTTCGGGTGATAGCTTCGCGTCGGCCATTTCAAATCTCCTCGTCTATCTCAAGGACGATTGGCGCAATGAAAAAGATACGCGTGCGTCGCCCATTTACCGGTATCTAGTCAACGCAGGACCCGTTGGTTACAAGTACCGCCTCATTGCCGCGATCCATTTCAACGCGCTACAGCTGTTTATCAGGCACGACCTAACGCATGCGCAATACGTTCCGGAGATCGATCCGAAACGCGAAGCTGTTTAACGCGGTCGAGGCAATCATGAGCAAGACTGGTTCGGCATCAATCGAGCGCGCGGCTGACTTCATCTGGCGCAACGCGCGATTGTTGGAGCGCGCGATCTTTGCGCGCGTGTTTCTCGATGGTTCGCCTCAAGCCGTGATCGATGCGCTCGCCGCCTACCGCAACCCCGACGGTGGCTTCGGCAACGCGCTCGAGGCCGACATGCGCGCACCCGGAAGCACACCGCTCGCGTGTGAGGTCGCACTCCGCGCACTTCACGAGTCGGATATTCGCGATCCCGCGCTAGCCTCAGGTATGTGCGAGTTCCTGGCCTCGGTCGCGGAGCGGGACGGCCGAGTCGAGATCGCGCTGCCGCATATTCTCGACTACCCCGCGCCGCCCACTGGAATTCGCCATCGTTTGGATCGGACTCTCCCAATCCGACCGCAGGTATCGTCGGACTCCTTCACTACCAGGGTGCCGATCATCAATGGCTGAAGCGGGCCAGTGATTGGTGCTGGAAACGGCTGGAGCGTCCGCTCGACGACGCACACGAGATCGCAACCGCACTACGGTTCCTGCAGTACGCGCCAGAGCGCGCACACGCGAATGAAGTCGCGATTCGTCTAGCCAACGAAGCGCCGCGCACCAAATGGTTTCTCGAGCGAGCCGGAAGCTCGGACTACGGCGTGACGCCGCTCGCACTTTGCCCGACTCCCACCGCAATCGGACGCGCAGCTTTCTCAGATGATCTGATCGCCGCGCACCTCGACGACCTCGCATCGCGCCAACAACTCGACGGCGGATGGCCGATCACCTGGGAAGCCCCCGGCCCCGGCGCCGCAATCGAATGGCGTGGCCGCATGACGCTCGAAGCGCTCCTCTGCCTCCGCGCCTACGGCCGCATCTGAACCGTCTCTCCGCGCATTCGCTCAGCGCGCTGCGGTTGACGTCGCGATCTTGATATTCCCCCACTTGCCGACCGCGCCCTGGCCGTGGCACGACACGCTGCCCTTGTCGGGCGCGATATCTTTTTCGCTCATGAGTCCGAGCGCGAGCGTGCACGGCCCCAGCTTGAACGGCACGTTGGAATATTCGCGCAGAATTTTGCCGTCAGCCGAAAACGTCACCCGGTCGGCCGCTGAGTCGTAGCCGATTTCGAAATGATGGAGCTGCCCGGGCGTGCTCGAGCCTCGCAACTCCTCGAACAGGCAGAAATGGCGCGGCCCACGCGCGGGATCGACGATCGGCACTCCCGGAAACGGCAGCTTGCCGTAAACCGTCGCGATAGTTTCGTTGCCGACGAAAAAGTCCAGCGCCGCGCCGGTCGAGAAATCCAGCACGTTGAACGATACGAAGCCGTCGTACAAATCGCCCGGCGCGCCCTTGATAATCGTCGCGGCGAGATCGATCGAAAACGTGATCGTCCCGTCCCGAGGACACTCAAACGTCCGCGTGCTGAAGTACATGTGCTTCGCATTGTCCAGAAATTGGATCGCGTCATGCCCGCGTGTGTACGGCACCGCGGCGACGCGCAAGAAACCGTCCTGCACGATCACCACCGCGTCAGGTTCGCGATACTGCCAGAATCCACCGTCGGGCAGCGGGAATCCTGCGAGCATCCAGTCGCCTTCGCCAGTCACGACCGATGCGAAGTTCGAGTACTCGATAATCTGATTGGGCGGCGAGGCTGCGGGCTTACTCATTTGACCGACGATCCTGAAGTCATCCGTGAGACGAGGCTTGGGAATTGCGCTGCGCCGTTCAAAAAAATCATGCCATGCGTGCTCACGCAAGTACGAAAAAATCGCGCGATTGCGCCAATCCGCGCCTTCGGGAAACAATATTCGTCAGCAGCTCGGTTGGAACGATATTCGGAGGTCGTCAGTGTGACGGAAAAAACAAAGGATTCCGATCGCGCAAGGCAGGCCGATCAGGCGGGACATCAAGCGCGGCATGCCGGTCACGAAAATCTTTTGGCTCAGAGCAAGCAGGTCGCCGTCGATATCAAGGCGGAGATCGCTCGCCTCAAGAGCGAACCGGCGTGGGCGAGCGGCGATCGGCACGGTGTGTCGCTCGTCAAGGGCGACGGAATCAACGTCGCGCTGATACTGCTCAAGAAGGGCGCCAAACTTCAGGAGCATCACACCAAGGCGCCGATCACCGCGCATCTCCTCGAAGGCCGGATCAACTTCGTCGCGGGCGCCAAGACGCATCTACTCACCGCCGGGATGGTGCTAGCGCTGGATCGTGCGATCAGTCACTCGGTAGAGGCGCTCGAAAATAGCGCGCTCCTCTTAACCGTCGGTGGCGAGCAGATCTGATCCCGATGGCGCTCTACGATCGTATCGGCGTCGGCTACGACACCACTCGGCAGGCCGATCCTTATCTGCTCTCGCGCCTGATTCATCATCTGCGTCCGATTCACACCGGCCGTTACCTCGACCTCGGTTCCGGCACCGGGAATTACACGCTCGCGATGCATCAGGCGGGGGTGGAGATTTGCGGTCTCGAAATTTCGCCGACCATGCTCGAACGCGCGAAGCGCAAAGGTCCCGCGCTCGCTTGGCTCAATGCTCATGCGGGCGCGCTTCCGTTCGCGCCGCAGGTCTTCGACGGCGCCACCTGCACTTTCGTGCATCATCACCTGACCGACCCGCTTGCGAGCTTCAAGGAAGTTCATCGCGTGCTGAGAGTGGGCGCGCGGTTCGTCGTCCTGAACGGCACTGTCGAGCAGATGCGGCGCTACTGGCTGATAGAATATTTTCCGCGCGCGATGGAAAAAGCGACCGCGCCCTACGAACGCTTCGAGACTGTCGAGGTGCTGAAAGGCGCAGGGTTCGGAATCGAATGCGAAGAAAAATACGACGTCAGACCCGACTTGAAGGACTTCTTCCTATACTGCGGAAAAAATGATCCCGAGCGGTATCTCGACCCGCGCATCATCAGTGGAATTTCGACTTTTGCCGATGCGCCTGACGCCGATGAGATCACTCGCGGCGTCAAGCGCATTGCCGACGACATCGAATCGGGACGAATCAATCGCGTGATTCGATCCTACGCGCATGACCGCGGCGACTACATGTTCACCGTCGCGAGCAAATAAGGCGCGATCAAACTCTCGCGCGAAGACCGCCGTCCACCGCGATCGATTCGCCGGTGACGAAGCCCGCCGCTGGCGAAACCAGGTAGAGCAGCGCGCCCCCGAGCTCTTCGGGCTTCACCAGTCGGCTGTCGGGCAGGTACCTCAGCAGCACCTTGCTGAACTCGTCGTCCTTGTTCGCGGGGCTTGATTCAACGTCGAGCCATCCGGCCTGAATCGCATTGACGCGAATACCCCTGCGCGCCCACTCCAGCGCCAGCGCCCGGGTCAGATTCAGCACCGCGGCTTTGGCCGCGCAATAGAGCGCCGCATTCGGCATCCCGCGCTCCGCCAGCACCGAGGTCATATTCACGATCACGCCGCCGCCCTGCCGTAACATGATCCGCGCCGCTTCCTGGCACGACATCCAGACCGTCTTCAGATTGTTCTCGAAAATTTTATCGAACGCGGTGTCGTCGTTGGATTCCGCCGGTCCATACGCCGGCGTGTCGAGCGCGTTGACCAGGATATCCAGTTTGCCGAGTTCTTTCGCCGCGAGATCCGCGGTCGCCGACAGGTCCGCGCGAATCGCCGCGTTCTGCACCCGAATCACCGGCTTGGCTCCTGATGCGGCCTGCACCAGCTTCGCGACTTCTTTCAGTTTCTTGTCGGTGCCCGGTTCTTGCGACGCGATCAGAACTTTTGCGCCCGCCTCTGCCAGCGTCACCGCTGCCGCCCGGCCGACCGCATGCTCCGCGCCGACCACCAGCGCACCTTTGCCCTCGAGCGAGAAATCGTCTGACAACGAGGTCACCTTGTCTCCGTGATTTTCTGGCGCCATCTAGTTTGAATTTCCCGGCGTAACTCCGGTCGGCGTGATTCCTCCCGCCAGTCCGCCTCCGTCGATCGCGATCAGCTCGCCATTTATATGGTTGGCCGCGTCCGACGCCAGGAATACCGCAAGCGGTCCGAGCTCGCTGTCGTCGCCGAACCTTCCGATCGGAATAAACTTCCCGCCCTTGAAGAACTGCATCATCTGTTCGTTGTGCGGAAAAATTCCCGGCACGATGCAATTGGTCTGGATGTTGAACTGCGCATACGTCAGCGCCATCGAGCGCGTCAATTGAATCGTGCCGCCCTTCGCACACGCGTACATATAGTTGTGCTTGCCGCCGCGCAGTCCGTAGCCCGACGCGATATTGATTATCTTGCCGCGTCCCTGCTTCACCATCTGCGCGACCACCGCGCGGCATCCGTAGAACTGGCTCGTCAAATTGGTGTCGAGTCCGCGCCGCCATTCCTCGTCGCTGATTTTCTCCAGCGGCTTGCCGAGCGTATCGTCACCGCCGCCCGCGTTGTTCACCAGGATATCGATCTTGCCGAACTCCTTCATGGTGGCCTCGGCCAGCGCGTTCACCTGCGCGGAGATGGTCATGTCGGTCGGCACGATCAAACACTTTCGCCCGGTCTTCTTCACTTCTTCCGCGGTTTCATCGAGTTGCTCTTTGGTTCGCGACGCCGCGACGACGTCCGCCCCCGCCATCGCAAACTTCACCGCCATTGCGCGCCCCAGCCCGCGCCCCGCACCCGTGATGATCGCGACCTTGTCGTCGAGCTTGAGCGAATCGAGAATCATTGCATCACCTCATCCGCAAGCGGCAGTCCCTGAATTATTATTCAACTGAGAACCGGTCAGCGCTTCGGCCGCGCCATGTTTGCCGCAGGGCGCGTTTTTGCCATGGCGCCCGACAGTAACCGTGCGGGTAAAGCAATAGTGGCCGGCCGGGTGCTCCCAACTCTGCTCTACAACGTTCCCTGCGGGTTGGTACATCGACATGTTCGCATAAACTGCTTCCTTAATTGCTTCCGCGTCCTGGGCTACGTGAAAATTGGCGCAGATCTCGACCGATTCCGGTCCCGTGATGCGATACTCATAGGGCGCGTGCGTCTCAGGATCCAGCGGTGGTTTGGTGTCCATGTAACCCGCGCTCGCGACCTGGTCCAGCGATTTCGGGAGGTTGTCCCTTTCACGCGCATAGTCGCGCACGTGGCGGTAGCTTTCTGAAATATCGACGATTTTTCTCAAGTCGAGCCTCGCCAGCCGCATCTTGAACGGCGAGCCGGTGACTGCAAAACCAGCAATCGCAATCGCGATCGCCGCGAGGCTCGCGGACCACACGAACACCTTTGTTTGTATGGGTAAGGGGCCAGGTTCGCGTCGCAATCCATTCAGATAGAACCACATCACGCTTGCGGCCACCGCGAGAAGCGCGACTACTTTGAGCACAAAACGGACGGTTAGATCGCCATCGAGGAAATAATAGATCAGATATGCGAGGTCGGTAAGGATCAGTAGTCCTGCCACGCACAGCGTCAGGTAGATTGGGAAGGTCCGGACTCGCAGCAGCCGCTTGCCGGGATTGGCCGCAAGGTCGGATTCGATCGTGCGCCAAGCCCACCAGTAGGCCGGGAAGAAAATGATTAGGAACGCAATCCACCATCGAATCGTTTCGTGCGGCTGATAGTACATCCAATCGAGCGGATCAGGATTCGCTAACTCAACAAAAGCAAACAGTAGCTCGATGATCGCGGAGATACTTATGTACAGCGCGACCACCGCGAATAGATGAATGAAAATATCCCACGGCGAACTCTTTGCTCCCTGGTCTTCCATCGAGTTTCCCCCTTGCGTCTAAGAGTACCCTTTGCGCACCGCAGACGCCGACCGGCCCCTGAGTTCCAAGTTGGATAACATATTACAACGATGTCGGCAGGGGCTGGGTAGTGGGCAGTTCCTGCGATGGAAGCTGGCGGCACAGACAAACTGTGGTCGCTTGAAGATATGGTGCGGATCGTGGCTGAATGGAAGCAAGCGAGAGAGACAAAATCATGAAGCCCCGCCGCACTACCATACTGATGCTGCTCCTGCTGATAGCCGGCATCGCGATCGGCATTCAGAGCGAGCGGACTCGTTTGAACAAAGCAAGATATTCAAAAACGCGAGCCCACATTGCTGAATTGCAAGTAGCTCTCGAACGATACCGCGTAGACAATGGATATTACCCCACAACCGATCAGGGCCTATCGGCGCTGGGTGAGTACTATTCGGATGGGCCGTGGAAGTTTGAACCGCCGGAGATCGACCCGGGCATGGTTTACCCGCGCCGCCCGGTTTCGGGTCCGCATCCGACCGATGCCTGGGGCAATCTCTATTTCTATGAAAGCGACGGAAATGCGTACGAGCTTAGATCGTTCGGCCCGAACGGCAGTGAAGACAGAACTCTCGTCGCGCGTTCGCCGGATTAGGGTTGTCAGCTCCAGTCCGGCATAGTTCGATTGTTTCGAGGAGAGCACAAGACATGGCGCTCAAGATCGTGATGTTCTCGGACTACATATGTCCGTTCTGCTACGTCGGCTTCGAAACCGTGCGCAGACTCAAGCCCGAGTTCAATTTCGAGCTCGAGTGGCGCGGTTTTCAAATTCATCCCGAGTTGCCGGCCGAGGGGATTGCCGTGGATCGGGCTCGCGAAAATTCCGATCCAGATTCGCGCCGCGCGCTCTGGGAGCGGATCGCAGCGATGGCCGACGTGGTGGGATTTTCGATCCAGCCGCCCGCCATCTACACCAACTCGCGCGCCGCGCTTGCCGCGACCGAGTTCGCGCGTGAGTCGGGCCGCGACGAGGCGCTCGAGGAACGAATTTACCGCGCGTACTTTAACGAGGGCCTGAACATCGGCGATCCTGCAATCGTCGCGCGGCTCGGATCGGAAGCGGGACTCGACTCCGCCGAAGTAGCCGAGGCGATCAAATCACCCAAGTATGAAATGAGACTCAAGAACAACTCACTCGCGGCGCATCAGCGCGGCGTCAACGGAGTGCCGACTTTTTTCATCGGCGAATTTCCGCTGGTCGGCGCGCAGAGCCCCGATGCGATGCGCTCGATTCTGAAACGCGCGCAGGAGAGATTCGACACCTGATGCATCCCGGAATTCACGCCAAGAGCAATCCCGACCGCGCCGCTTACATCATGGCGGCTACTGGCAAGGTCGTCACCTATCGCGAACTCGACGAGGAATCGAATCGCGCCGCGAATTTGTTCCGCTCGCTTGGACTTCGGTCCGGCGACGGAATCGCGCTGTTCGCCGAGAACCATCCGCGCTACCACCAGATTCTGTGGGCGGCGCAGCGTTCCGGACTCTACTACACCGCGATCAGCTCGCGGCTGACGGGGGAAGAAGTCGCTTACATCGTAAATGACTGCGGCGCGAAAGTTTTTATCACCACGCGCGCGATGGCCGACGTCACAGCGAAGATGAACGCGGCGAAAATGATTCCCGCCGGCGTCAAGCGCTACATGATGGACGGCACGATCGCGAACTACGGATCGTGGGAGGATGCGGTCCGTGCGCAGCCCTCGACGCCGATTGCCGACGAGACCGAAGGCAGTGCGATGCTCTACTCGTCGGGCACCACCGGCAAGCCCAAGGGCGTGAAGCATCGGCTAAGTGGACAACCGCTGGGCGCGCCAAATCCGATCGGCATGCTGCTCGCGGGTCTGTACCAGGCGAGTCCCGAGATGATCTATCTCTCGCCCGCGCCGATGTATCATTCCGCGCCGCTGCAATTCACGATGGCGATACATCGGATTGGCGGCACCGTTGTCGTCATGGAGCACTTCGACGCGGAGCAGACGCTGGCGCTTATCGAGAAGTACCAGGTGACGCACACGCAGATGGTGCCCACCATGTTTATCCGGATGCTCAAACTGCCCGAGCCGATTCGCCGCAAGTACGATAATTCAAGTTTGAAAGTTGTGATCCATGCGTCGGCGCCGTGCCCGATAGCGATCAAGGAACAGATGATCGCGTGGTGGGGTCGGAAAATTTTCGAATACTACGCGGGCACCGAAGGCAACGGGTTCTGCGCACTCGACAGCGCCGAATGGCTGCAGCATAAGGGCTCCGTCGGCAGAGCGCTCGCGGGAAAGTTGCATATCGTCGGCGAGGACGGAGTTGAGCTCCCGACCGGCGAGGCGGGGACGATCTTTTTCGAGGGCGGCGCGACGTTCGAGTATCACAACGATCCCGAGAAGACTAAGGGCTCGCGCAATGAGATGGGATGGTCCACGCTCGGCGATATCGGTTATCTCGACAAGGACGGTTTTCTGTACCTGACCGACCGCAAGGCGAACATGATCATCAGCGGCGGCGTGAACATCTATCCGCAGGAAGCTGAGAACCTGCTCGCGACTCATCCGAAGGTTGAGGACGTCGCGGTGTTCGGCGTGCCCAACGAGGATTTCGGCGAGGAAGTCAAAGCGGTCGTGCAGCCGATCGACATGAAAGAGGCCGGGCCGGCCCTGGAAGCGGAGTTGATCGAGTTCTGCCGCGCGCATCTGTCTGCGATCAAGTGTCCGCGGACGATCGATTTCGACGCGGAGCTTCCGCGTCATCCGACCGGCAAGCTCTACAAGCGGCTGATCAAGGACCGCTACTGGGTCGGACACACCAAACGCATCGCCGAGTAGCATGAGCGAAAAAATTGTCGCGCGATGGCAGGACTGGTCCGGCAAAGGGATCGAGCACCTTGTCATGCAAGTAGACTCGGACGAGATCGTTGCTGAGGCCGCGATTGTCGGATCGGTAGACGATGAGAACTTCGCAGCTCGGTACCGGATCCTCTGCGATGGATCATGGCGGGTAACAGAGGTCGAGATCAGCGAGATCGGAAACGATCGATGGATTGAACTCAGCAGCGATGGCGCCGGCAACTGGTTCGACGGATCGGCGGCGCCGCTGGAGGAACTAAAAGGCGCGATTGACATCGACGTATCCGTCACGCCTTTCACCAACACGCTTCCGATTCGAAGGTTGCGCTTGGAAAAGGGACAGGCGAAGGAAATCCTCGTCGTCTACATTCAGATACCGGGGCTCACACTCGCGACCGACCGGCAGCGCTATACGTGCCTCGAGCCGAACCGGCGCTATCGATTCGAGTCGCTCGACAGCGACTTCAAGCGCGACATCGAAGTCGACGAGCACGGGCTGGTCGTGACCTACCCCGATCTTTTTCGAAGAGTGCTCTAGCTTGCCGATTTGTCGAACGGCTGAAGCTCGATACCGTGCCACACGACAGTTTTGCGAATCGCACTTGCGCGGAGACTTGCGAGAGCTTGAATCTCCGGCGACTCGCGGTATCGATTGCACGATTCCAGATCGGGAAATGTGACGACGTGCACTTCGTCGGGCGCGGACGGGTCGTCTTTGGTTGAGCATCCGACTCGGCGTTCGATTCGGCCGCCAACCCGGCTCATGATCTCCGCCGCGCGAGCCTCGAAGCTCTCGAACTCCGCATGCCGATCCGGATTGATATAGAGCGCCACTATCACCGTCATCTCTGCGATCA
>Ga0210407_10001616_pt1 | contig 20700 bp, 8 predicted proteins | sample IncBWC27MmetaG_FD_150860 | JGI IMG/M metagenome (GOLD analysis project Ga0210407, IMG submission 150860) | Forest soil microbial communities from Barre Woods Harvard Forest LTER site, Petersham, Massachusetts, United States - Inc-BW-C-27-M | ecosystem: Environmental > Terrestrial > Soil >... | reverse complement strand
AAATTTCTGAAGGCGGAGTCCACCGAGCTTTCGCATGTTGCCTCGCTGGTCACGCACTACGCGCTGGCGCATCCCGACAAGCAATTCGAGTTGCACTCAGCGACTAACGCGATCCTGGTGGCTCCGCCGGTCGCGGGATACAGCGAGCGCGTGTATCAGGTGTTTGGCAGAGACGTTCTCGATCAACTCATTCCTGTCGCTGCGACGCAGCCCTTGGAGCACGTTGGCTTGCCGCAACCGCCGCCATGGCGCCGGCAGGAAATAGACGAAGCGCAAGCTCCAGTCGAACCCGGCGAGATGCGCGTGCATGGCTTCGTTTCGAAGCCTGAGATTCAAAAGCTCAATCGCAATTCGATTTACGTTTTTGTGAATGGACGGCTGATCCGCGACCGGCTCATCCAGCACGCGCTCACCGAGGCTTACCGCAACATTTTGCCGCCGACGGTTTATCCCGTGGTGCTTCTCTTCCTCGAGTTGCCCAGCGGCGAAGTAGACGTGAATGTGCATCCGTCAAAAACAGAAGTGCGCTTTCGCCAGCAATCCGTCATGCATGACTTCGTGCGAGATTCGGTGCGGGCCGCTCTGATGAAGGCGCGTCCGGTGCCGCAATTCATGACGGAGATCACCGCTCATCCCACGGCGAGTCCCTCGCTCACCCCCGGATCGCGGTCCGGCCAAACGGACTTGGCGGTGTGGCGCACCCTCGATGCTCCCGCCGAACCAGCAGGATTCTCGCTGCAAGCGCCCGTGCCTCCGCCGGCGACCGAACGCTTTAGCTTCGGGATGGACGGAATCGCCATCGATGGCAACGCCGCCCTGTCTTTGGTTCGCGCGCCACAAATTCTTCCTGACGTGATGGAAAACGACAGTTGCGCACCGCCGCTGCCCGACGATCCAGAAGCAGCTTACGAGTTTGCGAATAACGATCTCTCTCCGTCGCTGGCATCGCTCAAGCCGCTCGGTCAGATTCGCGAGTCGTTCATCCTCGCCGTGAATCACGAGGGCCTGTGGATCGTGGACCAGCACGTGGCCCACGAGCGCGTGCTGTTTGAGAAGATATTGAAGCAGCGTGCCGCGCAGAAAGCAGAAAGCCAGCGCCTGCTCATGCCGCTGGTGCTCGAACTCACGCCCGCTCAGCAAGCCGTCTTTGCCGAGATCTCGGAAGAGCTAAACCAGAATGGCTTCGAGGCCGAACCGTTCGGAGCGCGAAGCGTCGCGATCAAAGTCGCTCCGGCGGGCGTCGAAGCGGCGCAGATCGAGCACATGCTGCACGAATTGCTCGACCAGTTTTCTCGAGAAGAGCAAGCCCTGAACATGGAAAAAGTCCGAGCGCGGATTGCCGCGTCCATTGCCTGCCACGCCGCCATCAAAGTCAACATGCCCCTTCAGCAAAATAAAATGGAGTGGCTGCTGGCCGAGCTGGCCAAAACCGAATGCCCAATGTCGTGTCCTCACGGACGGCCGGTCGTTCTGCGATATTCAATGAAGGACATTCAGAAGGCGTTTAAAAGAATCTAGGCAGCGATCGAAGGCGGAAATTCTAGCGAAAATCGAGTTAAAGCCGCGAAGATCGTCTTGTCTTCGGATTTTCGCCCTTCGCTCTGGAGTACCTGCCCTCAGCGGCTAAAGCCGGAACCAATTCTTGTCTTGGTGGCACGGCTGAAGGCGAGCCCTTCCCATTCATGGCTTCTTCGTAGAGCAACTCGACAAGCCCCTCAAACTTCTCTGGTCGGTCCCTCAAAAAAAACTCTCTGTTCTTCGCAAAATCTAGAAAACAAAGAACTGGAATTTTTCTTGCCTTCCAGATCTATGGTTATAAAGGTAGTTACAGGCAAAATATTCAAAACATGGAAGTTATGGCCGTTCCAGGCTGCCCGCGGTTCCATTTCGGGAACAGCGGATGTTCACGTCAGATTGTCAAAGATCGCATATTATCTTATAGATAATATATGTGTTATTATGTTATCGCAGTTGAAGCGACAAGGTCAAGGGGAAAGAGGGCAGGCTGCGGAGCGAGTTCCAAATTGGGAATCTCTCACCTTAACCTTAGAATCATGCGGATGACCTGAGGCAGCCTGCGTGATGCAAGCGCCCGCCGCTTGCGAAAAATTTCTTCTTCAGGTCTGAGGCACCAGCCGGTGTCAACCAAAAGCGCCGCCCCTCTCGCGGAGAACGCGAGAAGGGCAGGGTCTCCGTTTTTGAATGTGGGGAAAGCCTGGTCCAGCCCCACTTTGTGCTCCGGGAGAAAGAATGCCTGTAGTAGGTCAGTTTGAATGACCCACTACCAGACTGCTCCTTCGTTGGCTCATTTGCATCTCGGTGTGATATATTCGCCTGGTTCCTTCGTTGCTCCCTTCCTTGCGTTGCTCCTCGTGGAGGTCGGATCAAGATGCGCTCTCTCTGGTCTGCTAGCGTAATAGTCGCCCTCACTTTGCTTTTAACGCTTGGCACATTAGCGCCCAACGTGTCGGCATCAACATTAAACGTCCTGCACGAGTTCAAGGCGTTCCCTGAAGGGGCTCAGCCAGAGGGGCGCCTAGCCGTCGACGCAACTGGCAACCTATACGGGACAACGACATCGGGTGTAAATGGAGCGGTCTTTCAATTGATTCTCGGCTCGGACGGGAAGTATCGCCCTAAGGTTCTACATTACTTCACTGGGGGAAGCCACGACGGGCGCGCTCCTTTCTCCGGCGTCACGCCCGATGCTGAGGGAAACCTTTGGGGAACGACAGCCTTTGGCGGCGCTTACGACGGCGGAACAGTATATCAACTGACTCCGGTCAAAGGCGGTTGGAAGGAGACCACGATTTATTCCTTTGGCTCAGGTGGCGATGGATTGTATCCGTTCGGAGGCCTCACGTTTGATAAGGCGGGAAGAATTTTCGGCACGACGGCGAAGGGCGGAGGCACAGGGTGTTCGAATTCAGGTTGTGGGACAATTTTCATGCTATCCAGAACAAAGGGGGGGCGCTGGAAAGAAAGCGTGATTTACGCATTCGGCGGCATCCCTGACGGAGAGACTCCGATGAGCAGCCTAATCATCGATTCCCAGGGTCGGCTCTATGGCGTAACTCTCTGGGGTGGTATCCACAACCTAAACGGAGAATGCTCGGACGGCTGTGGAACTGTTTTCATGCTAACTCCGCCGCGCTACCACGGCTTCTGGTTTGTGTCTACCCTTTACAACTTCGGCGCATCTTATACCGACGGAATCGGACCAGTGGGCGCCTTGGCGCTCGATGCGGCCGGAAACCTCTATGGCGCAACGGAGTTGGGAGGAGGCCAAAATTCGGGCACCGTGTTTGAGCTCTCGAAGACAACTTGGAGCGAAACTATTCTACATAGCTTCACGGGATCTGACGGACAGCAACCGGAGGCCGGCGTTGTTTTCGGTGCCAATGGTAACCTCTACGGCACAACTCTTTGGGGCGGCATTCCCTGTGTTTGCGGAACCATATTTGAAATGACAATGAGTGCCAATGGCACCTGGTCGGAAACGCCTCTTCACATATTTCAAGGCGGCAAAGATGGCGGAAACTTCTACGGCGAGGTGATTTTCGACAGTCGCGGCAGGTTATACGCCACAACTGCGCTCGGTGGCGACCTGGATGAAGGCACCGTACTGCAACTCACCCCCGACCAAAGTGGACATTGGAGTAAAAAGGAAATCTTTGGCTTCCCTAGCGGAGATGGAGCGGTTCCCCAATCTAATGTTGCCCTCGATAAGTCAGGCAACATCTACGGCACGACCTCTTTGGGCGGCAATTGTGATCCATATACTAACAACCAAACCTACGGATGCGGTACCGTCTTCGAGCTGACTCTCGCCTCGGACGGTAAATGGAATAGAAAGCTTCTCCACCAGTTCGCTCGCCACAGTTCCACCGACGGCCAAACTCCAAGGGGAGGTTTAATCTTCGACCAGTCTGGGAACCTATATGGCACAACCAGCAACGGGGGTGCGCACGGTGCTGGGACGGTGTTTGAACTCAGCCCACAGGTAGACGGAACTTGGACAGAGCGGATTTTGTACAACTTTCACGGAAGCCCCGACGGAGCCGAGCCGACTGGCTCGCTGATCTTTGACGCCGCGGGGAATCTCTACGGTACAACGAACGGGGGCGGCAACTGCGTTCAGGACGGGTGCTATGGTACCGTGTTCGAGCTGTCGCCCTCGGCTAGTGGCTGGACTGAGACCGTCCTTTATCGTTTTACAGCTGGGAGCGATGGGGCACATCCCGAGGCTAGTCTTATCTTCGACAGCGCCGGCAACCTGTATGGCACTGCTTACTACGGCGGTAGCAGCGCGTCGGGCACAGTCTTTAAGCTTTCCCCCAGAAATGGTGGGTGGGTTGAGAATACTCTTTACTCCTTTACCGGGCAAAACGGTGACGGGGCTTTGCCCTCTTGCACGCTGGTATTTGACGGGTCGGGTGACTTGTACGGTACGACTTCTGAGGGTGGCCTTAGCGGGTCCGGCACGGTATTTAAACTATCTCCTGCCGGAGGGTCTTGGAAAGAGAGTGTGATATACGCCTTCACTGGCCGCAGCGATGGCGCGAATCCCGCCGCCGGCGTGGTTTTGGACAATTCTGGAAACCTCTACGGCACAACATCAAGCAGCAACTATAGTCCCTTCTATCTTGGTACTGTCTTTGAGTTGTCCCCAGCTGGCGGTACTTGGACGGAGACCACGCTTCATGGCTTCACTGGCTCGAGCGACGGAGGCTGGCCGCGAGCGAGCCTGGTGCTCGACGGCAACGGGACCCTCTATGGGACAGCATCTGATCAAGGCTTCGAAGGCAGTGGAATCGGCGACGGCGTCGTCTTCTCGGTGAAACCATAGGTCCGCATCCCAGAATCGGATAACGGCGATGTTGGCGCGAGCAGTTTTCATTTTGGGGGATTTTGCCCTCATTACGGCGCCCATAGCTTAGGCCAGCGGAGCACGCACCATCACAAGCCCGGCGCTAACCATCTTGTTCTTCACTGCGTCACTTCTCAGTCAATGGAGGAAGTCCCCGTCCGCGTCAGGTTGACTATCCGATTTTCCCAACAAGTAAGGGAAGGGGGCGGTTCCAGATCGTATTCGATAGAGGTGCAGTAGGAGGCGATCACAAGCGGAGTGTGGAACTACCCCCTTTCTCTCTCTTACCCCTTAATGCATTGAGACAGGCAATCCGCGCACCTAGACTGGTGGGGGTCATTTTTCGGCTCCGTGGTGTTCCCCTCCCCGCGTCGAGCTACACCTGCGAGACTTTCACCCGCAGTAGGAAGTTTTTCATCTCTGTTCTCTGTGGTCTAATACTTTCATGACCGATCTCGATCAACTGCGGCGGGAAAAGTGGCATCTGGATGGACGTGCGGTTCGCACGTTCGACGACGCGCGCTTGTTTCTCGAGTCGGTTGGGTTCTGCATGATGTATCCCATGCGGCAGCAGGCTCTGGTGCCTACATTCATTGGAGCCTGGGTTGGTTCGGATGCGCAGTTGCCGGATTGGCAGCATGCTTTTGCTGACCCGCGGGCTCAGGATGCGACCGAGGTGATGGTTCGCCTGTTGCGGGAGCGCGCGGCTTATGAGGCTAACCGGTTCGACGAGAACAATGCGTTTCTGATTGCGGCTTCTATCTTTCCTTACTTTTATGCGCTGGTCGGCGAGCGCAATCCCAAGCACATGCCCAAGCCGAAGCCGCACTCGGATTACTCGCAGCTGGCTTGCGATGCGTTTGAGTTGATCCGTCGCGATGGTCCTATCTCTAAACAAAAGATGCGCGACGTGCTGGGCGGCAGCGTGTCGTTCGTGGCTCTTGATCATGCGCTAGGTGAGTTGTGGTCACGCCTGCGCATTACGCGGGTTGATTACAATCCGGCGGAAGGCGCGTTCTGGGATGTGCTTTATCGCTGGTCGCCGGATGCGGTGCGCGAAGGGATAAACCTTTCGGTGGGAGAATCGCTCTCGGCACTGCTATCGAAATATCTGGATTGCGTGGTGGCCGCCGATCAGCAAGAGCTGGAATCATTTTTTGGCAACTTCGTTCCGCGCTCGCGGGTGAAGGAAGCGATTAACGCGCTACTGGCGGCGCGGGAGTTGAGTTTTATTCGCGTGGGGAACCGGTCGCTGATTCAGATCACGCCGGCGAAAGTGGAGCCCTCTGTGCACGCTTCCGGACCGCGCGAAAAACCGGCACCACGGAAAGTGTACACACCGCCGCGAGTTTGATACATCGTACCTGATGGCGCGGACACATTTCAGACTTGGCGGCCCGACTGAAGCCGGGCCCTTCCCAAAACCGGCATGGATCGCACTCTTTCCGCGGCATCTGAAGCCATATCCTGATACGAATCGTTCGTCTATCGGCACTCTCGGCGGGAGGTCTCGAGGACGACCTCACTTGGAGAAAAACTCACATGCCATTACGATAGCGGGGCACTGGTTGACTCTTTCTCAAGAGCCAAGTCCAAGGTGAATATGAAGAGAATCGCGTTTTGCTGCTTACTCTCGATCGTTGTGGTATCGCTGGCGGCAGCTCAGACTGGCTCTGAGACCCACGCCAAGGATGAACCTGCATTGCCGTATATTCCGTCCCTTGATGTCAGCGCGCTGGACAAGTCGGTCGATCCCTGCGTGGATCTGTATCACTATTCTTGCGGAGGCTGGCAGAAGAAAAACCCGATTCCGCCGGACCAGACTTCGTGGAGCGTTTACGGCAAGCTCTATCAAGACAACCTGATTTTCCTGCGTGGCATTCTGGAGCAGGCTGGGTCGACTACCGCTCAACGCGATGCGGTCACACAGAAGATTGGCGACTTCTACGCATCCTGCATGGACGAGAGCGCCGTGGAAAAGCGTGGCATGGCTGCGATTCAGCCGCAACTGGATGCCATCGCTCGCCTTGATTCCGTGCGAGACATGGCTCCGTTGGTTGCTCGGATGTCCCTTCCCTTTGGCCGGACGATTCTCTTTGCCGCCGGCTCAACCCAGGATCCTGACAACTCCGAGCGGGAGATTGCCGATCTTGATCAGGGTGGTTTGGGACTGCCCGACCGGGATTACTACACCAAAGACGATGCCAAATCGAAGGCGACTCGGGAGCGTTACCTGCAACATGTGCAGAAGGTTTTTGAGTTGCTCGGCGACAATGCCCAGGCCGCAAAGCAGAATGCTGAAGCTATCATGCGCATCGAAACCGCGCTGGCCAAGGCTTCCTGGACTCGTGTGGAGCGCCGAGATCCTTACAAGCTGAAGAACAAGATGAAGCTTGCGGACCTGAATCAGTTGGCGCCGAATTTCGACTGGCAAACTTACTATCGCGAGCTGCGGTATCCGAAGTTTGAAATCGTCAACGTTGACGCTCCCGCATTCTATAAGCAGATCAACACCGAACTAACCAGCGAACCACTGGAGAGCTGGAAGGTCTATCTTCGCTTTCATGTGGCCGATCAGTATTCTCCTTTTCTGTCTTCAAGTTTTGTGCAGGAGAATTTCGAGTTCTACCGCAAGTATCTGCGCGGAGCTAAAGAGATGCAGCCGCGCTGGCGTCGCTGCGTCCAGTACACGGATTACAATCTGGGCGAAGCGATGGGGCAGGTGTACGTTCGACGCGTGTTTTCGCCGGAACTGAAAGCGAGCACGCTGGACATGGTGACGCGCATCGAAGCGGCGATGGGCGAGCGCATTCGCGGGCTCGACTGGATGAGTCTGGAAACCAAGCAACATGCGTTGGCCAAGCTGGCGGGGATTCGCAATAAGATCGGCTATCCCGATAAATGGCGAGACTACAGCTCGGTCAAGATCGCTCACGATGATTTCGCGGGGAACATCCAGCGCGCTGCTGAGTTTGAACAGCATCGCCAGATTAATAAAATCGGCCAACCCGTCGACCATGGCGAGTGGGACATCTCGCCGCCGACGGTGGACGCATACTACGATGCGCAGATGAATGACATCAACTTTCCTGCCGGAGTGCTCCAGCCGCCGCTCTACGACCCAAAAATGGATGACGCTCCCAACTACGGCAATACCGGCGGCACTATTGGCCACGAACTCACCCATGGCTTTGACGATCAGGGCAGCCAGTTCGATGCCAAGGGCAATCTGAAGAACTGGTGGACCAAAGACGATCGCGAGAAATTCGATGCTCGCACCAAGTGCGTCGCCGATCAATACTCAAAATACGTCATGGTCGATGACGTTCACATCAACGGCGAACTTACCCTGGGCGAGAATGTGGCCGATCTTGGTGGCTTGATCGTGGCCCTGATGGCCTGGAAGGATGCGGCCAAGGACAAGAACCTTCAACCGATCGACGGGTTAAACCCCGAGCAGCGCTTCTTTGTCGGCTTTGCCCAGTGGGATTGCGCCAACCTGCGTGACGAAGACTTGCGGGTACGGGCGGTGACCGATCCGCATTCGCCGGCGCAGTACCGCATCAACGGCGTGGTGGTCAACATGCCGGAGTTCTCCCATGCGTTCTCGTGCAAAGCGGGGCAGCCCATGGTGAGTCCGCCGGATAAGGTCTGCAAAGTCTGGTGATTGCGCTGGCTCCGCTATGTGCTGAGAGTTGAGCACAAATTGCAAACGGGCTAGCAAAGCTAGTCGTCAGTTGCCTGTTTTCGGTTCTCGGTTTATTCCGTCGCGGCTACCAGCCTTGAACCTGGACGTTCACCTGATAAGTCAGGTTGTCGGGATTGGAGACTGGAATCGTAAGCGTGAGATGGCTGTTGGCCAGCACGCGGACAGGAAAGGTGACCGCGAGCGGGCCCGCGTTGGTTTGGGTGCCTCCCGTTCCACCATAGACCACCAGCGGCTGAAGCCATGGGCCGAACGATTGGCCGAGAACGCATTTCTTTGGCACACCATTCTCGTTCCAGGGACAGAGCCCGTTGCCCAACTGCTCTGTTCCCACGTTATCAGTCCAGGTGAAATAGGGGCTCACCGTATCTTTGACACCGGCGGCAGAAGTGCCGGCGATCGAGTAGTAAATGGTGATCAGGTAGCTTCTGTCGACGGTTGGCGGCGTCAGCAGATCAGTAGTAGCGAGAGCCGTGGTGCCCGTATAGGTCTGGTTGAAAACTTCGTGGATAGTTCCGGCCTGCAGTGGTGCGATGGCGAGCGTGAAAACTGCGAGTATGAAAGCAAATCTGTGAAACATGAAGTTCCTTTTCTGCTCCAAAGATGTCTGGGTGGGATCGAAGCTACAACCCATCGCCCAACTCTGCAAGCCCTCTAAAGTGGTGTCTTCTTTCGCAGGCAGTGAACTTCCGGTACAAAAAACGAAATGTGGAGCAGCCCGCCGGGGGTCCCCCTGGTTCCACGATTCCAAGTTCTCAAGCAGCCAAATTCGAGCTATGAATAATATCTGGTTGAGAATACAAAGGGCTAAAGAGCTCTGACGATGTGGCTCTGCTGAAGCTCGTTCACTGACCGAAATGGCACGTTCCAGGACACTAAAGTAATACTGCCCCTGTGATCGTCGCCCCACACGGGTGGGGCTCGTGAGAGAGTAAGCTCAAGGCGTGGTCATCTAACCTTTCCACTAACCGGCCAGAGCACTCACTAGGAGTTCGCGGTGAAAAGTAAACATATAGGGCTGAGACTGGGCATGGCATTTGGTGTCCTGATCGCCATATTGTTGGGCGTCGGGCAGTTAGGCCTCCGCCGGATGCACGAAATCAATGCGACTCTCAGCGACATCACTGGCAGGCAGTCAGCCAAGCTGCAACTGGCGCGAGAAGCGATTACCCTCTCCAACCGCAACAGCCGTATCACGATGGAAATAGTCCTCGTAGAGAATAGAGCACTCGTCAACACGCTGTTGGCGACCAGGTCTGAGAACAGCAGGAGAATTGCGGGGCTTCTGACCGAGATCGAAGGCCGCAGTGAGTCGGAGACGGAAAAGAAGTTGCTGTCGGCAATTAACCAGGCAAGAAAACCATATATGGATAGCTACCTGCGAGCGATCCATTTGCTGCTCGATCAAAGAAAGCACGACGCAGCGGAAGCCGTCATGGTCAATGAAACCCTACCGGCGCTGCTTCACTATCATGCTGCCTGGGATGAGTTTGTGGACTTCCAACAGGGCCAAGTGAACGGGGCGGTCAAACAGGCCCAGGTTGATTACGCCAGGGCTCGTCGCCTTGCCTCCTTACTGATTGGGTTAGCGGTATTGGTTGCTATTGCGACCGCGATATTCGCGACCCGCGAGACCGCTCGCGAGATCGCTGCACGAATCGAAGCAAAGAAAGAAGTCAGCAAGCTCAATGAGGGGCTCGAAGAAAGGGTGACGCAACGTACCCGCCAGCTGAGCGAAGCAAACAAACATCTGAACCTCCAGGCTGCGGCCCTGGAGGCTGCTGCCAATGCCATCGTGATTACAGATTCGCAGGGCACGATCATTTGGGTTAATCATGCGTTCACAACCATGACTGGCTATGGCAGGGAAGAAGCCCTGGGCAAGAACGCTCGCCTGCTGAAATCCGGAGAGCAACCCGAAGCCTATTATGCCAAGCTCTGGTCGACCATCTCAGCGGGCAAAGTGTGGCAGGGTGAGATCATCAACCGGCGGAAAGACGGAACGACCTACACCGAAGAGATGACGATCACGCCCGTGAGCCAGGGCTTCGACAACGCTGCCGACACGCAATTCGTCGCTATCAAGCAGGACATTACCGACTGGAAGCGGGCCGAAGAAGCTTTGCGCCAGTCAGAAACACAATATCGGCTCCTATTTGACAGCAATCCGGTTCCGATGTGGGTTTTCGACCGCGAGACTCTTAGATTTCTGACAGTGAATGAAGCCGCGGTTCGACACTATGGTTTTTCAGCGCGGGAGTTTCTGGCGATGACACTCGCGGACATACGGCCCAAGGAAGACATCCCTGATTTGCTGAAAGCCACTGCCAAACGACTTCATGGACTTCAGCAAGCGAAGATTTGGAAGCACCGGAAGAAGGACGGCACAATCATAGAAGTCGAGATTGTTGCACATGAGTTGGATTTCCATGGAATCGAGGCAGAGTTGGTAGCGGCGTACGACGTTACCGAGCGTAAGCAGGCGGAGCGAGCAAGCAATTTGTTGGCGGCTATCGTGAATTCCTCGGCGGATGCGATCATCAGCAAGAGTCTGGATGGCGTTATCAACAGCTGGAACAAGGGCGCAGAACGGTTGTTCGGCTATAGCGCTGAAGAGGCGATAGGCCAGCACATTGCGCTGATAGTTCCGCCCGATCGCCTGCACGAAGAGGCAACGATTCTTGGCCGGGTCAGGCGAGGCGAGCGGATCGGGCAGTTCGAAACTGTCCGCATTCGCAAAGACGGAACGCTCCTCGATATTTCCGTTTCTGATTCACCGGTGACGGACGCCGCAGGCGATGTTGTTGGGGCATCTAAAGTGGCGCGGGATATCGGTGAGCGAAAGCGTGCGGAGAAGGCGCTTCGGCTAGCGGAAGAAAAGTACCGGGCTATCTTCGAGGACGCGGTTGTTGGGATCTTTCAGACCACTCCGGATGGCCGTCCTCTGAGCGTCAACCGCGCCTTCGCGGAAATGCACGGCTACGATTCTCCTGAACGGTTGCTCGCGGAAGTCTCGAACGTAGCCCTTCAGTTATTTGTCGATCCCAACCGGATGGTTGAATTGGGACATGCGCTGGATGAGGTCGGCGTGGTGCGTGCCGCGGAAGTGGAAGTCCGCCGAAGAGATGGCACTACAAGGTTCGTGAGGGCAAACGTGCGCGTAGTGCGGGACGACAGTGGGCGCATCGTGCTCCGCGAAGGCACGGTTGAAGATGTCACGGAACGCAAAGTCGCCGAGGAACGAGTGCAATTTCTAGCCTACTACGATGCTCTCACCGGATTGCCCAACCGGATTCTTCTTCAGGACAGGTTAGCAAAGGCGCTCGCCGGTGCTCGCCGGCGAAAGGATAAAGTCGCGATTCTGTTTCTTGATCTCGACCGGTTCAAAATCATCAACGACTCGCTGGGCCACTCGCTCGGCGACCTTCTCTTGCAAGATGTTGCCGAGCGGCTTAAGAAGTGGGCACGTGAACTGGACACAGTGGCCCGGCTCGGTGGAGACGAATTCGTTATGGTTTTGACGAATGTGAGGGATGTGGCTGACGCGGCGGTGGCCGCTGATCGGCTGCTAAGAACGATGACCGCCGGATTCGAAGTTGAAGGCCACCCGCTAACTGTCAGCTGCAGCCTCGGCATCAGTGTTTTCCCCGAACACGGCACGGACAGCGAAACCCTGATTAAGAACGCCGATGCCGCCATGTACATCGCCAAAGAGAGTGGACGTAACACGTTTCGCTTCTTTACCCAGGACATGAACACTCAGGTGGTGGAGCGACTCACGCTGGAAAACAGCTTGCGCCTGGCCCTTGGCCGGAATGAACTGTTCCTGGTCTATCAACCGCAAGTGGAAATCGCCACCGGAAGGATCACGGGAATGGAAGCACTCCTTCGCTGGCAACACCCTGAATTGGGCCTTGTGCCCCCTGACAAGTTCATACGAATTGCGGAGAACAGCGGCCTGATCGTACCGATCGGGGAATGGGTGTTGAGGACTGCGTGCGCGCAGGCCCGGAAATGGCAAGACGAAGGGCTTCCAGCAGTGCCGGTAGCGGTCAATGTGTCCGCTGTTCAATTTCGCCAGGAAGCTTTCTGTGAACTCATCAGAAGAGTGCTTCGCGAGACCTGCCTCACCGCCCAATACCTCGAACTGGAACTCACGGAGAGTCTCCTGCTCTCGAGCGCAGATGTGACGTTCGCAGTTCTTCAGGAATTAAAGACCATGGGATTGAAGCTGGCGATTGACGACTTCGGGACCGGCTACTCCAGTCTCAGCTATTTGAAACAGTTTCCGGTCAGCAAGCTTAAGATCGACCGCTCGTTTGTTCGTGATGTTGCCGTGAATCCTGATGACGCGGCGATCGCAACTGCAATCATCAGCATGGCAAAAAGCCTCAATCTCAAGGTGATTGCCGAAGGGGTCGAAGACGAAGCGCAGATGGCATTCCTGCGGGCACATCAGTGCGATGAAATTCAAGGCTATTACTTCAGCAAGCCTTTACCCGCGGATGCATGTGCAGAAAAATTACGAAGCAACTTAAGTGTGACTCAGGATCTAATGCGTAAAGCCAGCTTGAGCACAAAACTGGCCGACGCTGCCGGTGCCACATAACCACTGCGGAGTCGAATATGAAGAGGCCGCAGTCTTCGTGGAAGCCCGCAGCAGCGCGGTGGGTGGAAGCCAACGGCCCCAAGCGCCCAGCCACCCCAGCGGCTGAAGCCGGTCGAGTTGCAGGCGATTTATGGTATGCCTGAAGGCATCCCTGATACGAATCCACAATCGGATACGAATCAACATTCTCAGAAGACGGGAGCCGGGCGAGAAATCGCCCGGCTCCCAATCTTCAGAAGCCATACTTCAGAGAAAACTGGATCAGCCGCGGGGTGCCCACGACTGAGGTGATCTGGGTGAACGAGCTTGGACTCTCGACGTCGGTCGCCGATGGATTGGCGAACGAAGGATGATTGAACAGGTTGAAAAAATCCGTCCGGAAGCGGAGACTCTGGCGTTCGGTCAGCTTGAAAGTCTTCCCGATGGTAAAGTCCACGTTCTTCTGAGGCGGTCCGATGATGCAATTCCGGGGAGCGTTGCCGTATCCGGTAGCGTCGCCCTTGGCGCCGTTGGCCAGTGGAATCACTGCGTCGGGCAAATAGGCCGCGGGGTTTGCCCAGTGGCCGAGTCTTGCCTCAGTCCCACCCGACGTGGGAGCGCTGGCACAGCTGAACCCGGGGGCAAAAGTTGGAGTCGCGAGGTTCGGACTGCTCAGGGCGTAGGCGCTTCCTCCGGCCGAATCGATTGGAGTAAACGGCAGGCCCGATTGCAGCGTAATCACGCCGCTGACTTCCCATCCGCCCAGCGCTCCTCCGGTAAAGCCGCTGGCGTGGGTGTAGAACGGCAGTTGATAGTACGCGCTGAGAACGAAACGCTGCCGGCGATCGAAATCGGATAGACCCCGGGAGTCGCGTGGATTGTTCTGATCGTTGAAACGGCTGTCGAACGCCACCGTGGCGTTCGAGACATCGTCGATCGCTTTCGAATAGGTGTAGGCGCCCTGCAAGTACAACCCCTGGCCGAACCGGTGCGAGAGAGTCGCTTGCAACGAATGGTAGTGCGAGTCGGAATTGGGGGCGAACGATTCGAAGGCGCTGGGAGCCAGGCCCAGGAATGGGGCGCGGGCGTTAGCGTTCTCGGCCGTTGTGTCGACGATCTGGCAGGAATTCCCAGCGGCCCTTACGCCAGCGCAACTCACTCCCGGGATAGTAACCGGGCTCTGAGGAGTAGCCAACGTCGCCTGATCTGGATCGAAGGTCGCGCGCAGACGAGTGCCCTTGGTTCCGACATATCCGACTTCGACGAACCAGTTTCTGCCGATCTCGTGCTGGATGGTGAAGTTCCACTGCTGGGTGGTAGCTGCGACCCAGTGCAGCGGAACCTGAAGGCCGATAAAGCTGTTCACGTTTCCGGTGAAGCCCGGGCCGCATTGTTCTGGGTTCGTCGATGCGTTTCCGTTGCCCAACGTGCAACTCGGCGCAAAGCCGGTAAACAAGGCAGCTCTTGGCACGAAAGTGGGATCCAGCACACCGAGTGGCGGAATGCCGGTGAACCCGGTCTTAGGGTTGGGTTGGAAGAGGTTGGTAAGGCTGCCGGCTCCCGGCAAGAAGTTGACCGCGATCGGAAAGAATGGTGCGGAAAAGGACAAGTTGTCGACTGCGCCCAAGTCCTCGCGCACGCTGTAAATGCCGTAGCCGGCTCGGATGGTGGTGTCGTGACGGCCAAACAAATCGTAGGCGAAACCGATGCGAGGCTCCCACACCGTGGCGTATTCATTGTGGAGAGCGGCCCGATTGAGGGTTCCGCTTAGGCCGGGAAGGTTGAATTGACTCACGCATGTTGGGTAGACGAAAGGTTGCCCAGTCACGTTGGCTACGGGAGGATCCACATTGCCGAGGTGGCAGAGTTCGTCGTAGGGAGCGCCCACAAACTCGTTGCGGAATCCGAGATTCAGGGTCAACGTTTTGGTCGCACGAAAGTCATCCTGCGCGAACCAGGCGTAAGCGGGAATGCGATAGTCGTGATTACCTACACCGCCGCCGGCCTCACCGAAGAACGGAGCACCGGCCAGGAAGCTTTGAAAGTCGGTAGGGAATCCAGTGGGGCCGGCGAAGAACAGCAGTCCGTTGTCGGCGACTGGCAGGTTGCGACGGATGGTGGTACGGTCTGCTTCGCCGCCGAAGCGGAACTGATGGGCGCCGTGGCTCCATCCCACAGTGTCGAGCAAAACGAAGCTGTCGGACAGCGCGCGCTGCAGCTGCTGGGGAAAGGGACCAAAGGCCCAGCTTCCGAAAGTGAGGCGATATATGTTCGCATCGCCATTCGACGTAGGAAGATTGATTCCCACCTGGCCATTGGTAACGGGAGGCTGATTGTTCAGTTTGTCGCTGATGATGTTGATCCCAAATCTGAACTCATTGACGATTGTGTTGGAGAACAGATGGGTCTCGGTAGCGCTGCCAACCCGGTTATGCAACGGAATGTCGAGCGGGAAATTAAGGTTGTTCGGAGTGGGCGGGCCGCCGGTCTGGATCTGGAAAGAATCGGCGCCGAAGGGCTGAAAGGTGTCGGAGTCCGCCCAGAAGAAGCGGACCGCGACGCGATCCTTGCCGGCGCGGAACTCGCGGTCCCAGTTGGTGGTGAACTGATCGTCGGTGAACTTGCCCGTACTGCTTAGGATGAGTGGGCCATAGTTCAGTTGGCCGTTGGTGAATCCCGGAGTGCCGGGTACGGTGGGCAGCAAGTAGCCGCCACCGCCGCCGCCGAACTGGTTGCTCTTGAAATTCAACAGCGCCAGCGCCACCGGATCAATGCTGGTAAGCCCTCCGGTGGGGAAGAACGTCTTGAGCAGATTTCCCTCCGAGCGGTCGGCCGGAATCACCGGGATGCTGGTGTTGATAAACGTTCCGGGCGAGGCGCCGCTACGCTGCCGTGTGCCCTGATAATTCACGTAGAAGTAGCCGAGCTTTGCCTTCGGACCGATCGGTCCGCCTAAGTCACCGCCAAAGATGTTTTGCTGAATCACCGGTCGTTTGGAACCTGCGCGATTGAGAAAGAAATCGTTGGCATCGAGCACGGTGTTGCGGAAATACTCCCAGGCATCACCGTGGAAGCTGGCGGTGCCGCTCTTCAAGGTGGCGTTGATGTTGCCGCCTCCATTGCGGCCCTGAGTAGCGTCGTAGAGGCTGGTGCTGACTTTGAATTCCTGGATGGAGTCGGGATTCGGCAGAGGCGTGTAGGTCAATTCTCCGAAGGAATAATCGGCAACGGAAATGCCCTCGATCAGGTAGTTGTTGTTGTCTTCTCTTCCGCCGTTGACATGGATGAACACCTGCCCGCGCCCCAACTGGGATGCGTTGTTCAAGTCGGAAGACGCGCCCGCCGACAAGGTCAGCAATTGTTGAAAATTCCTGGTGGCCAGGGGAAGGTTGGTAATCGTGCTGCTGCCCAGCGACTGCCCTGTTGTCGCGTCGGTAGTGTCCACTTGAGCGACCTGGGACTGAACTTCGACAGTTTCGTTGACCGATGTCAGCTTCATTGATGCAGTGATGCGCGTGGTTTCGGTGATGTTTACCAGGACGCCAGGGAATTTGGTGGTGGCGAATCCGGCTGCGCTCACCTGCACGGTGTAGCTGCCAACGGGTAAGAGATTGGCCGTAAAGATCCCGGAGGAATCGGTAGTCAGATGGCGCTCCACCTGCCCCGTTGCCTCGCTCACAATATCTACTTTAGCGCCGGAAAGCACGGCTCCGGATGCATCTTGAACCGTACCGGTAATGGCTCCAGTGGCACCGCCCTGGGCGAACACCAACCCGCTGAAGCAGGCAATGAACACGCCCACAGTCATCAACTTTCGGATGCTGAACATGTTTTCACCTCGGTCAAGTATTTGGGAGACCGCCAGTATATTCCTAACGGTAGATCGTCGGCGATTGAATTTTTAGTTGGGCGGGATTGGGGGGGCTTGGAGGGAACTCTGATTTAAGTGTGGATTTCAATCAGGCTACGGACAAGGACGCCTGTAGTTTTCTTCACAACCTTTGTGTACCTTTGTGTCCTTTGTGGTTTATGAAGTGTAAATGCTGGAACCACAAAGGACGCAAACGGAGAAGGCCGGGGTGCATAACCCGGCCTGCGAGAGGATGTAATGCAGCTTAATCCGTTCCCTAGTTGTCCCCGTTGACTTCGACGCTCATCGGATCCGGCGTATTTGTGTCGCTGCCCCACATTGCGGAACTGCCCCACAGCGCGCTGAAAGCCTGAGTGGTGCTGCTGCCCCACATGGCGGAACTTCCCCAAAGAGCGGAACTGCCCCACATGGCGGACTGGCCGCCTACAAATGCGTTCTTGCCCCAAACCGTCGAGCTTCCCCACATCGCCGAACTGCCCCAAAGGATGGAGTGATCGTGGGCGAAATGAACCGTGTTGGTGGCCGCGTCATAGACCGCCGTCGGAGATTTGGCGCTGCGATCGTCATCATCGCCGTAGTGATCGGAGAACGCCTCCTGAAGATCAAGATAGCCGGCGCCGACCGTAAATACGTCGTACTGAATGGTGTAGGTGACGCCGGAGTCGGTGATGGTGGTGTACTGCGGGAAAGTTTTGTAAGCCGACCTCATCAAACGTGCTTTGACCTGATCGGGCGTGAGCCTCGGGTGCCGCTGAATCATCAGCGCCGCGGCGGCACTGACAACCGGCGTAGCCATACTGGTGCCGCTCAGGGTGAAATAATTTGGAGACGGTTTTTGCCCGTTGCCGTCGTGGTAGTAGCCCACCGGCGGAATGTTGGCGGGGTATTCATTAACCAGAGTGCTGCCTTGCGCTTGCAGCGAGATCACTTTGTTTCCTGGCGCGACAATGTCAGGCTTCACGATGTGATCAATCGCCGTCGGTCCTTTTGAGCTGTAGGTAGTCATCACGTCGTCGCTGCGATCCGGCGTGCCCATAGTGTTCATCGCGCCAACGGTGATGACATAAGGATCGTTGCCCGGCGCATTGATGGTTCCGTATCCATTGTTGTTGAAAGAATTGTCGCGGCCGTCGTTGCCCGCCGCCACCACGACTACGATCCCTGCATTCCATGCCGCTTCTACCGCCTGGCACAGGGGATCCAGTTTGTAGCTTTCATATACCGGCCGGCCCACCGACAAGTTCATGACCCGCACGTTGTATTGGTCTTTGACCAGCATAGCCTGATAAATGGCGTTAATCACCGAAGTGTCCGTGCCTGCGCCGTTCACATCCAGCGCATGGAAATTGAGGATCCGCGCATTCGGTGCGATTCCTTGCAGCTCCGTGTCGCAGTTAGGACAGGAGGAAGCCGCCGCGTTTCCCGCGATAATTCCGGCCACATGTGTGCCGTGGCCATAAAGATCTTCCGTACCGCCGCCGATGGTATCGAAGCTGTAAATGACTCGTGACTTTTCTTTGGTCACGGTTCTCAGATCTTCCACCGCCCGCACGCCGCTGTCGATCACGGCAACTCCGATGCCCCGCCCGTCCAGACCCAGGCTCCAAGGATAGTTTGCCAGCACAGCCGCTGTGGCATTGTTGAGGGCGGATTTGACCGGATGATTGGACGAAATATAAGTTACTTCCGGATCTTCCGAAAGGTCGTCAAGGCGGGAAGCCGGAATCGACGCGTGCAGCGCCTTGATGAACGACAGATCGTCTTTGACGGTTCCACCGTGCGCCTGAATCTTCGCTCGGTGAATGGCGCCAGGTGTGGTCGTGAACTGGACAATCACGTCCGTCGCGTCGTTGTCCTTACGCCCGTGCAGCTGCGCTGCGATCTTGGAAGTTTGCGCAAGACCTGAGGTGGCAACCACCATCAGCGCCAGACCGAAAAGAAATCGTTTCACTGAGAAGCCTCCTGCCGAATCAAACTGCACTTCTGGTAATGCAGGAAAGAGACCAAAGTGCGGTTATGGCAAGTGATTGAAACCAATGGTAGTTAATTGCCTGGAGATGGGCGCTCCGGGACAAATCGTCCTGCCGTCGAGGGGATGGGACAAATTGTCCCATGATCTGCGCAGCGCAATTCGGGCCTTCGACCAGCGCCGGAAACGACCGAAACCGGATCGGCGTCGCCAACGTGTACAATTCTTAGCTTCGCACCTTAGCTTGACAATGCCCGACAATTCTCAACGCAAACTCATCATCGCCATCGATGGCCCGGCGGGCGCGGGCAAGAGCACGATTGCGTCCCGCCTGGCGCGCAAGCTCGGATACGCCAACCTGGAGAGTGGCGCCATGTATCGCGCGCTGGCGCTCAAAGCCATCGAGTGGGATATTTCATTCGACGACGAAGCCGCACTGACCAAACTGGCCCACGACTCGCATATCCAGTTGGAGCCAACCTCGAGCGGCACCAGGGTCCTGCTCGACGGAAAAGACGTGACCCAACGCGTCCGCGAGGCTGATGTGACCGCCGGAGCCTCGCGCGTCTCCGTTCATCCCAAAGTGCGCGAGTGGATGGTCGCCCGCCAGCAGGAGTTGGGCGCGGGCGGCGGCGTAGTCATGGAAGGCCGCGACATCGGAACCAAAGTCTTCCCCAACGCCGATGTAAAGATCTTTCTCGACGCCGACCCGGTAGTCCGCGAGCAGCGTCGCCTGCAGCAACAGAATCTGCGGGGAACCGCAGCCGAAGCCACCGCCGCCGAATTGCGCGAACGCGACCGCCGCGACCGGACCCGGGCAGCCTCGCCGCTGACGCCTGCCCCGGATGCGCTGATGCTGGATTCCACCCAATTGTCGGAGGATGAAGTTCTGCGCCGCGTAGAAGAGTTAGTGCAGCAGAAGCTAGCGCTTTGAGGAGGACGAGCGGGATGCTCGTCCGAGCGTAGCCGCGGGCGTCCTCGCCCGCGCGGTGTGGATGGTAAAAGTCTGCGACTCCGCAGAAGCCAGCTACGGCGTAATCTCAAACACCGAACCAAAGGTCGTACTGCCGTCGCCTAGAGTGGTCCCAAAGAGATTCCCGGCAGCGTCGAAGGTCACGCCAGCTTGGGGATCGGTTCCAGGGTGGTCGAAAAAGTAGTGCAGAACGGTCTCCTGCCAGCCTCCCTTCGAATGTGCCAGCTTGAACACAACGCCACACCCGCCGGCGCAGAAGTAATCGCCACCCGTAAATGTCGTACTGTAGAGATTCGATGCCGTGTCGAAGATAAGGCCGCCCACTGGCTCGGCTCCGTCTCCGCCGTTGAACATATGGAGTATGTTCTCCGTCCAACCCCCGCCCCTATTTGGCCTTAACTGGAATACGACGCCACAACCGAGGCCTTCGTAGCAGGGGGAATTGCCGCCCAGTGCCGTTGTGCCGTATAAGTTTCCGGCCGAGTCGAAGACTAAGCTAGAAAGCGGCTGGTTCCCGTCCACGCCATTGAAGCGGTGCAGTGCGCTCTCCGTCCAGCTTCCGTCGGAATGGTGCGTCAGCTCGAACACGACGCCGCAACCGTACATGTAGCAACCGGGAACGCCGCCCTGCGCTGTCGTCCCATAAAGATTTCCGGCTCCGTCGAAGATCAAGCCCCCCAGAGGACTCGCTCCGTCAGAGCAGTTCCCGCGCGGGCAGAAGGC
>Ga0210407_10001615_pt1 | contig 20721 bp, 12 predicted proteins | sample IncBWC27MmetaG_FD_150860 | JGI IMG/M metagenome (GOLD analysis project Ga0210407, IMG submission 150860) | Forest soil microbial communities from Barre Woods Harvard Forest LTER site, Petersham, Massachusetts, United States - Inc-BW-C-27-M | ecosystem: Environmental > Terrestrial > Soil >... | reverse complement strand
CACAAACTGGTCGCGCAGAATTTCATGTTCTCCCGCGGCAATTTCCATCAGCTGCGCCACGGCCGTGGTTTCCTGTGCCAGTCCGATCTGGTCAATCATCATGGGCACAACCAACGGATGAGCATCCGCGAGGATGGCGGAAAACACGAAAGCCGCGCTTTGCACCGAAACCGAATTGGACGGCCGCGAAAGCTCGCTCACTGCCAAATCCTGCAGGTTCCATTCCCAGCTGGCCATCGCTCGCGCAAGTCCGCGCAAGAGCCGCTCGGGGTCTGCCGCCGCCAGCAGCTTGATGGCTGCCGTCACACGCTGCCTGCGCGCCTCGTACAGTCGCGTCTCCAGCAGGTTCAGCACCGGCACGCCAATCGTGCGCACCAGCCTCGCCATCGCTGGCACCATCTCCGCCCCGCGCGGATCGGTCAGCAAAAGCGTCAGGCGGTCTAGCAATCGTTCCGGATCACGCTGCAACAAACGAGGCAGCACGGGTTCAAGCGCGCGGTTCGCCAGCGCCGCATCTACCAACAAGAGCCAGCGATCCTGTGCCACCAGGCGGTTGGCCAGTGCTGTAACGTGGTCGTGCTCTTGGTCCCGAGGCGCTCGTTCCAGATTCGTCAGAATCGCTTCGAACCCCGAATAATCAGCGCGGTTCACCGCAATGCGCCCCAGCGATTCCACAAATGCGGCCAGCAGCCCCGCAGTTTCCGGAGCCGTCTCTTTATCCAGTGCTTTCATCGCGCCGCGGCTCAGGTCCTCCGGCACTTGATTAGGCCAGAGCGATTCAATGATGTAGGTCAGTTCATTGAGTCCTGCCGCAACAGAGCGTCTTGCAGAAGCGTCCGTATGTTCCAGTCGCCTCGCATAATTCAGCATGATATTGCGCGCTTCCCGCCGCGGGGCATCCGCGCCGGCTTCTGCCAGCTGGCCCAGCGTCTGCTGCAAAGCCGGTACAGGGACGCACCAAACATCCGCTCCGCGCAACACCGCTGACTTCTCCCGCGCAGGCAGCTCCATCCAGAATCGGTCGATCAGTTTTTCGCGCTGCGTATCCGTCGCCCACGTAACCGCCAGGGAAGAAAGATGCTGCGAAGAGTGCGGCCCCGAATACGCGCCAGCGCCTACAATGACATCCCCCAGCCGGTAGAACATCGGACGTACCGACGTGGCTGTAAGCGAGCCACTGGAGAACTCCGCGTTCAGGAATTCAAAAATAATGTTCTCGGAAAGTCGCAGCAAATACGGCTGCGGTCGTTCGCCTTCCCGCGGCCCGTACTGCGATACGGAACTGAGCATCATGCAAACGCTGTCGCGGCTAGCTTCTTCCATGGCGCCGTGAATTGCCCGTGCCGCTTCTTCCGGTGAAAGTCCGCGCTCGCTCTCCAGCGGAGGAGTCAGGCGCGCCAGAAGCCGCAGGCTCGCCACCAGATCGTCGAAATCCGGCACCTGGATCGGCGCATCGCCCTTGTCGCGCGGTGAATGCCCGCCATAGGCCACCAGCGCCGCGATGAGACTCGCCAGCACCGTGTCCACCCTGCGTTCCGTTTGCGTATTGACGGTGATTCCTTCCACGCGATGCTCCAGAAGCCGCGCCGGCCACCACGCGTTGTCCGCGCCCTTTGCCGGGTCTTCCGATCTTAGCAATGATGCCTTGATGAGCTGCGCCAGCGTGTCTAGTTCGCCCACATGAAATTTTTTCGAGAATACCACATTGACGACTTTCGCCTGCTGCAGGTGCCTCGCCAGCGCCTGCATTTCTCCGCGCGCGTCCGGCAGGTGTGCGTCGCTGATCTTCGGCACCACCAGGCCGCCGCGTTCGACTCGCACTTCCAGCCCGCCGAGAATCTCCGATGTATTCTTCAGCGAATCGTACGCACCATCCAGGCTATCCAGCCGCCGCGGATGATTCTTTTCGTAAAGCCGTTCTGAACGCAGGAGCAGATGCAGGCTTCGCAAGGACCGGTGTACTTCGCTGACCTTCGGATCCATTCCAACCGCGCGCTTTTGTGGGGTTGCGCTCACGATCGGTCGTTGCAAAACATGCAAGCCCGCCACGCCTGCCGTCTTCGACGGTGCGTCGTGCTCTCCCGCTTGAATCGGTAATGCGACCCGCAAAACCAAGGACATCTCCTGTTTTAGTCGGCCCGTTCGCGCCGTGACCGTGTGTCTGCGAATTGCCATGGCCACCTCAAGAAAGCCGTTCCGAGCCGGGTGGTCCCAGTAAGAGAGAAAGCACGCTTCCGGCCCCAAGCTTTCACTGCTAAGTCTTTTATATTGAGAGGATAGCTTGTGTAGTCCTAGAACTTTTGACTGACGAATGTAACAATTTGTTACGTTTTCGGTAGATGGCACGAGCCTGACAAAGGTCTACTTGGTGGGCTCCTAACCTCGCATTTTCTCAATACTTCTGGCGCTACTTGGGATGGAGTGTCTCCTCGATCGGGACCGTGCCACCCTCGCTCACCGACACCGTTCGTTTCACCTGCTGATAGCCATTGAGCCGAAGCAATATGTTGTGCATCCCTGCGGACACCTGAACGCGTGCCGGAGTGAATTGCCCGGTGGATGTCCCGTCGATAATGATTTCCGCGCCTTTTGGTGTAGAACCAATCTGCGCCCAAGCGACATGCGCTGCGGATTTTTCATTCAATGTTGCATCGAGCTGCGTCTGGATGTTGTCTTTTATCTGAATGCTTCCGGCATAGGCCTCATATCCAGGCAGCCGCAAGACCAGATTGTACTGACCGGGTGCTAAAGGAAGATTCACAGGTGTTTGACCCGATTGCTTTGCTCCGTTAATGAATACGTCGGCGCCTGGCGGCTTGGTGGTGATGTAGATTCCTTTGGCCAGCGATTCGAGCTTGATCCTCTGGTCCTGCACGTCGCCCTGCTTCACTTGCAGCGCTGTCTGGACCGATTGATAGCCTTCCTTCAGCACTTCCAGGCTGTACTGTCCCGGATAGAGATTGTTGAAGCTGCATGGTGCATCGCACTTGCCCACGGCTCGAGCGGCGGCACCACGCAGAACTGCGGTGGCCCCGATGACGTCCACAACCACGTGAATCGCGCCTCGGCCCGCCTCAGGAACTGGGTGTCCGCCTTCTCCGCCGGCAGCGGCTGCGTCCTCATACTCGACATGATCAATGACGCGCACATCCGCTGGAACTTTGCGCAGAAAGCTCAACAGCGCGGAATATTCCGCCGAGCGGAGTTTCCCTGAAACGGTCAGCGTATTACCTGCCGCTTGCACTCTCGCGCGCCCGCTCAACCCTTTGTCAGCAATGGCCTGCTCAATGCGCCCCTTGTATTCCGCAGCTTTGGGGCTGATCGTGGACTCTGGTTTCTTCGCCGCGGCCTTTTCCGGTTTCGCCTCCACCGGTTTTACTTCCGGCCCAGATGCGGCTGCGCCCGCTGAATCTTTTGGCTGCGGCGTCGTCTCGGTTTCGCTTCCGTTGGCCGCCGGATTCGCGCCCTGATTCTCCGCACCGGCATTCGAATTCGTCGCGGCAGTGGGCGACTGGTTGCTGCCTTTCACCTGCGCATCATGTAGTTCCCGCGCTGCTTGGAATACAGGCCTAATCTTCATCCCACCATAGGCGATGACTCCCATGAGTAGGAGCCCCAGGAAAATCGATCCAACCACACTCTTCTTTTTCGGCGGCTCCTGTGCCAGCGCAGGGGCAATCGTTCCCGTTCTGCGTACCACCGGAGTTTGTCCCGGGCTCGTTGCCCGCGCATTCAACGAGTGCGTCGTTGCGGCGACGCTTTGTTCCTCCGCGCCCATCCCTCGGCCGCTCGCATTTCCGGAAATCATCGTCGCCGCCGGCGAACCTCCGCCCACAATCATTGTCGACTGCGGATTGCCGCCCGCGGTGATCGCACGGTAATTCTTCAAATCTTCCAGCATTTCCCGGCAACTCTGGTATCTCTGCTCCGGCTCTTTCACCAGCGCCTTCATCACCACCGCGCTGATCCCCGGATGAATCGACGGATCAATTTGGCGCGGCGGGACCGGATCTTCGTTCACGATTTTGTAAATCACCGTGGTGATGTTTTGCCCGGGGAACGGTTTTTCTCCCGTAACCATCTCGTAGAGCATTACGCCCAGCGAAAAAATGTCGCTGCGGCCGTCCACCGCGCGGCCTTTCACTTGTTCGGGCGACATGTAGCTTGGCGTGCCCATCACGTGCGCCGTCTGCTGCACCGTGCCAAACTGCAGAATCTTCGCCGTGCCAAAGTCCGTGACCTTTACCGTATCGTCGGCCGTCAGCATCAGGTTGGCAGGCTTGATATCGCGGTGTACCACATTGCGTTCGTGAGCAAACTGCAGCGCGCTGCACGTCTGCTCCATGATGCGCAGCGTCCGCGGCAGTGGAAACGCCTGCCCGCTGTCCAGCAGCGCCTGCAAGCTCTTTCCTTCCACCAATTCCATGGTGATGTAGTACAGCCCGTCTTCTTCGCCAGCATCGAACACCACTACGATGTTCGGATGCGTCAGCAATCCCGCGGCGCGTGCCTCCGTCTGGAATCGCGCCAGCAGTTCCGGCCGCGAAAGCCCCGTGCCTTCCGCGCTCAGCCGGATGGCCTTGACCGCCACCGTGCGCCCAATGACCGGATCCATGGCCTTATACACCACGCCCATGGCTCCCCGGCCCAACTCTCCGAGGAACTCGTATCTTCCGGCTTTTGTTACAGTTGTCATCGTTACTTCAGTTGCCGTTCCCCAAAGACGGCCTTCCTTTACACATCCGCTTCGCCGAGCGGAGCTTCCCCTGCTCGTGAAGGGATATCGTCCGCCCGTCCGAAACGTATTTCCTCTGTTTCCTGATGTTTAGCGGCGGACACCTATCCGCCGACACCCGGGCGCCCTATCTTGACAGTACCCACTGAATTTTCTGTCGGTCAACGCTACTGGAGTACCAGTGTTTCGCACTCGATACCCGCACTGGTACTTTTGGTCTGGCGATCGACTTCCTTTCCATCCTTCAAACCTTTCTACACAGCCGTTCCGGATGAATTCCTGCGGCATGACCCCTCCCCGCTGGTACAATCCTGCCGCGCAACGACCCAACGCATGCCAAAGTGTTCTCATTGTTCCTCGCCCATCGCCGAAGATGTCGCTTTCTGTTCTTCTTGCGGCCGCCCGACTTCCTCCGTCTCGCAACTCCCCACGATTGACTCCGATAGCCAGGCTCCTTCTCCTCTCAGACGCTCGCCAGCGACGCCGCGGAGCACTCCATCTTCCCGCTCGTCCTCCCCCGACCATGGCGGTTTTGTTCCCGGTGCCATCCTCGTAAATCGTTTCCGGATTGTCAGCCTGGTCGGCCGCGGCGGCATGGGTGAGGTCTATCGTGCCGACGACTTGGAGCTTGGCCAAGCTGTCGCATTGAAATTCCTTCCGAAGGGCATGCTCGGGGATCAGGATGCCCTGGAGCGCTTCCGCGGCGAAGTACGCAACGCCCGCCAAATTGCTCATCCCAACGTCTGCCGCGTCTATGACATCGGCGAACACGAAGGCCGCACTTTCCTCTCGATGGAGTATGTCGACGGAGAAGACTTGGCCTCGCTGCTCCGGCGCATCGGCAGGCTTCCGGCACTGAAAGCCAACGAGCTCGCGCAGCAAATTTGTGCCGGGCTCGCCGCCGCCCATTCCCGCCAGATTTTGCATCGAGATCTGAAACCTTCGAACATCCTCGTCGACGGCCGAGGCCATGCGCACATCACGGACTTCGGCCTCGCCATTCGAACGAACGAAGACACGGGCGAAGCCGTTGGAACGCCTGCCTATATGGCGCCCGAACAATTTCGCGGAGACCTGGCTACTCCGCGCACCGATCTCTACGCTCTTGGTTTGGTGCTTTATGAGTTGTACACCGGCAAGCGTCCCTTTGAGGGCGCGAGCTTTTCCGAATGTCGCCAGCAGCACCTGACTGCTATCCCGCAGCCGCCCGGAGAAAAAGTGCGCGACTTGGAGCCGGGGGTCGAAGCCATTATTCTGCGCTGCCTGGAAAAAGATCCCGCCAAGCGGCCCGTTTCCGCCATGGCCGTTTCGGCCGCTCTGCCCGGTGGCGACACTCTAGCCGCCGTGCTCGCCGCTGGCGAAACCCCTTCCCCTGACATGGTGGCGGCCTCCGGCGAAGAAGGAGCGCTCTCTCGATCCACTGCACTGCTGCTTGCTTTGTTTTTGGCTGTCACTCTGGCCACGACAGTCTATTTTTCCAACTACGCCAACGTCATCAATCTGGTGCCGCCTGGCAAGTCGCCTGATTCTCTCATCGATCGCTCGCGCGAGCTGGCATCCACCTTGGGAGAAGTTCCTCCGCCGGCCGATCATGCCTGGTGGTTTGTCGTACCGACAGATATCGACCGCCGATTGAGCAAAGTTGCCGCGCCACAGCGCTACCGCGAGATAGGGTCCTTCTACCCGACCGTGCTGCGCTTTGGATACCGGCAGAGTCCCAGGCCCCTTGAAAGCCCCTCGTTGCACAGAATTCAATGGCTACAACCGGCTCCGTACTATTCCGGAGAGATTGCCGTCACGATCGACATGCAGGGCCGCTTGTTTTATTTTTCCAGGATTCCCCAGCAGAGAATCGAGCCTTCCTCAGTCAACGCCAATCCCGACTGGAAACCGTTTTGGCAAGCCGCCGGTGTTTCTCCCGAAAGCCTCACGTCAATAACTCCAGTCTGGGCACCGGATGTCGCTTCGGATCGTATCCAGTCCTGGAAAGGGGAAATGGAGGGGCAGCCCTTCGAAGTTCACGCGGCTTCTTTCCAGGGGAAGCCTGTCTATTTTCAAGTGGTCGGCCCCGACCCCACTCCTTCGCGCATGGTGGAGGCTTGGACTCCCGGCGGCAATCGATTCGCGGCCGCGCTCTTTGGGGTCTTGGGAATTACGGTTATCCTCTTTTCTTCTTATTTTGCATATCGCAATTTTCGTTCCGGCCGCGGAGATCGGCGAGGCGTGTTTCGATTTGCCGTGACGGTTTACGGAATCGAATTCGTATTCTTCACGCTAACTTCCCACCATTTGTTTGACATCGGCTACGAATGGAACTGGCTCACTCATACCGTAGGCTTTGCCGCGGCGATACCTTTGGCTCAGGCAGTCTATTATCTGGCTTTGGAGCCATATGTTCGCCGCGCCTGGCCCGAACTTCTCGTTTCCTGGGCGCGCCTGCTCTCCGGAAGATTCACCGACCCGCTCGTTGGCCGTGATGTGTTTCTTGGAATACTTCTTGGTTCGGTGCACGCGCTGCTTTGGGTCTCCCTGAGCGCTTCGCCCTATTACTTCGCCGTTCGTGGCATGACGCCGAATTTCGTCCCCGGAGCACTCGAAGCACTGCCCGCATTTCTTGGCGATTCTTTGCAGGCGATTGCGGACGCAGTCATAAACGGCATGGGAGCATTATCGGTCTTGTTCCTCTTGGGCAGGCTCACGCGCAGAAAGTGGATTGTTGCCGTAGTTGTCTGCCTGCTTTGGGCTGCACTGAACATTTCCGGTTTGAACTATGCTCTTGAATTGCCGGCGTCAATGCTGTCGGGCGCACTCCTGGCCTACGTTTTGCTTCGGCTCGGCTTGCTCGCCACTATCCTCCTGTTTTTTTCCAATGCTGCATTGCTATTTACGCCGTTTCCGCTCGACTTCAGCCGGTGGTACGCCGGCCGCGGAGTCTTGGTCCTTCTTGTCGTTTTAGGATTGGGTTTCTATGGAATGCGCGTTTCTCTAGGTTCACGGCCGCGTGTCGCGACCTTCGAACCATGAGATGTCTTTCGGCACAGTTTTTCTTCAAGGCCGCCGCACTCCCGTCGCCGGGTCCGGCATCGGCACGTTGGTTTCGCGCACCGGGCGATCCACTTCTCCGGGCCGCGCTGGCGCCTCAAGTCCATCCGTAAGCAGATATCCTTGCAGCGCGATTCCGTTGCTCCACACACTTTCGAGCGCGTCAATATATTCGATCTGTAACTCATATAGTTTCTTCTGCGCGTCGAGCACCCGCGGATAAGACGCCAGCATCTGCCCATACTTGTCCACCATCAGCCCGTAAGCTTTCTTCGCACGCGGAAGTATCTCGTCGCGGTACTCCGACGCCATCAAGCGCGCGTTCGCGTATTGATCAACCACTGATGCCGCGCGCTCCCGCAGCGTCAGCGCGATACGCTTTTTCTCTTGACCCGTGCGATCGATATCCGCCCGCGCCGCTTCCGTGTTCCCCTGGTTCCGATTGAATAACGGAATCTGCACTGCCACCTCCGCAATTCCTTCCCAGCCTTTCGCGAACGGAACGCTCCCCAGCGCCTCGTGGTTGTATTCCATTCCTCCGCGAACGGAAACGTCTGGAATCACCTCGCGCTTAGCGCGCGCAAGTGCACTCTGCGCACGCGCTTCCGCTGCGTCGCCGATTCTCACCGCCGGACTCTCCTTGGCGATCGCCTCCACCGCCTGCTCCTCATTCAGCTCCGGCCAATCCTTCTCCAAATCTCCTGCCACCGTCGCCAGCGGGATTTCCGGCTGCCCGATCACCGCCGCAAGCGACCGCCACTCTTCCCGCAAAGTGTTCTCCTGCATTCGCGCGGACATGCGCATCCGTCGCGCTTCCACTTCTGCCTCCAGCACTTCACTTTCATCCGCCTGCCCTGTATTCATTAAACGCTTCTGAGTCTCTGACGCATCTCGCGCAATCTTCGCCAGGTCCCGGCGTGCTTCGAGCAATTCTTGTGCGGCCAGTACGCGCACGAACGCCATCTTCACCGCGCTCTGTACCCGGATCTTCTGTTCCTCCGCCTCAATCTCTGCAAGCTTCACGTCTTTTCCATAAACGTCGCGGCTCAGTCCCAGCTTTCCGCCCGTCACCAGGCTCTGCTGCACAAAAAATCCCTGCTTCCCCCCGCCCACCGATCCCCCGCGAATCTCGTCGCCCGTGTAACCCACCGTCGGATTGGGATACAATCCCGCCTGCTGCCGCCGCGCCTTGGCCGCGCGAATCTCCTCCTCCGCTTGACGCAACGTCGGATTCGAATCACCCGCAATCTTCTCCACTTGCTCGAGCGTAACCAGCGTCCCCCGCGCCTGCTCCTGCGCCCGCCCCATCCTCGGATACGCCACCATCACCGGTTGCATTCGCATGCTTTGACCCTGTGGCTGCTTCGGCATCTGCATTTCCTGCGCTCCCGCCCCGCCTGCCACTGCCATCGCGCTCGCGATAAAAACCGCCACGCATCTCATCGTATTTCTCCTGATGTCTCCACTTCTTCTCTGCGCCCTCGGCGTTCTCTGCGAACTCTGCCTTAAGTCTTTTTCCCCGCTGTTACGATTCATGATGAAGATCTCCCTTTGTCATCGCGCTTGGGGGCTTTTTCTTCTCAACGATCGCGTCATACTCTTTGTCCGCCAGCACCCGCACCATCGTCATCATCCCCATCATTCCCGCGCTCCAATTCTTCGGCAGCCCATGTGTCTCCGGCTTCTCGACCACTTCATCCATCCCCATTTCCTGAAATGCATCTTGCGGAAACCCAGGCACGCTCTCCGCATTTGCCGCAATCGGCGAAGGATGCACATGTTCGAACGGCACGCTCATCGCCAGTGACTCCATCTGCCCCATGGCTTTCGTTTCCGTCTGATCCGCCGTTTGAATCTGCCGGTCGCGCAGCAGATCCATCATGCTGTTCATCATGTGGTGCGGCAGGTGGCAGTGAATCATCCACGCGCCCGGATATTTCGCCTCAAACTCCACGACCCGCGCCTGAGCCACGCCCACCAGCACCGTATTCATCGGATACCACGTCGATTCCGGCGCCCGCCCGCCTTCCGTGCCGGTAATGACAAAGTGGTGCCCGTGCAGGTGCATCGGATGATGGTCCATTCCCAGATTCAGGAAGCGCAGCCGCACCCGGCTTCCCAGCCGCGCCAGCAGCGGCGTCGTCATCGGCGCCGAAACCCCATTGAACGTCAGCCAGTTGAATTCCATCGACGCCGTATTCGGAACAGTATTTCCAGGCAGCACAGCCCACTCCTGCAATATCAATCCGTAGTCATGATCCACCCGCGGCGCGTGTTCCTTCTCCGGATGCGCCACGAAAAATCCGATCAGCCCCATCATTTCCTGCATCGCGCTGTGCGCGTGATAGAAAAACGTCCCTTCCTGATGCACTGTGAACTCGTAAATGTATTTTTCTCCCGGTGCCACCGGCTTCTGGCTGATGTATGGCACGCCATCTTGCTCGATCGGCAATTCCAGCCCGTGCCAGTGCATCGAGGTAGACTCCGGCAGCCGGTTCTCAAACACCACGCGCACGCGGTCGCCCTGCTGCACCTGAATCGTCGGCCCAGGGCAGTTGCCGTTGTATCCCCACGCATCAATCGTCTTGAAGGGCGCGATCTTCTTCTTCACCGGCTCCGCCGTCAGCCGAAACACTTTTACGCCGCCCTCCATTTCATGCGCCAAATCCGCCACGTCCGACGTCACCATCGGCAACGCCTCCTCGCGCACTGCGGCCTTTGCTGGCCTCGCATGCGGCCCGTGGCTCCCATAAGGAGAATGATGCCTTCCATTCTCATTCTCGCGCGGAGTCTGAAACGCATTCTCAGGCGCGTCGGCGCGTAAGGTCTCCCGCAATCCAAATAATCCCGCCCCAAACACTGCCGCATCCTGAAAGAACTTTCTTCGTGTGCCACTCATGTTGCCTCCTGAATTTTCCCACCGGAAAAGCATCTGTTTTTGGAAGAAGGGCAGGGAACTTCCCTGCGGCATGCTGTCACACAAACGGTCGTTGATAATTCGGCAAATCCCGTCACAGCGGCGCAAATGCACCTGTTTTCAGTTTTCTAAAGGGAAGGACTCAGATTCGGAGGACGCCGTTGAAGAGAAATGCTGCAGAAAAACGCGCCAAGGGCGGCCCGGCAACGCAACTCCCGCTCGCTCGCGAGTGCCGCGCGGGAAATTCTTGCGGCAAAGTCCCGAAGCTATCAACAATCGTCGCGGCGCCGCTCGCCCGCAACGTGTCACTCTTGATCGAGGAACTCAAAACTGCCGCTGGCAATTCACCCCCTCCGCAACTCTGCACCGCATGGATCTGAGGAGTGTCGCCGTGTATCGCGCCGGAGAGATGACAAGGCGCTTCCGATGTGGTCGATACTGAAGCTTGCGAACAAACTTGAGCAGCGCACAGAGGCGCGCACACCGGTGTCACAATCAGCGCCAACATCGTTACAAATCCGCACGCCCGCGCCAGCCAGATCGTGTTTCGCATCCGTGTTGCAATGCTCATCGCCATCGTTCCTACGCTACGCCGCCGCCTCCGCGCCGTCAATCCTGCCGTTCCCATGTCATGCCAGATCGTCATTTTGCGAAAAGACCGCTAGAATCCCATTCCCAGCGCAACACGCCCGCTCTTGCTGCGGACACACCGGAGGTCCTCCATGAAGTTCGACGCCATCATCATCGGCTCCGGCCAGGCCGGCAATCCTCTCGCTCATCGACTTGCCGATCTCGGCTGGTCGGTAGCTCTCATCGAGAAAAAATATCTCGGCGGCACTTGCATCAATGTCGGTTGCACGCCCACCAAGACCATGGTCCATCGCGCACAGGTTGCTTACTACGCCCGCAATGCCGCACGCTGGGGCGTCAACGCTTCAAACGTCTCCGTCGATCTCCCCAAAATCGTCGCCCAAAAGGACGAAGTTGTCCTCAGTTTCCGCTCCGGCCAGCAGAAACAAGTCGACAAGCGCCCCAGCCTCCGCCTCTATCGCGGCCATGCGCGTTTTGTCGCTCCCCATCAACTTAAAGTTGCCGACGATCTCCTCGAGAGCGAAAAGATCTTCATCGACACCGGTGGCCGTCCCAGCATCCCCGCAATCCCCGGCCTCGACAGCGTCCCGTATCTCACCAACGAATCCGTCATGCAGCTCACCACTCTTCCCGAACATCTCCTTATTCTCGGGGGCGGCTACATCGGCCTGGAATTTGGACAGATGTTCCGCCGCTTCGGCAGCCGCGTCACCGTTCTCCACACCGGCAAACAATTCGTCTCCCGTGAAGATCCCGAAATTGCCGCCGAGCTGCAAAAAGCCCTCGAAGCCGAAGGCATCCAGTTCCTCCTCAACGCCCGCACCACTTGCGTCGAAAACAAAAATGGCTCCGTCACGCTGTCATTCGAATCGCCGGCCGGCGCTTCCAGTGTCACTGGCTCGCATCTCCTGGTCGCCACTGGCCGCAGCCCCAACACCGATGACCTCGGCCTCGACAAAGCCGGCGTCGAAACCGACAAGAGCGGCTACATCAAGGTGAACGGTCGCCTCGAGACAAACGTCAGCGGCGTCTGGGGCCTCGGCGACTGCAAAGGCGGTCCCGCCTTCACCCATCTCTCCTACAACGATTTTCAAATTGTCTATGGAAATTTGATCGAGGGAAAAAATCTCAGCATCGAAAACCGCCTCGTGCCGTACTGCGTTTTCACTGACCCGCAGCTCGGCGGCGTCGGCATCACCGAAAAAGAAGCTCGCGCCAAAGGCTACAAGCTGAAAATCGGAAAATGTCCCATGACCAGCGTGGCCCGCGCCATCGAGCGCGGCGAAACCGCCGGCCTCATGAAGCTCGTCGTTGACGCTTCCAACGACCGCATCCTCGGCGCTTCCATCCTCGCCTCCGAAGGCGGCGAGCTCGTGCAAATCCTTGGCACGCTCATACTCGCGAATCAGCCCTACACCCTGCTCAAAGGCGCCGTCTACATCCACCCCACTCTAGCCGAAGGTTTTTTCGCCCTAATGCAAGACGTCAAGCCGGTCGATTAGCGACAATGTGCGGAACAATAAGTCCTTCTGATCTCTGTTCTCTGATCTCTATTCTCTGCAATCTGGTGGGACCGGGCGGACTTGAACCGCCAACCTAGAGTTTAGGAAACTCTCGCTCTATCCAGTTGAGCTACGGCCCCGTTCTTTTATTGTAATACTTCCTGCGCGTTTTCGTTCCGCGTGTCTGCGTTCGAAATCACGCCCGCGGCGCGCGAGGCTCGAAAGGCGAGGCCGGCCCCGGATCAGGCGCCGCACCCGGCGCAATTTTCGAAATTCGCAAGCTCCGGAAAATGGTCGGCCAGTATTCCCGCACCACTTTGCTCGCCGCGTTCAAGCCCAGGCGAAATCCGTAGCGCCGGAATGTTCGCCCCGCCGTTTGTTCTTTTGCCGGCAGATAGCTGTTCGCCAGGCTCTCCGCCAGCAGCGGGCCGAGAATTCCCGGCCAGTTCGCAGCTGATCTGCCGTCGTCCGCGCGCGTAACCACCGTTCGGCTCAGTGCATACTTGATGCGGTAGCCCACGCCTCCGCGCAGCGCCACAAAGTACCGTGGATCCCTATGCAGCAGCGAAGCAAGCAGAAACGTTTCAAAGAAATGATCGGACGCGGCGCTGGCCATCGAAGAACCAAAGCGCTTCCCATAGCCGCTCATTCCTTGCCCGTAACCTGGAAGCGTATCCGCCGCCTGCCCGAGCGCCGCCCCCAGCGCCGAGCTCACCAGCCGCGAAGGCGCGATGCTTTCGTCTCCGGAAAGTTCAAACTTTTGTTTGATTGTAAGCGGCTTGGGGCTGGTCGCCAAATCCGGAAAGAATATCGATCGCCGTCCCAGAATCTGGATCGTTTCGCTTAGAGGATTTTCGTGTTTCGCTGGCGCGCTTTCCTGTTTTGCCGCGGGAGTATCCGGAAGCTCTTTTGGTTTCGGCTCCTGTTGGGCAGCTCCTATTTCCGCGAAACCCAGAAGGATTGCAACCAGCCCCAGAGCCGATGACCCGCGCCACATTTCGCCATCGTAACATGGGCGTCCACTCCGCTGCGTTACGTAGCTGTCACAATCAGTGCGCAGCAATCCTAGCCGCGGTGCGTCCGGTAAAGCGCAAGCAGCAAAATCACTGCCAGTGAAATAAATCCGATAGCTCCAAATAGCGATGTGCGCGAAACATAGTCCGCATCACTCGCCTTCGTCAGCACCAGATACGTCACTTCATCCAGTATCATCCCGCTGCCAATTCCCAAAGCCATCAGGGTCAGCACTGTCGTCCGCCGCCCGCGCGCGCCAAACGCCAGAACGAACGCCGCCGGCAGAGCGATCCCCACTCCAAAAAATAAATGATGAACCAGCACTCCGCCCGGATAAACATGCCGAACGCCTGCAAAGTGCAGATAAAGCCGCAAGCACAAAAACGTGCCCAGCATCGGCAGCAAAATCAGCCGCAGCGTTTGTTTCGCAGGCAACAGCCCCCGGCTCTCTTCCATCATCTCGTTTGCGGCGTAATGCCCGGCTGAATCCTCAGCCAGTCAAACTCCGCGCCACCCGGAAACCGTAGTCCGCGTATTGCAGCTCCGGCGGAATGCTCGACCTCGCCGCCGTCCGCGTAACCTTTATATGGTGCCGCCACGACCCTCCCCGCGAAGCCCGCCGGCTCCCGCTCGCGGGCCCCTGCGGATTCCGTTCTGGCGATTCCGCGTAGTACCCGTCGTCGTACCAATCCGCGCACCATTCATGAACATTGTCGCCCAAATTGTAGATCCCATACGCATTCGCCGCATACATTCCCACCGGCTCCGGCCCCAGCTTCCACCGCTTCGTGTAATCCGGAACCAACTCCGGCCCCGCATCTCCCCACGGATACAGCATTCCTTCCACACCGCCGCGCGCCGCGCGTTCCCATTCCGCTTCCGTCGGCAATCGATAAGTGTTTCCAGTCGCCCTGCTCAACCACTCGCAGTACCTCACCGCTTCATCCCACGACACGGCCACTACCGGCATTCGCGGACCATTAAAATCTACATCGTTCCAATGTTTTGGCGGCGCGGTGCTCTTCGCTGCCAGAAAGCATCCGTACTCCGCGTTCGTCACCTGATACGCCCCCAGATCAAACGCATCCACCCACACCCGATGCACCGGTTTCTCATCATCCCGTCCGCTCGCGCATCCCATCTCAAACCATCCTTCCGGAATGCGCGCCATCGCCGGTTCGATCACTTTTATCCGCACTCCGCCGATCTTTGAAGAACTTGCCATCTCGTCCGGTCCACTTTTCTCGGCCATACCTTCCGCCGCTCTCACGGCATCTGCGCGCCTTGCGTATTCACATACACTGCATACAGCGACTGGCTCGCCGCCATGAACAGTCTGTTCTTCTTCACTCCGCCAAAACACAAGTTCGCGCACGTCTCTGGAAGATGAATCCTTCCAATCAACGTCCCATCCGGCGCGAAGACATGCACCCCATTGAATCCTTCTCCCGCCCAACCCGCCGCCGACCACACATTCCCGTCCACATCGCAGCGAATCCCATCCGACGAACCCGGCGCCATATTTGCAAACATCCGTCCATTTTTCAGCCGCACTCCATCCACCACGTCGTATACGCGGATCGGATGAGGGTCGCCCTCGTGCCGCGGCGCTCCCGTATCCACGATGTACAGTTTCTTCTCGTCCGGAGAAAAACACAGCCCGTTTGGCTTATCCATGTCGCTGGCCACCACCGTCGCCTCGCGCGTCTTCGGATCCAGCCGGTACACCACCGCCGGTAATTCGAACGTCGCCTTGTGCCCTTCGTAGTCCGACATGATCCCGTATCCCGGATCACTGAACCAGATCGCCCCGTCCGAATGCACCGCCAGGTCATTCGGTGCATTCAATCTTTTGGCCTGAAATCCGTCCATCAATACCGTGATCGTGCCGTCGTATTCCGTCCGCGTCACTCGCCGCGTGTCGTGCTCGCAGGTCAGCAGCCGCCCTTGCCGGTCCCGGTAATTCCCATTGCTGTAGTTCGAAGGGCTCCGGAACACGTTCACCTCTCCCGTCGCCTCCATCCAACGCAGCATCCGGTTGTTCGGAATGTCGCTCCACAAAAGGTACCCGCCATCCCCAAACCACACGGGCCCCTCCGACCACCGCGTCCCCGTATACAACCGCTCCACCGCCGCATTCCCCACTACGTATTTCCCAAATCGCGGATCCACCACCTCTACCGCCCGGTCCGGATAAGCTACGGGGTTTTTCTGTTCCAGTTCCAGTGCAATTGCCGACGGCGTGAACGCAAGCGCCGCCGCAGCGCCCGCCGTCACACCCATAAACGCTCGTCTCTCCATTGTTCCCCCTGCCAGTTCGTGTCCGTCTCGCCGCAATGTATCACGACTCCGCGCAACGACACGCCCGTTCCCCAGTCCATGATTCTGTGTTTCTTTCCGCCATTGTTCCGCAAGCACCTCTGTCCCGAGAAGCACATGCCGCCAATTTCACTACTGTGCTGTAATTTAAGAATGAGACCCGGACGCCTCTTTCTTCTCCTGCTGATGACAGTTTCCTCCACTGCAGCGCAATCCACGCAGCCTGCCGCAGCGCAGCTCGACGCCAAGGAAAAGCAGCTCGAAGACCTCTATGCGGACTACTGGCGCAGTGAGTACAAAAAGGCGCTCGGGGATCAGCAAGCCTCTTCCGCACATGTCGAAGAGCAAATACGTGGCGTCTTTAAAGATGACGCATTCTTCACTTCGTTGAAAGCCGCCCACTTCTCAGACTCCTTGTTGAACCGCCGCCGCGAGCTTTTCCTCGACGAAGCCGTCTTCACCAAGATCACTACAGACGCAAAACTCCTTGCCCTCCAAGAATCCATCACACGCGAGGAAGGCAATTTCCGCTACAGGGTCGCCGATAGACAACTTACTCGCGCTGAGCTCAGCAACATGGTGGCAGGCAATCCCGACCGCCGCGTGCGTGAGCAGGCCTGGAAAGCCCGCGCCCAGATTGCGCCCATCAACAGCGAGCGCATCCGCCAGACCATCACCCTGCGAAACGAGCTCGCGCTTCGCCACTCCGACACCATTTTTTCGGTCTTCATGCTTCGCCGGAAAGGCGCGGACACCCAGCAGATTTTCACTTGGTTTGATTTTCTTCGGAAGGAGACCGACGCTGAATACCGCCAGCTTCTGGCCCAGATGCGTCGTGAACTTCATCTGCAGAAAGTCGAACCCTGGGATCTCGAATACTACTTCTCCACGCTGACCACCGATTTTGAAAAGCCCCATTTCGTCCCCGCCGAAGGGTGGCCGAAGACCACCCAACTGGCCGCCGGTCTCGGCTACGGCTTGGACAAGCTCCATATCGAAATGCGTGTCGCCGATCTCGGCTTCGACGGCGCCGCCTATCCCATTCTGTACGGCAAGGACGTCAAAATCCTCTCGAATCGCCTCAGCGGCATCCGCTTCTATGACCGTCTGCTCCATTCCACCGGCCACGCTCTGCACTACAGTATGGTGGATGAGCCTTCCTTCCTTCTCCGCGCCAATGGCGCCGAATCCTTCGACGAAGGCTTGGCGGAATTTATGACCCTCATGCTCTACCGCCCGGAAGTCAGCGTTCCGCTTTTTGGATTGAGCGCGAATCAAGCCGCCACCTTCACGAAACGCTACCGCCTGAAGACTCTCTTTGATCTGCGCGAAAAGATGGCTGACTCTCTTTTTGAATTTGAAGCCTACGCCGATCCCGCCCAGGATCTCGCCGCGCTCTACAATCGCATCCACACCCAATACCTTGGCGTCGACCAACACAATGTTCCCGTGTGGGCGTACAACCCCATGTACGGCTCCGATCCCATCTACCTTCAGAGCTTTGTCCTCGCCCACATGGTCGCCCGTCAAATCCAGCACACCGTGGACGAGCGCTTCGGCCCTCGCTGGGGCACTACCGCCGGCGAATTCTTGCGCCAAAAATTCTACTCCCGCGGCGCCGAGCAAACCGTCGATCAAATCATGCAGTCCGCCACCGGCAAACCCCTCGACCCCCAATTCCTGATCGACTATCTCCACGCCGCCCCTCGCTGACCCGTTTGTACCCTCCTTGTAGTGGCGGGTCTTCAGACCCGTGCTTTTCCCCCAATTTTGGCCTCGCTACAACCCCCTTCGATTCAAGAAACTGTTATCATGCGAAAACTGTGCAATCCGTTGGTAGACAGCCAGGTCTGATCCTGTCCGCGACGAGATGGTATTACTCCGCGCTGTGTCTTCTCCTTGCTGCTGGAACAATTTCCATCGGATTCGCGGATACTTCCGCGGATCGGATGATCCTGCCGATCGAGGTCTTGGGCGCAAGCGGAACCACGGCGACCAGAACCGTCACCCTTCAGCCAGCACAGGCTGACTCGGTCCAATCACTCTGGCTTCAGCTCCACGGCGTGCGTTACGCCGATCAAGCCAGCGTCCAGATCAACACGGGTGCCTGGATCCCTCTCAACAACAACACCGTCACCATCGCCGAGCCCGGCAAAAGATTCGGCGGCATCGGCGGAGGCTTTTCCACGCTCGTAGCGACTCTCTCCCTCCCGAACGGCACGGTCGTCACCGGCGCCAACACCATTCGCTTCCGCTTCAACCGCACCGACGGCTTCACCAGCGCCTATCGCGTCCTCGCGTGGAATTTCCTAACCTCTGAGGGAAAGAAGGTTATCCCGCCGGAAACTTTTGCCGAAGACGCCCCCGAATCCTGGGCGCCACCATTGCCCGACGCGGCTTCGATCAAAGCGGGACAGGATCTCTGGCACACCGCATCGCTTGCTGCAAACAGCCTCCCCGACAGTCCCAGAATTCAGGCGCGCTGTGCCGACTGTCACGCCCATGATGGTCGCGACCTCAAATACTTCAATTTTTCCAACGCCAGCATCGTCGACCGCTCTCGTTTCCACGGTCTTTCCACGCTACAGGGCGAGCAGATCGCTAGCTACATTCGCAGCTTGCCGCTTCCCAACCCGGGCCGCCCGTGGAACCCTCCTTATCAGCCGGGTCCAGGACTAGACGCGCAACCCATCTCGAGCTGGGCTGCAGGCGCCGGACTAACCTGGGTCCTCGATCAGGATACAGACGCATTCCCATACCTTCTCAGCCAGATCCGCGCTCCACACAACACGCCCGCCTCAAATCCACGAGCGAATGCTCCCAATCTCCGAGACCTCGCTGCGCAAATTACTCCCGAGCTCTTTCGCCCCGACGGCAACCTCAATCCCCGTGAGATTCCCATCGCCTTGCAACTCCCGGATTGGAGCCAGTGGCTGCCCCGTATCCATCCCAAAGATGCCTGGGGCCCAGCGTTTACACAGAGCGAATTCGCCGCGCTTTACGATGGCGATGCGGTTCCTGGAAGCAAAAACAAAACTGCCGCGAACGGGCCGCTGCGCACACTCTTGGCAGCCGCCCAGACCACGGATCACAACCTTCGCCCCGTCGTTGCCACCTTCGCCCAGTGGTCTCAAGCTCGGCGCGCCTTCCTCAAGCGCTTTGTCGAAGGAAAAACAGCGTGGTCCCCGGCGTTGACCGACAAGGTCTACTCCGCCCAGTTGTGGCAGCTCGCTAAAACTTGGGAGATGACCCAGGAGTTTGGCCTCGAATCGCGCGGCCGCGATCTCCTCGGCCCAGCCGCGGAAAACCGTTCGTGGTTTAACACCGTTCCGTCAGAGACCGCTCCGCCGGAAACCCACATCCCCGATGGCCCGTCCGGCGTCGGCGGCAGCGCCCTGACCAACCAATACTTTTCCGCGTCCTGGTATGAGTTGCAGCTCATCCTCAATTCCGGCAATCATCAACACCGCGATCGCGCTCCGGTGGACTGGGTATATATGGTCGGCAGGTACCGTGATCTTTACGGCCAGACGCACCAACCGGAACCCGCGCGGCTCCTTGTAGCCGTAATCAAATCGCTGCAATCGACTGACCCTCGCTTGGGCCCCGACAATCTCACCCAAGGTTGGCGGCCGGACCAGAACGTCGATCCCCGCATCATGATCAGTCCCGCCTGGGCGCCTATCTTCAAACCGTTGCCGCCAGAACTACATCGCGCCCTAGCCGAATCGCTCCTTGCCGCTTGGATGGATAAGAACCTGCAATACCCGATGGCCAAGCACTTGCCGATGGGTGTCCACCACCAGGCGTACACGACGCCGCAAGCCTATGAGGACATCAGTGGCGGGAAAGTCTGGGAGTCCGCCCAACAATTCCGTGATGCCGGCGTCTCTCCCGACCTCGTCCGCCGACTCCAGCAATGGGGCCTCGCCTTCGCCGACCGCGCCGCCCGCCTCCAATACTAACGTCCGAATTTGTGTTGTAGGGGCACGATACAACGTACCCTCTTTGCCTGACCTACCGCGCTACCTGCCTTTGTAGGGTCGGCCTTCTGAGGCCGACCGCTCGCGTTTGCAACCGTCGAGTGCCCAAGGTGCCGGTTTTGCACCTGGGGCTTTTGACTTTTCCCTTGTCCCATTTTAACTACCATCCAGCTATCTCTCCCACATCCGAAATCCTCCGCGGAACGCATTCTCATTGCTCCCCAACCTCGCTCCCGGCGGCACCTTCTTCAATTTCTTGATGTTTCCCCCGCCCAACACCACGTAATCCGCTTCCAAAGCCGCCTTTAATTTCTTCACCACTTTCGCCACTTGCACGCGCCATTTTTTCTTCCCCAATCGTTCCAGGCCGCGTAGGCCCAGATAATCCTCGTACGTTTTCCCCTTCTTGTAGATCAGGTGTGCCAGTTCCATCGGCTCCAGCGTTCCATTCACAATCATCGCCGACCCCAGCCCCGTCCCCAATCCCAGAAACAGCATCCGCCCGCCCTGATAACTCCCAAGCGCCTGCATCGCCGCATCATTCAGGATCTTCACCGGACACCCAAACGCCTTGCTGAAGTCGCATTTCATCCACCCGCCACCCAGGTTATGCGGCTC
>Ga0210407_10001613_pt1 | contig 20772 bp, 25 predicted proteins | sample IncBWC27MmetaG_FD_150860 | JGI IMG/M metagenome (GOLD analysis project Ga0210407, IMG submission 150860) | Forest soil microbial communities from Barre Woods Harvard Forest LTER site, Petersham, Massachusetts, United States - Inc-BW-C-27-M | ecosystem: Environmental > Terrestrial > Soil >... | reverse complement strand
CGGTCGGGATCGCTCATGCGAAACTACTCGGTCGCCCGCCAGCGAGCCAACCTCACCAGACATTGATAAAGATTTCTTAAATCTGGTCCTTCAGCTGGAGATGCTTGCAGATACCGGATGGTGCCTTCAGCCAGAAGCCAGACGCACGGCTCGTTGTCGCCGGCCGCTCCCGGCGACAACGATTGACTCCTTTTCCCTAGCTCGATCGTTCTAGCTGTACCTAGACACGGGAGCAGAACTGATGAGCTTCAAAGATAAGAGCGCCGTGGTCACCGGCGGAAGCCGTGGCCTCGGCTTGGGACTGGTCGAGGCGCTCGTAGCGCATGGCGCCAGGGTGACGGTCGTTGCTCGCGAAGCCGCAGCGCTCGACTCCGTCCGCGCCCGGCTGGGCGTTGCCACGATCTCCGCCGATGTTACAGACGAGACCGCAGCCCACCGCATCCTTGCCGAGGTCGGCCCAGACATCCTGGCGTTGAACGCCGGCGCGACGCCGCCGATGGGACCCTTGGACCAGCTGAGCTGGGCGGATTTCACCGCGCCTTGGGAGCACGACGTCAAGGCCGGGCTCTATTGGCTGCAGGCGGCGCTCAACCAGCCGCTCAAGCCGGGAAGCCGAGTCTTGGTGGTATCGAGCGGCGCGGCGGAAAACGGATCGCCGATGTCGGGCGGCTATGGCGGCGCCAAGCGGATGCTCTGGTTCATGGCCAAGTATGCCAACGGCGTCTCGGAGAAGAGGCGCCTTGGGATCCGCTTTCAGGCGATCGTGCCGCAGCAGATGGTGCTCGGCACCGGGGTCGGCGATGCGGGCGCCAACGCCTACGCGCACGCCATGGGCATGAAGCCCGAAGAGTTCGTAGCCCGCTTCGGCGCGCCGATGCGGCCGCGGGAGTTCGGCGATAAGGTTGTTTCCGTGCTGGACGACCCGAAATATGCCGAGGGGTTCGCCTTCGGGCTCAAGGGCGACACGGGAGTCACAATGCTCGAGGCAGCAGCGGCTTGAGCCCAGGACGGCCCTCGCTGAACCGGGACCGCCGGGCGGAGCTCCTCGCTCTGGCCGGCGAACTGCGGCCCGATTTGCACCGCTACTGCGCCCGTCTCATGGGATCGGTCATCGACGGCGAGGACGTCGTACAAGACACGCTCGTCCGGGCTTTCGTGGCGTTGCAAGATCTGGAGGAGGCGCCGGCTCTTCGACCCTGGCTGTTCCGGATTGCTCATAACCGCGCGCTCGACCTGCTACGCGGGCGCGAGGTGCGCATGGCCGAACCGATCGACGCCGCCGCGGACATCGCCGACTCGGCCCAGCCCGACCCCTTGGAGATGTTGATGCGCAAGGAGGCGGTCAAAACCGGGGTGTCGCGCTTTGTCGAGCTCCCGACCCTCCAGCGCAGTGTCGTCATCCTGAAGGACGTGCTCGACGAGTCGCTGATAGAGATCGCCGCCCTCCTCGACCTTACGGTTGACGCGGTGAAAGGCCATCTGGCGCGGGGTCGCGCGCATCTGCGAGAGATCAACGCGCAGGGGCGCCCGCTTCCGGTCGCGCGGCCGGCGTCCGCTACGGTGGCGCGCTATGTCGCGCTGTTCAACCAGCGGGACTGGGACGGTCTGCGGGCGCTGCTGGCCGAAGACGTCAAGCTGCATCAGTCGTTGCACCCGCTTCGCGTCGGCCGTGCGGATGTCGGTTTGTTCTTCACATTGTACGCCAAGATCGACGGCGTATGGCTCGCTCCAGCCTGGCTTGAAGGTCGAGAGGTGATCGCGGTTTTCGAAAGTCGCGCCGATCCGAAGCCGAGTTACATAATGTGGCTCGAGTGGTGCGACGGCCAGATCACGTTTATCCGCGACTACCGCTATGTCCCCTATGTCGCCGCAGACGCCGAGCTGACGCTGGCCCCGGTCGCCAAGCCCGCGGACGACGGCGCCGCTCTGCGCGCGGCACGATTCAGCTAGACCGGCGCCATTCCGGCGTTTGTTGCCGACGTCTCTTGATGCATCGGCTACCCTATGGCCGAAGTTTCAGGACGAGTGAGCTTGATGAGCGACGACCGCCACTATGCGCCTGCGACACTACGCAATCGCGATTTCATTCTCGATGTCCTTCGCGATGTCCTACCGAAGACGGGCGTGATCCTTGAATTAGCAAGCGGCTCAGGCGAGCATATCGTCCATTTCGCGAAGAACTTCCCGGCTCTCGTTTTCCAACCTTCCGATCCTGAACCGGGCGCCCTGCTGAGTGCCGCCGCATGGATAAAGGCCACACGCGTCACGAATGTGCGCGCGCCTATCGCCCTGGATGCGTCGCATTCAGTTTGGCCGATCGCGTCGGCTGACGGGATCATCTGCATCAACATGGTCCACATTTCACCTTGGGAGGCGACGCTGGGATTGATCAAGGGGACCGCCGCGATACTCCCTTCGGCGTCGCCGTTCTATCTCCACGGCCCATACCTACGCGAAGGGGTAGCAACGGCCCGGAGCAATCAAATATTCGACCGGAGCCTTCGCGATCGCAATCCGACCTGGGGTCTGCGTGACCTCGAAGCGGTTGCCGCAATGGCGCGATCCGTTGAATTCTCGGCTCCGGTCATCACCGAAATGCCCGCAAATAATCTGAGCGTGGTGTTCCGCTGAATGTGATCGTGTCGTTGTGCGGACGACCCGCAAGCGAACGGCCGCTTTGAGGATATTGTTAAGAAACTCGAATTTGGCGCCCATCACAATTCTCGACGAGGGACCACAAGGGCCTCCCGCCGCCATTGGCGGGGGTTGCCCGTCCGGCCGAAGCAATAGGCGCCGGGTTGCATTGCCGCCAGAAGGGCTGCCCGTCGAGCCCTCGCCCATAGAATAGCCCCGCGGAGACTGCTCTCCGTCGGGTCTGCCGGCGCGATAAGAGCGGCGAGGCGGACGATCCTCATCGGGCGTTGGCTGGCGCCGCCCTTGATCACGGAGCCTGCGGCTGCTACATCTATCAACGCATCAAGAGAGGGCTTTACGCCCCGCCAACCAGCCTTGACCGGCAACGGTGGTGAATGACGATGTGGCCCATGCGGGCAACAATAGGTCGTCCTGCTCTCCGATGCGTGTGCAAACGAAGGAGAGCATCCATGATTGATCGTCGGCATTTCCTGATCGGGGCTGGGGCCCTTTTGACCGCGTCGTTCGTCCGCCGAGCGTCCGCGTTTTCCAAAAAGACAGGCGGGCCGCTGATTTTGCCTGCCGTCCAGGAGCCAGAGGAGACGCTTTACGTCTATTGGCAAGTCGAAAACGAGGTCGCCAATTGGCGCGTGTCACTCGGGCCAGACCAGCCCTTTGCGCCGCCAGTTCCGACCTGGCGCGAGCATCTGCGCAGCCTTGGGCATTCCCTCGAGACTGATGACGAAATCGAGCGCGCCTGCAGAAAGTATGATTTGCCCGTCGATGATCTCGACACCGGCCTCAACGGCTTCGGATGGGAGGACAGATGGGACAACTTCGCCGGGCCTCAAGCGAAGGCGTTTCACCTGCTCAAGGGCCTCGATTTGGGTCGCTCAGGATCAGCGCTTAGGCAGGCCGGCCAGATCATCTTCGAGGAGTTCGGGGGGTCTCCAGGCAACTCCTACACCTGGGTTGAACTGTGCGATGACCTGACCGTGTCGTTGCTGCAGGCGCGTCTCATCGAGCTGAACCTGCCGATCAGCGTCGAGATCGGAACGCGAGACTGAGAGGTCCGATGTGGCGCCTCTGTTCGCGACGTGTCGGCATCGGCCGGGCGCGTCGTTTGCGATGGCCCTCAGCGGCGACTGCGTCGCGCGACGAAAATACCGCTCAGACGGGATCAAGTGCCGGGAGATGATTCGTGTCGTCCTTACTGATGAGGCCTATGACGCCATCGCCTCGACGCTGCCCAAGGGCACGGCGCGGTGGCGCATGCAGCGTGATCGGGGCCAATCCGTCATCCAAGTCGAGGCGGCGGTGGTCGACCGCATGAGGGTCACGCGCAGGCCCAGCTGCAGCGAAGTCATTGACAGTCCTGCGCTTCGAATAGAGGCGTAAATTACCATCGCTGCGTTTCTACGTGCCTCGACTTACGCGGCTTGCCGCTCGATCAGCAACGAGTCACCAAACTCATGGGCGCGATAGCCTCGCTCCTCAACGGCAGCACGCACACGGTCGAGCACCTTGTCGTCGGCGAACGCTCTGAGTAGCTCGTAGTGGCTTTCACCAGGTTGATGGACGCCGGTGAGGATCGCACCCACAACACGGAGCCGCGCGCCGCGAGCGATGCGTCCGCTCGCTCGGCCCTCTCCCGCACGCACGGTCCCGTCGGTGCCGGCGGATTCGAGCGCACGGACGACGCTCGTCCCAATCGCGATGACACGCCCTGACCTCGACTTCGCGCCCTCGATCGCCGACGCGCACGCCTCCGAAATGCGATAAAATTCGTCGAAGGGAAGCCGCCGGTCCAAGGCGGCGTCGCCTGTCGACGACAAACCGGCCGCGTGTGAGAGGGTCGCGAAGCCAACGCCCCGCTCCCGCCAGCCCTTGAGGGTTCGCCAGTCGAGCGCAAATCCCGCCGATGGCGCCTCGAAGGCAATCGGGTCGGCTGCGATTTTCGTCCAAACGTCCCAGAGCCTGAGCGGCTCGGGAATATGCGCGTACTGAATTGGCCGACCATGGCGGACAAGGCCGCTCATTACGCTCGCGGGATGACCGGCGAAACTGATGTGCACGAGGCGTGGATGGTTGAGCAAGCCTTCGACCGAAGCAATGAGCGGGCCGAACTCGAGCCGGTCGCCTGCCGCAAGGGGCGCTGGCGGAGCGCGGTCCTCGGTCGTCATTCGATAATCGCCCGCACCGAAGACAACCGCGACAAATCGCGTGGGATCTCGAAAAGACAGCCAGCCGGCGAGCCTTGCCTCGATGGGCTCACCGGTTGGGCGGTGCACGCCTTGCAAGCTCGCGGGCAGTGTCGCCGCCTCGTTGGCGACGACGAGGTCGCCCGGCTGGAATAGGGAGGACAGGGCGGCGCGCGGCAGTTGCGAGATCACGCCGTCATGATTGGCGACGAGCAGCTTGGCGAACGGCCGATCGATCCGATCGGCGGCTGTCATGGGCGCCGCGCCAGCTCGAGGGGCGCGTATTCGCGAAGCGCTCCTAGCATCGAGGCGACAATCTCTTGCGCGGCGTCTTCAGGTCGCTTTAGGGTCGCGGGATCGGCATCGGGAACGGCGAGGGCGTGAAGGGGCGTGTCCATGTCGCCAGGATCAAGCGACAGGAACCTCACGCCCTCGTCCCTCGCCTCTTCTGCCCAGATGGCGGTCATGTGGCTGAGAGCCGCCTTCGCGGCTCCGTAGGCGCCCCAGCCGGGATAGGCGCTGACCGCGGCGTCGCTCGAGATGTTGATCATTCCCCCGCGCCCGTCGCGAGCGGAGGCGGCGAGCGCGCCAAACAGGGCTTTGGTCAGGCGAAACGGGCCAAGCACGTTAACCACGAGGGCCTCGTGCAACTCCTCGCACTCGGTGTCCGCAAGGAGCTTGAGCGGCGTCGGCCCCAGGCTCGAGGCGTTGTTGACGAGCACGTCGAGACCGCCGAGGTTCCAGCCGATCTCGAGCGCCATGGCGTGGATGTCTTCCTTAATCCCGACATCGCCGACGATGCCGCAGGCGTTTGTTTCCCTTGAGACCAGCTCCACCAGCTGGGCCCGGCGCGCAACGAACGCGACCCGAGCGCGACTAGCCGCAAGATTCCGGACCAGCGCCGATCCGAGGCCCGACGTGCCCCCCGTGACTGCGATGCGCATTCGCTTAAGGTTGATGTTGTTGAGCACCAAGTGCCTCCTCTGTCATGAATTCATTCCGACGACCCTGTCGACAGCGTGGACACCCCACTCTCACCGTCGACAGCACTATGTGGCCTACAAGTTCAAGTTAACTTGAAGTCAAGCGCCAAACATGCTTTTAACTCACTTTCTATGGAGTCCGAGCTTTCGATCCAGGCGGTTTCGCAGCGCAGCGGCGTCGCCTCGTCGGCGCTCAGGTACTACGAGGAGCGCGGGCTGATCGCTTCGCGGCGCGCTCGCAGCGGACATCGGCGCTACCCTCGCGCGGCGCTGCGCCGGATCGCCTTCATCGTCTACGCGCAGAGGATCGGATTGTCGCTCGAGGAGATCGGCGCGGAACTCGCGAAACTTCCCGACGACCGGACACCGACACGCGCGGACTGGTCGCGCATGTCCGGCGCGTGGACGAAGCGGATCGACCAAAAGATCGCCGAGCTTCAGCGTCTTAGAGCGGGACTAACCCAATGCATCGGATGCGGGTGTCTCTCGATCGACAGATGCGAATACGCCAACCCGGCCGATCGCGCTGGCAGGCGGGGCCCAGGGCCGCGCTATTGGCTCAAGTGAGCGGGCTCAATCGGGACCCAGTTGGGCTCGGGTCGAACGCTTGGTCAGCCCGAGCGGACGCGCCATCTCGGGCGATCGCCGAGCCACGGCACAACAAGCTCGGGAAGCGTCGCGACAAAGCATCTACCCAATCGCTCGACGAGGGCGCGTGATCGGCACGCTTACTTCAAACGGAATTCCGGCGGCCGCGTCATTTTTGGCTGAAATTGCGCCCTCCAAGACGTTACCTCACAGGCAAGCCACATTTCCGCTTTGCGCCTGATTGCTTCGGGCAAATGAGGCCGAAGCGCCGCCACGGCCGCTTCGGCGCCATGCGCGTAGCCCCTGCGGTAGGCCCATTCGCGATCAAAATCGTCCGGATGGTCGGTGATACCGCTCATGTAGCCGCCTCCCCATAATTGACTTTATCTGCAGTGCCCGAGGGCCAACCGTATCAGTGCAGGAGGCGAGTTAAGTGCGCAATTCAATTTTTTGCAGCGCCCGCCGTAGATGTGATCGCTCAACTGGTGGTGGACTCAACGCGCCTCGGGACGTAATGAGCGCGGAGCGTCGGCGTCACACGCGCAATTGCAAATCCGCGCGAAATATCTTCCTCACTTGGGGTACCTGCGAAAGACACAGACGGCAAAATGCGCATCGCCTGGTTTTCAAAGAATAGGGGTTTCGGCATCCTCGTCTTTAGGGGTGCGACCGGTGTTGCTTTGGCGGCCTCCACTTCGTCGAATTGTTGCGCCAGCTCGAAGGTCACGGTCCCGATTGTTTCATACGCTTGCAACGGCAGGCCTCGAAAATCCGAAGCCGCGACTAAAGGAGCGGGAGCGCGCCCGGCGACTTCACTTGGACCGCGGTCAGTTCATCCCTTCCGAGGCGAACCTTCAAGGATGGGCCGCTCCTGGGGTCTTCCACCAGACGTACCATGCGTACGCGTGCATGGGGGCTTTTCTTGGTGCCCGGAATCCACCGGGGGCGCCCACAACACAAGATTTCGCCGAAGAAGGAAGGCCGGTCGAAATAGGCCAATCGTCCTGGCTCAGCGCCCCAAATCGACCGAAACAGGGTGGCGACAAATTCGACGTGTTGCCCCTCGGCGAGCGCGATCAGATTGCTGACGATGGCGCACGCCTCGTCCGTGTTGTGCGGCGTGTTGGTAATGATCGCGCTGCAACCCGCGCCAGCCAACTCTAATGCATATCTCAAATGCTCAGCCTCGGAGGCATCGAGCGGTTGGGTCGTAACGTAGCCGTCAGCGGCCGGATACTTTTCCGGGTAGAGATCGCTCGCGCCGCCGTCCCGCTGTGGTGCATTATCGTCATTGTCATCAACTTTCTGGCCGGCTTCGCCGGCCTTTTTCTTTTGAGGCCCGCGTAACCCTGGGGTCTCGGTCAGGGGTCCATGGATTCAGAAGAGAGGGGCGCTGGCGACGTACTGTCGAGTTGGTCGCCGCCCCGCTGGTGAGCGAAGCTGCACGGACTCGCGACGAGTTCTCCCGTTCGCTTCGGCTCACGGGAAGGCGGCTGCATCTGCGTCCGCTTCAACTAAAGCGCGGGAAGCTTATCGACCCAGGCGCGGAGATCAGACGCCAGGATCAGGGTTCTCCGGCCCCTCTTGCGCGCGGGCAACTCGCCCGTCTTGATCGCCGCGTAGATGACGGTCTTGCCGGCGGCAGCTGCCGCAGCTGCTTGCGGGACGTGTAAGCGAGGGGATCGGTCATCATCGCTCGGGACTCTTGCCGCCACAGCCGCGATATTCGCGGAAACTTGCTCGCGATTTGGAGGGCTACTGCCAAGGGTACGAGCGGGGAGAGATTCCTGCACGAAGCAACGGAGGCAGCAGCAGCAATGCTGTTTGTTGCTCTTGCTTCGCTACCTGCGCCGGCCAGCAGCGCGTAAGATCGTATCTTTCGACACGAGGCGTGGTCTGGGCTGGAGGTCTTTCAAATACTTGTCTACGAAATTAAACAGCGGATCATTCGGCAAATCGTTAGGCACCCCATTGGGATAAAGAGCATTCATTGCGTCCTCTGCAATTCTGCGGGCGGGCCTGTCGCGCGAAGGTTGCTCGACCGAATGGACCCGTTCTCGCGGCGGCCATCCCAAGCGCGCCATTGAATTCTCGAGGTCCGGCTCAATTTGGGAAACCCGCGCCGCTCCTTCTGGGCTTGCTGAAGGACGATCCTTAAGGAGGACCCGATTTACATCCGCGGTTGAAAGTTCAAGTTTCCCTATGTGCACGAGGAAACCATCGTCGTCGCGCCATGGTTTCTTGGGGCGCGAGTTCTCCCCTTCAAAGTCGTCCGGGCAAAGTTCGACCGGAACACGCGGCCGACCAATGATGTTCCGCTGATCTCCGCGAGAGCGTGGTTGACCAACAAGCCGACGGCTAACCAAGGCGCCGCGCCGAGTTTCAACTTCCTTGATCCAAGGCCCGAAGTGGAGCCGTCCCTCACTGAGCGCGCGGCAGATATCTCGTTTTGCTTCGGGCATCGAAAGCCCAGTCGCCATCACCCGCGCCAATACCTCGGCAAGGGACTCCCAAATCGGAACGTACGCCATGCTCTCGCCGTCGCATTGCCATTTCGGCGAGCAAGATGACGTGACGAACAAGCGCAAGCAATGACGATCTTCGGCGAACCATGGAGCCGCTGACGCGGCTCGGTCCGACTAGAGTCAGCCCGGCTGACAGAAAAACAAGGACGAGAGCACAGGTTGTTGGCGGTTATCCTGCTCGCGGCAACTGCACCACTTTCGCCGTCTCCTCGCCCGCCACGACCGCCTTGAGTCGATTGTCCCATATTTTGAGCGCGTGTGCCTTCCGCTCAAGCATGTCGCTGTGCACGTAATGGCGCACCAGCGTGCGGGTGTCCTTGCCACCCGACTCATGACCGACGATGGCGGCGACCAGATCGAGTGCTATCCCCATCTCCGCCAGCATGGTCGCGAAGGTTCGTCGAAGATCATGCGAAGTGAATACGGCGATCGGCAATGTTGTCCGGCGGGTCAACAGATAGTGGCCGATATGGGCCGAGGTCACGACCACGCCCTTCTCCAGCCGGAAGAGAGGTCCCTTCTCGACGACAGATAGCCGTTGTTCAAGCATCTCGCGCGCGAGGCCCACAATCGGCGTGACGCGCTGACGCCCATTTTTCGAGCGCCCAGCAGGCAGCGTCCGAGTCCATTTTTGGCGATCGATCTCCTCCGCGCGAAGTCCGCTAATTTCCCCGCATCTCGCACCGGTCAAAAGCTCGAGCTTCAGAATGTCTGCCGCTTCAAGAGAAAGGGCATCGGAATCTAACCACTTCCAGAGCGTCTCGATTTCCTCGACGGTCAAGACCCGATCGCGCGGGGCGCCTCGGTCATATGGGGTCAACCCGGCCGTGGCATCGTGCGCAACGAGGTCCTGCGACAGCGCCCAGCGAAACATTGCGGTGCAAACCTGCCGATGTTTTTCCGCTTCCCGCCCTTGGCCCCGATCGGCGATTGAGTCCAGGAGCGCCCGTAGGTCGCGTCGGCAAATATCTGCAGCATATCGTTGAAGGATGAGAGCCAGTGTGCGCCTCAGACGGCTCTCGATCGCTTTCGCTGTGCGCAGGCGGCCAACAACTCGCCGTCGCAGATAGAGGTCGATCAGCTTTACGACCGTAATCCGCGAGGCTGCTGCATCTCTGGCCTCGCCCTCTTCGCCGATCAGGTCACGGCCACCGCGCCTCGCGCTGGTTAGCTCATTGGCCCGCTCGCGCGCCTGTTCCAGGCCAACGTCGGTCGTTCGGCCAAGCGACAGGCGCCGCATCCTGCCCGTTCCTCGAATGCGGTAGGCCAGATCCCACGTCTTGACGCCGCTCGGCGCAACCCGCACGGCCAGTCCCTTGCACCGCTGATCCGGAACCCGATACGGAGCCTCCGCCGGCCGCAAAGTCTCAATTGTACGATGGGTAAGCGGCTGCGCGCCGCGTGTCAGTCCGGCCCCTAAAGCCATTGCCCTCAGTCCTGTTCCGTTCGCCCTGTCGCAACACGGTCGCAACAAAATCGGCGGCTTGAGGCGAACCAGCGCGAACGCAGAGGGATGGTAACTTACTGTTTGACCAACACAAACTGTGCGCGGCTGAACGTCAGCGAACTGCCGCGAACAGACATACAAGGGGTTGCGGCCCATTTCCTTCCGGAGCCGCCCGGCGTCTAACCACACATGCTAAACTACATCTGTAATATGTAGTTTAGCTCAAGAGCCACCGCGGCGATCCCGATGAGAATGCTCTAGCTCGTCGCCAGAAGGCGGCCAGCGACGCCCGATTGTTCGAGAAAGGTCATCGTGCGGGTCGGCACACGCGGCGACATTCTCAGAAAAGCGACGAGGTCGACGGGATTGTCGATGTCCATCCCGATCCCCGGTTGGCGGACGATGAGCGGGTCGATCCCACGGGCTCGCGCCGCGTCGAGATGCGGATAGAAGCTGTCTTCGCCGAACCGAAGCGGAACGGCGTCCGGCGGCGAGCAGATGATGGTGTTCGATCCGAGATTGTCATGCGCCGGCACGATGGTGAACGCAGGCGCGGCCCGGTGCACCGCAAGCGTCGCAACGATCTCGGCTGGCGACAGTCGCGGGATGTCACCGGGCATTGTCATCATGCCTGCCCTGCCCTCACGGACGAGCAGACGCGCGGCGGCGGTGACGGCGCCAGTGTGGCCATCCCGCGCGCCTTCCGTGACGATGCGCGCGCCACACCGACTCGCGAGCGATGTCGCGGCCGGATCGACCGTGACGACAAGCACGCCGGCAAGCTCACGGACCGCGCTTACGGCGTCGAACACATCCTCAAGCATGGTCGTTGCGAGCAGGCGGCGTTCGTCCGGGCTTAAGACTGACGACAGTCGCTGCTTGGCGCCTTCGAATTCCTTGACGGGCACGACCGCCCAGATCCCAGTCACGCGACGAGATCTCGCCTTCGTTTCGGAGAGACAAGCGCGTCCGCAGCCTCAAGAACGACGCGAGCCAGTTGCTCGCGCTCCGCGAGATTCGTCATGAGTGTGGGCGCCAACGTCACCTTCGGCGTAACATGCGCCGCCTCCTCCGCGTCGCCAGCATCCATCACATAACCATGGAGCAGATCGCCGTATCGCTTGGCCACCGCAGCGGCACTTGGAATCATTCCCAACTCGGTCATCATTTTGGCGGTCGGACCTTTGACCGCGCGGCCGCCGATGATCGGGGAGACCGCGATGACAGGCGCCGCACAGGCCGAAAGAGCTTGACGCATGCCCTGCACAGCAAGGATCGGCTCGACACTGATGAAAGGGTTGGATGGGCAGATGATCACCGCGCGCAGCCGTTCGTCGGCCAACGCCGCCAGAAGGTCTGGATGAGGGCGCGCATGGTCCGCGCCGTCAAAGGCAAGCTCGCGCACGACAGGGCGGCACTGGAGGCGCACGAAATAGTCCTGGAAATCGAGCCAACCCTCATCGGTCCGCAATCGGGTCCGCAACCGGTCGTCGGTCGCCGGCAGCACGCGGGGGCCGACGCCGAGGCGGCGACAGAAGTCGGCCGTGATCACGGAGAGGCTCTCGCCCTGCCCTAGCCGACGGGTGCGCTCGACATGAACCGCAAGGTCGTGATCGCCAAGACGGAACCAGTCCTCGCCGCCGAGCGCAGAGAGCGTTTCCATGAACGCCCATGTTTCGTCCTGCCGGCCCCAGCCGAGCTTCGAATTGTCGAGGCCGGCGAGCGTGTACATCAACGTGTCGGCGTCCGGTGAGATATGCAGGCCGAGATGCCCGAAATCATCGCCGACATTGGCGACGACGAGCAGACTGTCCGGCTTCACGATCCGGCTCAGGCCCAGCGCGAGCTTGGCGCCGCCTATGCCGCCGGAGAGCGCGACCACAAGATCCCGACTCATCGAAACAGATCCTCACTTGAGGGACGAATGAGGCTGGCCGCTGTCGATTCCGGCGCGGACCAGCGCAAGCCCCGGATAAGGACAACCGGCGCCGCCTCGTCCGCCTGCCCCATCACGAGCGAAGCGGCGGCCGCGACCTCGTCCGCGAAACCAATGACGCTGACCTCGAGCGTTCGGCCAAAAAGGTCTGGCCGTCCGCGCAGATCGATCAGCGCTGGAAGGCCGGCGACGCCGATCGCCACGCCGGCTGTTCCCTGACGCCACGCACGTCCGAAGCTGTCGTTGATCACCACCGCGAGATCAATTCCGGTCAGCGCCGTCAGACCAATTCGCAACATCGCCGCGCTGCGGTCCGGATGCTCCGGCAACAGAAGCACGCGCTGGGCTCCGTCCGCTGGTCCCACATTCGATTGGTCCACGCCGGCATTCGCCATGATGAAGCCAAGCCTGTGCTCGACGATCAGCACGTTGCGGCGAGCTCGCACGACGCGAACAGACTCCGACAATATGACCTCGACAAGCCGCGGGTCCTTGTCGACCTCCGCCGCAAGCGTGAGGGCTTTGGCGGACGGTTCGATGGTCGCGAGGTCGACGATGCGACCTTCGGCCTTGGAAACAATTTTCTGCGCAACGACAAGAACGTCTCCGGCGCGCGGCATGACGTTGTTTCGCGTGAGCGCTCGCGCAATGAGTTCGACCAGGTCATCGCCGGGCCCAACGAGAGGCAGGCCCTCGACGGCAATAACCTCGAGAGAGGTCATGCGCTCTTGCGCGTTTCGTCCGGCGCGCCGTATCGGCGACGAAGGCGCGGCAGGACCTGCTCCGCATACAGCCGGATGAACCGTTCCTGGTCAGGACCCGGCGCGTGAAAGACCAGATGGTCGAAGCCGAGGGCGATGTAGTACCCGATCCGCTCGACATGCTCGTCCGGATCGGTCGAGACAATCCATCGGCTCGCGGCGCGCTCGGCCGAGAGCCCGTCTGCGAGGCGCTCCATCTCTTCCGGGCTGTGGACCGACGTCTTCTCCTCCGGCGTCAAGGCGAGAACCGCCCAGTGGCGGGTGTCCTCCGTCGCGCGTTTCATGTCCGTGTCGAACGAGACCTTGACCTCGATCATCCTTGCGTAGTCGGGCGCTCGCGAGCCAACCTCGGCGCGCCCTTCCGACACCTTCGGCAAGATCGTTTCGGTGTAAAGCTCGCGCGCCTTGCCACTGGTGCAGATCAAGCCGTCGCCCATTCGGCCGGCATATTTCGCGATCAATGCGCCGGCCGCTGCAACATAGATCGGTATGGGGGTCTGAGGTCGATCATAGATGGTCGCGTCTTTGGTGCGATAATATTGGCCTTCGAACGTCACCCGCTCCTCGGTCCAGAGCTGACGGATCAAGGTGATCGCCTCTCGGAAACGGGCGAACCGCTCCTTGAAATCGGGCCAGGCCATGCCGGTCGAGGGGACGTCGTTCAACGATTCTCCGGTGCCGACGCCAAGCACGACCCGATTGGGAAACATGACCCCAAGCGTGGCGAAGGCCTGCGCGACGACGGCGGGCTGGTAGCGAAAGGTCGGCGTCAAGACGCTCGTACCGATGGTGATGCGCGACGTCACCGCGCCGAGCGCGCCGAGCCATGCGAGCGAGAAGGGAGCGTGGCCGCCATGATGCTTCCATGGCTGGAAATGATCGCTGATAAAGACCGAGTCGAAACCCGCCTCTTCCGCGAGGCGAGAAAACTGCAGCAATTCCGTCGGCCCGAATTGCTCTGCCGACGCCTTATATCCTAGCTTGAGCATGATCCCGCTCCGACGTCATGAGGCCTCATGGCCCGCGACGGATCCAATAGCGCAGACATGGGATTTCGTGGGACCGTTCGTCGCCGGTTAAATCCGGGGCGGATGATAGCGGATGGAGAAGCGCGCCGTCGCTCGATGTCCGACGAGCGCCTCTTTCGCGGTCCTCACAGCCCATCTGGCCCCGAGCAATGCGGCCCCCTTTGAGACAGGACTGAGGTCACCCCATGACCTGCACCTTGTCGGGCTCGATTTCAAAGATGACCCTGATTTGGTCAGGTTGAGCCCATGGATACTTGTCCTTGTCCAGATATTTCTTGGCGAGGGAATCGATATGCGCGTCTGCGCCCTTTTCGGTCACGTGTTCGACCCGACCGCGAATCTGGATGTACCGATAGGCATTGTCGGGGTCGAGGATCGAAAGCGCCACAGGCGCGCCCTCTGTCATATTGCGTGTCTTCACACGACCTTTTGCGGAGTTTACCCGGATCTTGCCGTTCGTGTAGTCGAACCATACCGGGGTCACCTGCGGCGTCCCATCCGGCATGATTGTCGCGAGGTGAGCGAAAGTCGTCTTCTCCTGCAGCAAATCCAGATATTTCGCGGGAATTTCCACCATGACTGCCTCTCGTCGCGTTCACTCTGCGTGACGTCCGCACGCGGATCTTCGCAGGTGATTGTCAGCGTAAGCCCCGGGACGGAACATTGCAATGAAAGGACGGTTTGGTTCTCGCCGGCCCGCGGCGCCGCGCCCCTGACCCTGCTTGGCCGATGCAGCGCGCGGGGCTATGCTCGTTGCAGCTTTGAGGAGAAAACGATGGCTGAATCGAAACTCGCTCCGAACATGCCGGAATGGATGGTCAAGCATGCGAACCTCTATCTCGAGAGCGGCGGGAAAGAGGGGCAGATGTACAAGGTCAACGTGCCTGAGCGAGGAGAGATCACAGCGCCGGCGCTCCTGCTCACCACCACCGGCCGCAAATCTGGCGACAAGTTCATCTTCCCGCTCTTTTACGGGACGGAAGGTGACAGCTACTTCATCGTCGCCTCCAAGGGCGGCGCGCCCGAACATCCCGGATGGTACCGCAATATCCTCGCGAACCCGGATGTCGAGGTGCAAGTCGGGACCAAGAAGCTGAAGGCGCGAGCGAGGACGGTCGAGGGCGAAGAACGCAGCCGACTTTGGACGAAGGCGCTCCTGTTTTGGCCGCCTTACGCCGACTATGCGCTCAAGACCGACCGCGAGATACCGGTGGTCGTGCTGGACCCCGTTCATTAGATCCAGAGCGCCAGTCGGGAACCCAAATGACGGACAAACAACACCCCGAATGGATGGGAAAGAACCGCAAGCTCACGCCGGCGGAGGTTAAAGAATTTCTGGCCGAGCCGGTGGTTGCGCGGATCGCCACCATCGACGAAAACGGCGTGCCTTACGTGACCCCGGTCTGGCAGGAATGGGACGGCGAGGCCTTCTGGATGGTCGTGCGGGAGCGGGCGGCCTGGGTTGCGCATATCAAGAAGAATCCGAACGTCGGCATTTCGTGCGCCCATGACAGCGGAACCTACAGGCGCATCGTCGCGCAGGGGAAGGCAGAGATCGTCTCCGGCCCGGCTCCGATGCAGGGAGAGTGTCTGGGCGTCGCCAACCGCACCTCCGTGCGCTACCTCGGCGAGCGCGGCCCGGAATATCTTGTGCCGACCTACGACCGGCCGCGCTACCTGATCAAGATGGCGCCTACGAAGATGCTCAGCTGGGACGGCGTCGAGTGGGCCAAGAAATACACAGAGAAATAAGCTTTCGCCCGGGGGACTCGCTTCAGAGGCCCTCCATGCGGTAGACGCGCCGCGCATTGTCATGGAAAAGCGCGGACTGCTCGGCTTCCGTGAAATCGCGGACGATGGCCTTGAAGCCGTCGAAGATCGCATCGTAGCTCGTCCACAAGCGACCGACCGGGAAATCGCTGCCAAAGATCGATCGATCGACGTCGAAGCATTCGATGCAATGCAGCGCGACCTCGCGCAGGCTTTCAGGCGTCGGGCTTGGATCGTACGCAGTCAGCGCCGAAATCTTGATCAGGACGTTGGGCGCTGAGCCGAGCCGCTTCAGGCCTTCCTTCCATCGCAGCATACCGTCGTGGTCGCGATCGATCGGGCTGCCGCAGTGGTTGACGATGAAGGTCTGGTTGGGGAAATCCAGTGCCAGCCGGGCGACCTCCTCGGCCTGATATGGATACAGCATGAACTCGAGGAGTTGGTCGTGGCGGGCGAGCAGCGCGACGCCGCGGCGGAAGTGTTCCTCGTTCGCGATACCCGGCCGCGGGGCGAATGATCTAGCGGGCTCGGCCGGATGCCAGCTCAGCATCTGCCGAACGCCAACGCAGCGCTTGACCTCGGACAGGCGGTCAAGCGCGGCACCCGCGTCCGGAGCCGTGAGGTCAGCGAAGCCGATGTAACGGATGGCGACGCCTGATGACTTGTCGAGCGTCTCCAGCCACTCGATCTCAGCGAGAGGATCATCGGCGCGGTCCCAGGCGGCTTCGATGTGCACGGAAGCGACCACGTTCTGATTGGCGGCGTCGCGCCGGTAGGCATCGACGAGATAATTTCGTCGGATTGGTGCGAGATCCCCAAGCGCCTGAATGGCGCCTCCCGTCGGGCGTAGCCATGGATGCCGGTCCATGCCCAGATCCCATAGATGAATGTGCGCGTCTATGATCGGTCCGCGATATAGTCCGGCCATGCTTAAAGCTCCACTGGTCGGATGTGAGTTTCTACGACCGCCGCATCGGTGATCGTACGACCTGTCTGACTCCGCCTACAATCGTCCGATCCCGTCGCGCAAGCATGGGCGCGTTGACTTATCGAAACGCGGATCGCTAACGTGCGGATACGCTAATCGGCGGTTGGGGACGGCGGGCGACGCAACATCGACGGGTGGTTGACGCGGACCCGGATCAGGCAAGTGACACTCGCGAACGGAGAACGCTGACATGAACAAGATGATTTTTGCGTGGTCTAGCCTCGCGCCTGTGGTCGCGGCCGGTCTCGCCCTCTTGCAACTTGCAGGCGCGGGTTCGGCGCTCGCAGCGGCCAATTGCATCAAGGGTGAACACAAGGCGCCCTTCAAGATCGGCTGGGCCAACATCTACTCGATCCCGACGTGGATGAAGGAGACGACCGGCACGATCGAGGATATGGCGAATGTGCTGAAAAAGCAGGGCCTGGTCGATAGCCTGACGATCACGGACGCCCAGGGCAACGCCAACACGCAGATCCAGCAGATCCAGTCGATGATCGACGCCAAGCTCGATGCGATCATTGTCGATGCGGGTTCGGCCACCGCGCTCGATCGCGTCGTCGCCGACGCCTGCTCGAAGGGAATCGCGGTCACCAATTTCGACAGCCTTGTCGACACCAAGGACCTGACCACGAAGATCGACACCGATCAGGCTGAGTGGGGCAAGCTCGCGGCGGCATGGCTGGTCAAGCAGCTCAACGGCAAAGGCAACATTCTCGTCTTGAATGGCCCGGCTGGCGTCTCGGTCAGCGATGATCGGCGCAAAGGCGCCGAGCCGGTGTTCAAGGCCAACCCGGGCATCAAGATTCTGGCGGAGACAAACACGCCGTATAACGCCGCGCCCGCGCAAGAAGCCGTCACTAACCTGCTCTTCAGCAATCCTCAGATCGATGGGGTCTGGAGCCAAGGCGGGGCGCTCTCGGCGGGAGCGGTGACCGCCTTCGAGAAGCAGGGGCGCAAGCTCGTTCCGATCACAGGCGAGAACTATCGGCCATTCCTCGAGATGTGGAAGCAGAAGAAGCTCACCGCCTGGGCGACGCAGCAGCCGAATTGGCTCGCGGCCTTCGCCGTCTATGCGGCCGTTAAGGGTTTGCAGGGCGATGACATCCCAGCCTACATCGACGTGCCTCTGCCGATCATCGACGAGGCCAATCTCGAAGACTACCTCGCCCGAGCCAAGGACTTCGCCGCGGACGGCTACATCTACTCGCCCTACGATACGAAGCTGTTCGACGAACTGATCGCGAAGAGCCTGAAGAAGTAGCTCGCGCCATACAACAGCGCGGTGAAACAGGCGTGCATCAGCCTATCCTTGAAGCGCGGAGCGTCTCGAAGGCTTTCTTCGGCAACCCCGTTCTTCACGAGGTCTCGATCGAGCTCGTCGCGGGCCGTATTCACGCCCTTCTTGGCGAGAATGGAGCGGGCAAGAGCACGCTGATCAACCTGCTATCGGGCACGCTTCGGCCCGACGGCGGGCAGATCCTGGTCGATGGCCGCCCGATCGCTTCTCTGACGCCACAGGAAGCGCATCAGCTCGGCATCGCCGTGGTGCAGCAGGAGCTGAGTCTCGCGCCCCATCTTTCCATTGCGGAAAACATCGGCCTCGGCGCTTACCCTCGCCGGGGCGGTGTCGTCGATTACGGGCGCCTGGCCGCCGCAGTCGCGGAGATCGGCAAGGAGCTTGACCTCGTCGAATCGCCGGACACGCCAGTGGGCCGGCTGCCCCTCGGCCGCCGGCAGATCGTCGAAATCGCCAAGGCGCTCTCCATCAAGCCGCGCGTCCTCATCCTGGACGAACCGACGTCATCGCTTTCTGCGCCAGACGTGGCCATACTGATGAAGCTTGTTCGTCGTCTGCGCGACCGTGCCGTGGCCATTCTCTATATCTCGCACCGGCTGAACGAGATCCTCGACTTCTGTGACCACGTCACCGTTCTGAAAGACGGATCGGTCACCGCCGATCGTCCCTTGGCCGGCCTTGATCCCGACGGCCTCATCCGCCTGATGGTTGGCCGCGACCCCCGGAACTTGTTTCCGCCTTACGTCTCGCGCGCGTCGGGAGACCTCGTCGTCGAGACGAAAGGCTTTCGCGCCGGGGGGGCGGTCGACGTCGATTTCGAGCTCTATCGCGGAGAAATCTTCGGGATTGGCGGCCTCGTCGGCCACGGACAGGAAGACTTCATGATGGGTCTCTACGGCGCCATTCGCGCCGAGGCCGAACAGTTCCGTGTGTTCGCTAATGGCGCCGCCGTGCGCAGCGCACCCTTCGCAAAAGTCGCCGACGCCAACGCTGTCGGCGTCGCCTACGTTCCGGCCGATCGGCGCAAGGAAGGCCTGCTTCTGCCCCACTCGATCGACTTCAATCTGCTGCTGCCGTTGTTCGCCAGTCACAGCGCCGAGCGCCGCAAGGGAGCGCAGGAGACCGCAATCACCGAACGTCTCGCGCAGCGGCTAAATATTCGAGGCGATCGGCGGCGGCAAGCGCAGGCGCTGTCCGGCGGAAACCAGCAGAAGGTCGCCCTATCGAAATGGCTGGCGCTCGAGCCGTCGGTTTTGCTCTTGAATGATCCGACCCGAGGCGTCGACGTCGAGACCAAGCGCGAGATCTACCTTGCGCTACGCGCAATGGCGGCGGAAGGCAAAGCCGTCGTCTTGCTCAGCTCCGACACGCCTGAGCTGGTCCATCTTTGCGATCGGGTCATGGTGTTCAACAAGGGCAGAGTGGCCGCCACTCTGTCGCATGCCGAGGCGTCCGAGGAGGCGATCGTAGCAGCCGCGATGGGCGTGCGAAAAGCCCCGACGCTGCAAGGGGAAGCGGTTTAATGCTGGGTCAGGGAACGCGCCTCTATTGGGCGATCCAGTGGCGGCGCAACGAAGGCCTCGGCGCGCTGTTCCTCGTCCTCGCCGTGTTCGCAGTGATCTACGCAATCTTGTTTCCCGGCATTTTGGCCGTGGGCGCGATGGCCAAGTTCGTCCAGGGCTGGTTCCCGACGGCGATGGTCGCCGCGGCGGAAACCATGGTCATGCTCACCGGGGGAATCGATCTTTCCGTGGGTCCAATGGTCAGCCTCGGCTCGGTGGTGGGCGCGTCAACGATGCAGGGGCCGCTGGGGATTTTCGGCGGCGTCCTCGCGCTCCTCGCCCTCGGCACAAGCGTAGGCGCGATCGTCGGCGCCTTCGTCGCGATTGGCCGATATCCAGCGATCATCGTCACGCTCGCGCTCTCGTTTGTGTTGCGCGGCGTCGCGCTGCTCATCATGCGACGGCCTGGTGGATTCGTGCCCCCGTCGCTGTCCGAATTCCTCGCCGGCAGTCATCCGACCGCTGCGGTTCTGGTCGTGCTGCTCGTCCTTCTCTGGAAGTTCTATCAAGCGACGCCCTTGGGAATCGGACTGATCGCGGTCGGCGACAATGCGGAAGGCGCCTACCGCTCAGGAGTCAGCGTTACGACCGTGCGCATCAGCGCCTACATCATCAGCGCCAACCTTCAGGCCTTCACCGGCCTCTACGTGGCTGCGCAGACCGGCTCGGGCGATCCCTTGATCGGCGAACCGCTGACCCTTTCCGCCATCGCCGCTGCCGTGCTTGGCGGAGTCGGGTTTCTCGGCGGCCAGGGCGCCATGCGGGGGGCGCTTGCGGGCAGCCTGCTCATGAGCATCTTGATCAACGTCATGTTCTTCATGGGCCTGCCTTTGGTGGCGCAATATGTTGTCCAGGGATTGATCATCGTGGCGACGGTCGCGCTGCCCTTGATCCGCGCTTCTCTGCGGAGGGCCTCTTGAACGCGGTCCTGCGCTTGCAGCGCTTTGCGGCCACATACAGCCGCTCGCTCGTCGCCTACGCGATTGTCGCGATCCTATGGATCGCGGCCTCGCTCTTGATCGCGGGCTTCGGCGCCTACGCCCACCTGCGCT
>Ga0210407_10001611_pt1 | contig 20780 bp, 14 predicted proteins | sample IncBWC27MmetaG_FD_150860 | JGI IMG/M metagenome (GOLD analysis project Ga0210407, IMG submission 150860) | Forest soil microbial communities from Barre Woods Harvard Forest LTER site, Petersham, Massachusetts, United States - Inc-BW-C-27-M | ecosystem: Environmental > Terrestrial > Soil >... | reverse complement strand
CGAAAATATGAGCACCGATTGGCTCGGCCCGCGGATTTACCGCCCAAGTCTGGAGGAGGTATTGCGAGGCGCGCTTTCACCTTCCGCGCCGCACGTTCACTACATTACGCACTTCCGCTACCCGAGCAACGGAGGTTTTACTTCGTATCTGAAGAAGTTTGTTCCGATGGGAAACTTGAAGCTGAACCATCAGTTGGTCTCTATCGATCCTCGTGCTCGGCAACTCACGTTCTCCAATGGGCACGTGACGCAATACGACGGGCTGGTATCTTCCGTGGCATTACCCGACCTCATCGCCATGATTCAGGGCGCGCCTGCAGACGTGGTTGACGCTTCCCGGCGACTGGCTTGTTCAACATGCGTCTTGGTTAACATCGGCGTTAACCGCCAGGATCTTTCCCGCGCTCACATGACCTACTTCTACGACGAGGACATTTGCTTCACGCGTATCGGCTTCCCGCACATGCTGTCAGGGACCAATGCGCCCGCAGGGGCAGGAAACATTCAGGCCGAGGTCTATTTCTCGGACAAGTACAAGCCCCTCACAGGTTCACCCAATGATTGGATTGAGCCCGTGATCACGGATCTGCGCCGCTGCGGCATTTTGCGGGAAGAGGACCAAATTTTGTCTCGCGGGGCCATGCTGCTGCGTTACGCCAACATCATCTTCGATCTCGAGCGCGCAGCCGCGTTGGAGACTGTCCACGGATATCTCGATGAACTGGGCATTGGCTACTGCGGACGCTACGGCGATTGGGGCTATATGTGGACCGACGAAAGTTTCAAGAGTGGCGAGCAGGCAGCGGACCGCATACTGTCAGCGCTTTCGTCGAATGCAAGAGTTGCGTAAGACGGCCATAAGAAATTTCGCGATTTGCTTCGTCTCGGTAGCACCAATGAGGGCACACCACTGTACCTGGGGCTGATTAAGCAGAGCCAAACCACCGCAGCGAACGGTAGACAAATGGACGGACACTCTCAGGAACCACGCATTCTCATCTTCTCTCAACGGAATCTTTCCAGAACCCTTCCTTTTCGTTGCGCCCATTTTGAATTCGAAGATGTCATTTCGCAGATTGATTCCGTGGAGATGCTCGCCCCACGGCTGAATCCGTCCACATTTCGCCATGCTATGGCAAAACGCATTACTTATCATACGCCGCTGGCTCCCAACCCCGGGGTTCCGCCAACACACATCAAGGGACACTATGATCTCTTTCTCGCGATTTGCGGCGATCCCACAGACTTGCTCAGGATCCACTCACTCGGTAATTGGAGGGCCAGTTGCAAAACGGCAGTTTGTCTCATAGATGAGATGTGGGTAGTACAGATGGCCCGCTACCAAAACTTCTTGCGCATGCTCGAAAAGTTCGATCTTGTCCTGCTCTACTACAGTCAGAGCGTTGATCCGCTCATGAAACGAGTCGGCCGCAAGTGCATGTATCTGCCGCCTGGCGTGGACACCATCCGCTTTTGCCCCTATCCGCATCCGCCCCAAAGAGTCGTGGATGTCTACAGCGTTGGGCGCAGGTCAGAGGTGACGCACCACGCCCTTCTTAAAATGACTGCCGAGGACGGCTTGTTTTATCTTCACGACAGCATTGCCGCAGATCAGGTGCTGGACGCGACAGAACATCGATCCCTATTTGCCAATGTAGCTAAGAGGAGCCGGTATTTCATCGTTAATCCCGGGCTGATCGACCGGCCCGATGTTCGCGGTGACCAGATTGAAATTGGCAACCGATATTTTGAGGCCGCCGCAGCCGGCACCATCATGCTGGGAGAGCGTCCCAGTAATGCAGAGTTTGCAAGACTTTTTGATTGGCCTGATTCTCTGATTCATCTGCCCTACAATTCTGCGGAGATTAATGAGATCGTTGGCGCGCTAGACCGTGAGCCTGAGAAACTGGAAACAATGCGACGGACAAATGTGATGCATGCTTTGATGCGGCATGATTGGGTGTACCGCTGGGAGGCCATCCTCAAAGCCGTGGAAATTGAGGCGATGCCCCAACTGTTGCAGAGGAAGGAACACCTTCGAAACCTCGCTGAGATTGTGAAACAAGACGGGACCAACTAATCTCACAAAAAGAATACATGAAGCGGACACACATAAAGATTGGCCTGCTGCACCACACCGGTGGTGGCAATCTGGGGGACGATGCCACGATGAGTGTCGTCGTCCGCAATATCAGGCGGCGTTGGCCTCAAACGGACATTACGGCGTTTTCGATGAATCCCGTGGACACCAAAAAAAAACACGGGATTCCTTCCTATCCCATCCGCAGACACATCTGGGCCATTGGCTACGGGTCCACGCCGAAAAATTCCGACCCCAACAGTAAACTTGGCCTTCGCGGGTGGCTCAAAACAACATCCAATCCACTTATTCGCTTAGCTAGGGCCGTCTTTGGCGAGTTAGCTTTTCTGACTGCGTCTTTCCGCACGCTCAGGTCATTTGATCTGCTGGTTGTCAGTGGCGGTGGTCAGCTCACGGAAAGAAGCGGGCCCTGGAGTTTTCCCTACGCCATTTTCACCTGGGTGCTGATGGCAAAGGCAGCAGGAATCAAGTGCATTTTCCTGAATGTTGGCGCAGGCCCGTTGAAACATCCCTTAAGCAAGCTTTTTGTCACGCGCGCCTTGTTCGCCGCGGATTACGTGTCTTTCCGGGATGAACCCTCCCAATTGCTTGCCCGCAGCATCGGATTTACCGGCAAGAGCGAAGTTTGCATGGACAGCGTTTACGACCTCGAAGTTTCTCCGCCCAATGCTGCACTCTTCAAACGAGAACACCCCGTCGTGGGCATTGCCCCGATGCCTTATCCCTTTTGTGATCCCAGAGAACACTCCTCAAACCACCAGGGAATTTACGAAGATTATCTGGCCAAGCTCGCGATTTTTGCTTCGTCACTCGCCCAGCAATCGTATTCGCTGAAACTTTTTGGCAGCGACACCGGTGCTGATCCTTCGGCGATTGAGGACTTCCGTAGCATTTTGCAGAATCGCTATAGCGTCTCTATTCCGCAATCCAAGCCGATGCATTCGGTCGGCGAACTATTGGCCGAAATGTCCGCAATGCACTTCGTCGTGACCTGCAGGTTTCATGGTGTTGTCTTTGCACATCTTCTGAACAAGCCTGTGCTTGCCATATCGCACCATCCCAAGGTCGCGAATCTCATGAATGCTCTCGGGCTATCGCAATACTGTGTCGATATCCAGACATTTGACCCGGCACAACTAACTGACGCATTCGCCTCACTGGTCCGGAATGCTGACCAGGTGAAGAACCAAATGACCGCTAAATTGGCGGGTTATCAGTCAGAATTGACCGCTCAATTTGATGATTTGTTCCCTCGAAACGTCCAAAAGACCCGGGTGCCGCAGGCAACGCCGCACCGTTTATCCGGAACCCCTTATTGCTAACCCCGACCGCGCAAGCCTGAGTGCAGCGGGCAACTCATCTTTCGCTTACCTGGGGTTCGTAAAGCCCTGCTAGACGGCGAAAAGTGTCCATTCTCGTTTAGGTGATTCCTTGGAAGCGCAATCGCTGCCTCTCAAAGTCGACTCGTTCCAGTTCTAAGGAGACCGTTTATGAAAGTAGTACTGTTCTGCGGTGGCTTGGGAATGCGTCTCCGTGATTATTCGGAGACCATCCCAAAACCCATGGTGAACATCGGCTATCGGCCGATTATCTGGCACGTCATGAAGTATTACGCACACTTTGGCCACAAGGATTTCATTTTGTGCCTTGGGCACCGAGCAGATACTGTCAAGAATTATTTCCTTAATTACAACGAGTGCGCATCAAATGACTTTGTTCTGTCCTGGGGCGGAAAGAAACTCGAGCTCTATAACAGCGACATCGAGGATTGGCGGATTACGTTTGCCGACACCGGTATCGACGCCAATATCGGCCAGCGCTTGAAGGCCGTGGAGAAATATCTGGAAGGGGAAGACGAGTTTCTCGCCAATTATAGCGATGGCCTTACCGACCTGCCGCTCCCCGAACAAATTGACCACTTCCGCAAGAATGGGAAAATTGCCAGCTTCCTTGCCGTCCGCCCAAATCTCAGCTATCACCTGGTATCTCTCCAGGAGGGCGATGGCAATCTGGTTTCAGGGATCCATGCAATCAACAGTGGCTCTGTGCGGATCAACGGAGGCTTCTTCGCCTTCAAGCACAAGATATTCGACTACATTCGTGAGAAGGAGGAACTTGTAAACGGGCCTTTTGAGCGGCTGATCAAGGAAAGGCAGTTGATTGGTTATCCATATGACGGATTTTGGGCGTCGATGGATACGTTCAAAGACAAGCAGGAGTTGGAAAACTTGTGGGGCAGCGGCGCGGCTCCGTGGGAGGTATGGAAAGCCGGTCGCAAGAGCGGTGCAGGCGTTAGGGCAGCTGTATCGGGCGAGACTTCATGCATTCCTTGAGATTGTCCGGGGACGCGGCGTCCCCGCTTAAGGTCTTGTGTTTGGGAGCCCACTCGGACGACATCGAGATTGGTTGTGGCGGGACCATTCTCCGTTTGGCTGTGCAATATCCCAAAGCCATTTTTCATTGGGTCGTCTTTAGCGCTGCGGGCGTCCGGGCTGCGGAGGCGCAGCGAGCAGCCAAGTTGTTCGCGGGGAGCAACTCCCTGCAGGGCCCCCTGCTCAAGACGTATCAGGACGGATTTATGCCCTTCGTCGGCGCAGAGATCAAAGCCGTCTTTGAGGAACTAAAATCGATCTCGCCTGACCTCATTTTCACCCACAATCGCCAGGATGCGCACCAGGATCATCGCCTGCTTGCCGAATTGACATGGAACACGTTCCGCGACCACCTGATTCTTGAATACGAAATTCCCAAATATGACGGTGATATGGGCCGGCCCTGCGTGTTTGTGCCCCTCGAGTCCGATATCTGCGAGAAAAAAGTGCGGTACATCGTGGATACGTTTGATTCGCAACATTCGAAGCGCTGGTTCCAATCGGACACATTTTTCTCCCTCCTGCGATTGCGCGGCATGGAGTGCAACTCTCCCAGTGGGTATGCCGAAGCCTTTTATTCCCGCAAACTATTGCTCTGATCCCGCACTCCACCGCTAGCAATTCCCCAGCCCAACCACTCCAGAGATGTTTCCACCCGAGCGGCGGCGTGTGACTGTCGCTCTCCTCTTGGTTATCAACCCGGATTCGCCCGCACTATAAGAGCCAAATCCCTGCGCTTCTTGGGATATCTTCTTCCCTTGCTCAGTATAGTAAAACGTCCGTTGGCATCGTAATTGGCTGCGAAACAAAGGGTTTATGGGATTGGGGAGGATGGGCGAAGGCTTGCAACCGCCAGCTCAAGGTCTGGTTTTGCCTGCCAATTGTGTCGGCTGGAACCGCCCGCTCCTGGCTGCCATTCACTGGTATGGAGGCAAGCTTTTCTTGGAACGAACGAGTTCACAAGTGTGACAATTTGAGGTGCGGATTGCGTGACAGCATGGTTGGCCGCCGGAGCGCGCAGAACTATGTGTGCTCGGGTGCGGCAGCGAATCATGGGAGGCGAGTCCTGAGAATTTCGCTGGCCTTCGCCTGCGTCTCGGGTATTTTGGCGGGCGTCACCCCCGCAGCAAACGCGCAGGGTGGTCCGACACCGCCTGTTGTAGTCGCCCGGACCCCGATACCGGGGGCCATCGCACAAGCCGTGAACTCGCGTGTCACGACCACATTTAGCGAAGCCATTCAGCCTGCCACCGTCTCCTTCATTCTGACAGACTCGTCCAACACGCCGGTGCCCGCCAGCGTGAGCTACGACAGTTCGACGAATACGGTTACGCTGATGCCGAACGCAGACCTGACCGGATCGCGCACTTACACGGCCAGCATATCGGGCGCGAAGGATCTTTCCGGGAATGTTATGAGTCAGGCCGCAGTGTGGTCGTTTTCGACCGCCCAGCCGGGGTTTCTGGAATCCGTGATGATTACCGGATTGAACAGCCCGACGGTTTTTCAATTCGCCTCGGACGGACGCGTATTCGTTGCGCAAAAGGACGGACGCATCCTGGTGTTTCAAAGCCTCAGCGACGGTAATCCCGCGCTGTTCGCCGACCTGCGCACCAACGTACACAACTTCGGCAATCGGGGCCTGCTTGGAATGGCGCTCGATCCCAATTTCCCGAGCGTGCCATACGTCTACGTGTTCTACACGTACGACGCGCCGATAGGAGGCGTAGCTCCGGCATGGGGATCGCCGGGTGGAACACAGGATTCCTGCCCACAAACAGGTGGCGGCTGCGTCGTGAGCGGCCGGCTTTCCCGGCTACAAGCCAACGGCAACGTGATGACCGGCGCGGAGCAAGTGCTGGTCAATGATTGGTATCAGCAATATCCGGGTCAGTCGGTGGGAAATCTGGCATTCGGCCCAGATGGGAATCTCTACGCGGCGGCAGGAGACGGGGCAAGCTCGACGTTTGTCGACTATGGGCAGACAGACAGTGCAAGTCCAGATCCGGTGAACGAAGGCGGAGCGCTGCGAAGCCAGGACCTCCGCACGCCTGCGGATCCGGTGACCCTTGATGGATCGATCATTCGCGTGCACTCCGACACCGGACAACCTGTTCGGAAAACCTCGACGATGACCGTCGCGAGTCCGACGGTGGACGCGAACGGAGTGAAGAGCTACCTGGTCACTTCGCTGTATCAGGGGCCGGAGCCGACGATCATCCGCGTACTCGAACCAACCAATCCAGTGGCGGGAAAGCCCCGTCGGTTTTTGTACGTGCTGCCTGTAGGGTCTGGAGTAAGCAACCTGTCGTCGTATTGGAGCGACGGCCTGGAAGAGTTGCGGCTACTGGACGTACCGAATCGATTCAATATGACGCTGATCGCGCCGTCCTTCAATTACGAGCCCTGGTATGGGGACAACCTAACCGATCCGAATTACAGGATGGAAAGTTTCATTCTTAACGATCTGGTACCATTCGGAGACACGTTCGCACAGGGCAATGACGTGCCTCAGCGGTTCCTCATTGGTTTCAGCAAATCGGGAAACGGCGTTCTGTTTTTGATTCTCCGCCATCCCAATGTATTCAGTGCCGCGGCAGCTTGGGATTCGCCGGCACAGCTCCGCGATCTGGCCTTCCAGCCGGCGCTGCCAATGAATTTTGGCACACAGGTAAATTACGATCTCTACAACATTCCATCATTGATTGTCAGGAACGCGCAGGCTTTCCAGACGCAGAACCGGTTGTGGGTCAGCGGGGACCAGTCGGCGTGGACCGCGGACATGATTCTGCTGCACCAGCAATTGACAGCGGCCGGGATTCCTCATACCTGGGTGCAGGGCGGCGTCCGGGTTCACAGCTGGAACAGCGGCTGGCTGGACGGCGCGGTTACGGCGCTGGATGCGAACGCAACACCCACCTCTCCTGTGGACACGAACGAGCAGCGCATTATTGCCTACGGCCTCCGCAGCCCTCGCGTGACGTTCCGTCCGGGCACGGCGGAGATTTGGGTCGCGGACCGAGGCTGGAACAATTGGGAAGAGATCAATCGGATTCCGAATGCCACCTCCGGATCGGTGGAGAACTTCGGCTGGCCGTGTTTCGAGGGAAGCGCCACGACCACGTATTCGGCGTCCAGCATTTGCAGCTTGCTCTACTCGGATACGACGGTGACAACCCCTCCTTATTTCGCCTACGACCACCAATCAAAAGTTGTCGCCGGAGACGAAACCGGTGCAGGGAGTGGAGCGATCTCTGGTTTGGCGTTCTACGATACAGGGATTTATCCGGATCAATATCAAGGCGCGCTCTTTTTCTCGGACATTGTGCGCAACCAAATCTGGGTGATGTACAAAGGCTCCGACGGCCTACCCGATCCCACAAATCTCGGCTCGTTCCTGTTGGGAGCCGCTAGTCCCACGGATCTGAAAACGGGGCCGGGCGGAGACTTGTTCTACGCCGATCAAATCGGCGGGACCATCCGGCGAATTTCGTTCGCCAGACCGGTGGCCCGCAGCAGTGGACAGCCGACGGGCACTCTCTCCGCTGGGATTTCGCAGTCCACTCTCAGCCTGAATACGGACCAGAACGCAACGTGCCGGTTTGCGACTGTGGCAGGTACCGCGTATGCGTCGATGGCAAACATCTTTGCGGTCACCGGCACCACGACGCATTCTTCCGTTGTGACGGGGCTCGTGACCGGTAATGTGTACACCTTCTATGTGCGCTGCGAGGGCGCCCGCGGAAACACGAACGTAGACGACTTTGTCATCGGTTTTTCCGTGGCGATGGCCGGCGATAGCACGCCACCGGTACGGTCGAACGGCCAACCCGCTGGCACCCTCGCAGCCGGCACCACGCAGACCAGCCTGGGACTGATCACCGATGAAAGCGCTACGTGTCAGTACTCCGCCACGGCAGGTGTGGCGTACGCTTCGATGCCCAACATTTTCAGCAGCACCGGTGGAACCACGCACGCAACGCCAGTGACTGGCCTCGCCAACGGCAGCGGCTACAACTACTACGTGCGTTGCAAGGATGCCTCGGGTAACGCCAACACCGATGATTTTGCCATCAGCTTCACGGTTGCGGCGGGAACCACGGGCGGAGGCAGCACGGCGACGAGCAGTTTCACGGGAGTGGAAGACCCGCTGTCAGAGAACGGCATGTGGGACACGCCTGGGTCGTGGACCAGGCTGCACAAGAACAACGGGGTGTATTCGACGAACACATTCAGCGCGGCGCGGTTGGTTACGCCGGCGGTTGGCGCGGATCAGTATGCGGAGATCACCTACGATCAGGATCCGGGGACGGCGAGTTGGCCGGCGGTGCTGACCCGGGTGCAGAGCGCGGGCAACGGGAGCGGATATCTGGCCATTGCGTATGCGGGACAGGTGCGACTGTACCGGGCCGACGATAACGGTTCGTTGAACTTCCCATTTCTCGCATCGGCCAACGTGAACGTGGGAACCGCGCCGCGGCGGTTGCGGTTGGAGTCGCAAGGCAACGTGCACCGGATCTATTTCAACGGAACGCTGATGCTGACATTCAGCGACTCGACGTACACGAGCGGGCAGCCTGGCATAGCGGATTCGGTGTTTGGCGGACCGACGGTGAAGATCCTTTCCTTCAGTGGCGGCGGGCTAAGCGGCAGCGACACGACGGCACCGGTACGAACGAGCGGGCAGCCATCGGGAACGCTGGCAGCGGGTACGACACAGGCAAGCCTGGGGCTGACGACGAATGAAGGAGCGACGTGCAAGTATGCGACGACGGCAGGCGTGGCATACGGATCGATGGCGAACCCGTTCAGCAGCACGGGTGGGACGACGCACACGACGACGGTGACGGGCTTGACCAACGGCAGCAGTTATAACTACTACGTGCGCTGCCAGGATGCCTCGGGTAACGCCAACACTGATGATTTTGCCATCAGCTTCACGGTTGCGGCGGGAACCACGGGCGGAGGCAGCACGGCGACGAGTAGTTTCACGGGAGTCGAAGACCCGCTGTCAGAGAACGGGATGTGGGACACGCCTGGGTCGTGGACCAGGCTGCACAAGAACAACGGGGTGTATTCGACGAACACGTTCAGCGCGGCGCGGTTGGTTACGCCGGCGGTTGGCGCGGATCAGTATGCGGAGATCACCTACGATCAGGATCCCGGCACAGCGAGTTGGCCAGCCGTGCTCACCCGGGTGCAGAGCGCGGGCAACGGGAGCGGATATCTGGCGATTGCGTATGCCGGACAAGTGCGTCTCTACCGGGCCGATGACAACGGTTCGTTGAACTTTCCATTTCTCGCGTCGGCCGACGTGAACGTGGGAACGGCGCCGCGGCGGTTGCGGCTGGAGTCGCAAGGGAATGTGCACCGGATTTATTTCAATGGGACGCTGACGCTGACGTTCAACGACTCGACATACACGAGCGGGCAGCCGGGGATAGCGGATTCAGTGTTTGGTGGACCGACGGTGAAGATCCTGACGTTCAGTGGTGGTGCTCTGAGCACGGGCAACTGAGGAGTTGGAGCACGCTCGACCGAGCCTAGGCAGCCTCAAGCTAGCCCTTTGAGCACGAAGAGAATCTGGAGCGGAGTGGCGGCAAGGAAATATCAGCAAGCGGTTTGGCGCCGTACCAAGCCGAAACAAGACCGTCCTTTCTGATAGACGTATCGTTTCGCAATCCGGCGAGCCTTCGAATTCGCCAACAAATTCTCCGGAGAGGAGTTTGCTTGAGGTTCTCCGTTCGCTCCTTCCTACTTGCATCCGGCTTGCTGTGGATAGCCATTCTGGCGGCTGGTTGTGGTTCATCACCAGGCGGAAATCCAAACATAAATCCCACCACGCCTTCGATCACACCGCACACACAAAAGACATACAGAACGAGTTTCCCGCACTCCGAGAATCCGATTTCTGAGCAGGGAAACTGGATCAATGGCGGGATGGTCGGCCTCGATTGGGGCAATGTGCAAACTGTTCCCGGACTTGCCTTTGGAACGGTCGTTTCTGGTGGTCCACCCTATAACGATTCAACGGCCGTTCTTGCCGGCACGTGGGCCTCGAACCAAATGGCCCAAGCGACGGTTCACACCGTCAATCAGAACAGCGCCATTTTTGAGGAAGTGCAACTACGCCTTCGCACCACAGTGACCGCGCACAGCATCACCGGCTACGAGTTTTACTTTCAGTGTACGGCGGACGGATCACGACACGCGCAAATCGTCAGATGGAACGGTCCATTAAATAATTTCACCCTCCTGGATGACGCTACCGGTCCCGGTCTCCATAACGGTGATGTGATCGCGGCAACTGTGGTTGGAGATAAGCTCACCAGCTACGTCAACGGAGTCCCAATTATTCAAGCGAAGGATAGCACCTACTCCACCGGCAGTCCGGGTATTGGGTTTTACAATCAAAGAGGAACCTTAACCGACAATAACGATTTTGGTTTGACCAACTTTTCTGCCTCGGAAATCGCACCGAAATGATCGGAGCTCCAGCGTTTTTCAGACGAAAGCTACCCGCAACGAGCGCGTCCCCACCGGAGCGTTAGTAGTTTCGAACAGCATCACGCGGCGTAATTACCAGACGGGCACGACGGGTGTACTATGGTGCTTTCTTAGAGATCAAGAATTCCGATTCGCTCTGTTAGTCACCGAGCGCTAGTGAGGAGTGGAGCAAGTCGTTTTCGGAAGGATGGCTTGATGCCTAAGGTTTACATCATTACGGATTTCGGTACGTTACCCGGCGGCGCTGTTGCGATTAACGTCGCAGGACAAATTGTAGCAGTGGGTACCGTGAACGGACGGCAACACGTGTTCCCCTCTGACGCCGCAATGCATGCCGTGAAGTATAACTGGCTAATCTGATCGCTGTGTATGAGTCCCGCGAGAGTGAGAGAGAATTCACCCGGCAGCTCTTTCCTTCCGCAAGCTCGGAGAATCGGTCCTACCGCAAGCCTGGAGGAACCCATGCAGACTCCTGAATCTAGCCTAGATGCAATCGCAAACCGTGTCGCAATCGTTGAAGCGCAGAATCGCCGGCTCAAAAAGGCTGGAATCGCTTCGTTCATCGTTGCCTGTGCCGTCATTGCAATGGGCCAAGCAACGACCAAAAAGATTATCGAGGCTAATGAGTTTGTGCTTCAGGATTCATCAGGGAAAACGCGAGCACGGCTGTCCATGGACATGAAGGACAAACCCGCGCTTACCTTCTTTCGTGACCAAACTACCCCCGCCGCATCGCTTACAGGCGGGGATGAACCCTTCCTACTTCTAACCAGGGCTGGAACTACCGAACAAGTCCAGCTCGGGGCCAACAAGGAATTGGTCGGACTCGCCATCTACGAGAAAGAAATCAGTGCTGGCTTATCTCTGCAGAACGACATTCCCGGTCTTGACCTCTTTTACGAGAACGGAAAGCCCCACGTTACCCTCACTGCATCTTCTACCGATTCGCATCTCACCATGTTTGACACCGACGGCAAAACTTCCCTATCGATAGGAGTCCCTCCGTCGGGTGGGGTATTCCAACTGCAGGCGGCGGGCGAAAAGCACAAAGTAACGCTCACTTGGAAAGGCAGCACTTCGCGCGTAGCCGGATACAACGTGTATCGGAGCACGACACCCGGAGGCCATTACGTGAAGATCAACACTTCGCTTGTCCAGGGACTGACATACACGGACGACACTGTCGAGAGCGGCAAAACCTATTACTATGCGACTCGGGCAGTGGATGCCCGGGGTCACGAGAGTGTCAATTCCAACGAAACCTCTGCAGTCATCCCGTAAAACTGCCGGGTTCTTTGGAAGTTACGTGAGCAGAAGACTTGGCTTCATAACCCAAGGTCTCGAGCCGACTTGGCGGGATGATGCAAAATTTGATTACGCTCTGCGCCGGTAACGAAGGCGTTTGACCGTTTTGGGGGTCGTTACGTCGCTAGGTTTCACGTGTGAACCTGCAAGTCCTTCGCGGCACCCGCCAACCAACTCGTCCATTTTCTGTCGATTGCAGATGTCTGAGACTAACGGCAGACTGATATGAAAAGGGATAAACAATTGCCACTTCGTGGAATTCTTATGGGACTTGGCTGCTTCCACCCCTAGCACGACCTTACGAAGAGACTGCTCCTAAGTATAAGAATACAGGCTGGATAATACCAGTCATGCTTTCGATTGTTTTCTCCGCTTTCTGGAAGCGGACTTGCACCTTCTTCGTTAGACAAGTGTTCTTGTTTGTCTGTAAGCTTTCGGCCCTCCCTTCAGGAGCTACAGAATACTCACTATGGGCCAAATCGAAGCGACCGTCACGGAAGGCCAAGCAGAGCCGGGATTCGTCTATGGACTGGGGCCGGCCGTGCTCAACCTAAACGCCATGGCCGCTGAGATTGCTCGGACAGATATCCCTGTCCTGATTCTCGGAGAGAGCGGCACCGGCAAGGATGCCTATGCGCGGCTGATCCACCGCCTTTCTCAAAAAGCTGAAACACACTTCTGGAAAATCAATTGCTCCGCCGTTGATCCAGGCGATTTGCTCGCTCAATTCCATGAAGCCATGGGCAGGCTTTCAAACCACGAAGTCTCTGGAAGCGTTTACCTTGACAATATTCAAGAACTGGATCTGCCTTGCCAGCGCGTACTGCTCTCTCACCTGCCTGATGGAGAACGCACTGGCTCCAACGACACGTTGTGCGCACGTCTCATCTCGTCAACGACCCGAAGCCTCGAGTCGGAAGTCGAGGCAGGCCGCTTCCGTCGCGAACTCTACTTTCGCCTCAACGGTGCTTGTCTGCGCCTTCCTCCATTGCGCGACCGCAGAGAGGATATCCCGATTCTGACAGAGTACTTCCTGAATAAGCACTTCAACGCCTTGAAGAAGAGCGCTTCCCCGCTCAGTAAGAAAGCGATCCAAACGCTGGTCGCTTACCATTGGCCCGGCAATATTCGGGAAGTAGAACATCTCGCCCGAAAAATCGTGCTTTTCGGCGATGTCCAGATGGTTCTGAACGACTTGCAGGCTGCCCGGATCGTTAGCAACAGGCCAACGGAAAACGGGCCGGGCGCTTCTCTGAAAGTGGCAGCTCGCGCCGCTTCGAAAGAAGCCGAGCGCGAGTTAATTATGCAGGCTCTTGAACGGACGCGGTGGAACCGCAAACGCGCCGCTCAAGAATTACAGATTAGCTATAAGTCCTTACTATGTAAGATCAAGCAGATTGGGGCGCTAAACGGGGAACCGCAGCGCTGAAGGGACGAAATTCAATCATGCACATCCGACCGTTTTTGTTACTCCCGACTATGGCTTTCTCATTGCTGGCCTATGCGCAAGATACCGCTAAACAGGCCTCTACCGGTGCATTAAGTCAGAAAAGCGACGCCGCCAGTAAAGCAGCTAGTCCGGTTTCAACAACGACCGATGCAGAATACGTCATTGGCCCTCAGGACGTCGTTAACATCGATGTCTGGAAGGAACCCGAGATTTCCAGAACTATTCCCGTCCGTCCCGATGGCAAGATCTCCCTGCCACTCTTGAACGACATTCAAGCCTCTGGGTTGACGGCCCTCCAGCTAGGCAAGAACATCCGTGACGGACTCACAAAATACCTGACCAGCCCCGAAGTCACCGTGACGGTAACCGCAATCAACAGCCGCCGGGTCTACCTCACTGGCGAAGTCGCTCGGGCAGGCGCTTTACCTCTACTGCCAGATATGACCGTCCTCCAGGCAGTCTCTAGTGCCGGTGGATTCACGCAATTTGCAAAGCTGAAGAACATCTACATTCTCCGAAACGAAGGTGGAAAACAGGTGAAGCATCCTTTCAATTACAAGGAAGTCGTCAAAGGTAAGAATCAAGAGGAAAATATTCTTCTGCAACCAGGGGACGTAATCGTAGTTCCGTGAGGTGCATAAATGAACCTCCGTAAGGCCATTCTCGGCGGCCGTTTCTTCGCTCTTGCGCTATTGCTTGGGGCACTGAATGGGCGTGCCCAGGAGCCTCAGGCACCGACAGACACAACGCCTAAACCTGCCGCCCGCACTTATCCCATGCCAATCATTGATTCGGGCAACCAGCAGGACGAAAACAGCGTTCAGGATACAACCAACGGACTGCAACCGGACACAACCCCGCTCACTGGCGTCCAAAACGCCACCGTGGGTTCTCCCGAAATTCGGCACAGCTACTGGGTTCCAGGATTTCAATACGCAAGCACCATTCAATCGAACGGGTACAATCAGTCGAACTCCTCCGCCTGGTCCGCGTACAACTATCTGAATGGAAATATCAGCTTACTCAAAGCTTGGCGTGGCTCGGAGCTCGCTGTGAATTATTCGGGCGGAAGTGCTCTCTCGACGAATAATACTACGCAAGGAAACACCTATACTCAGCAGTTGGCCCTCTCGCAGACTTTTCATTGGAATCGTTGGCAACTCCAAATCCTGGATCAGTTCGCTTATTTGCCGCAATCCGCGTTTGGTTTTGGTGGGGGTACGAATCTCGGTATCCCGGGAGTCGGAGGCTCTCTCGGCCCTTCCATTCCAGGACTTGGCAGCGGTTTCGTCCCCAATCAAAGCATCTATGCTTCCATCGGTTCGCGTTACAGTAATGCCGGAGTTATCCAAGCCAACTACGTGATTTCTCCACGAGGTTCCATCACAACCTCCGGCTCCTATGGAATTCTACACTTTGTGGACGCGGGCAGCGTTGATAACAATTCTGTAATGGGCAGCCTAGGTTATAACTATCTAATTAGCTCTAAGGATACCATCGGTGTCGTTTACCGGTTCAGTAGCTACCAGTATCCAGGCCAACCACAAGCATTCGGCGATCACATCGTAAACCTGGCTTACGGCCGAAAGATCACTGGACGCCTTGCCCTACAGCTCTATGGAGGAGCAGACTTTGCGACATTCCGCATACCCATCGGCTCCCAATCGTCCAGGATTGGGACCAACGCCAGTGCCAATCTCACCTATGGCCTTACCAAGGGCGCCCTCTCTGCCGGATATCTTCATGGGCTCACCGGCGGTAGCGGCGTTTTCACCGGTTCGACCGTGGACCAGGTGAATTTCGGGGGCTCCCGGAACCTGGGTCGAATTTGGAGTGCAAACATTACTTTTGGCTACGCCCATAACACAGCAATCGTGAATTCCATGCAAGGTAGCTTCCCAACCTACGATTCTTGGTTTGCGGGAGGGGGCGTTAGCCGTCCTCTGGGCAGGAATGTGAATTTCGCGGTGTCCTACACGGCCTATATCGCTGCTACCAATGGGTCCGGATGTATCGTTAACCCCTGCGGTTCAAACCAGACATACAATTCCATTACGTTGAACTTGCAGTGGCATGCGCGCCCGTTTGTTTTGCCGTAGTCTCAAGATGTAGTAACCAGGCGAATGACGTCGAACCGGCAATTGATTTCACGCTAGAATGGATCTAGGAATCGGAACAAGAGACACGAGCAAATGTATAAGAGCTTTTACGGCCTAAAAGAGAACCCTTTTAATGTCAGCCCCGATCCGCGGTTTATGTTTCTTACGAAACAGATCGAGGAAGCTCTTTCTGGTCTGATGTATGGCATTCAAACGAAGAAGGGAATCCTCACACTAACCGGGGAAGTGGGCACCGGGAAGACTACGCTGGTCAACCGCCTTCTCGAGTGGTTGAGTACCCAGCGGACAAAGACAGCGTTCCTTTTCAATTCACGGATGAATTCCAGCCAGCTCTTCGATTTTGTCCTGTCGGAGTTCGAGATCGCGTGTGATTCTACGTCCAAGAGCCAGCAGCTGATGAAGCTGAACCAATGGCTTTTGGACCGGTTCCGAATGGGCGAAACCGCTGTCCTGATTATCGACGAGGCTCAGAATCTGACGTTTCCGGTGCTCGAGGAGGTGCGCCTTTTGACGAACCTCGAGACGTCCACCGAAAAGCTCCTCCAAATTGTGCTGTCCGGGCAACCCGAGCTCGAAGAAAAGCTCAAGCTACCTCAACTAAGGCAACTCCGTCAGCGCATGACCGTTCGATGCAAGACAGCGCCGTTCACGAAAGAGGAGACGCACGCCTATGTCCTCGAAAGATTGAGAATCGCTGGCGCTGTGACGAATGGAGAACCGATTTTCAGCCCGCAGGCTGTTGATTCGATGCATCTATATTCGCTGGGCGTTCCCCGCGTGATCAATCTACTGTGCGAGCATGCATTGATCAATGCCTATGTGGAACACCAGCGGCCGATTTCTTCAAAGATTGTTGAAGATGTAGCGCGTGAATTCCAATTGGATGAGGTCGGGCCGGTCGCCCCGCCTGAGAGTTTGCGACCCGACGCTGATCTGTTCAGCTCGGAAGCCTTTATCCAGAATCTGGGCGAGGCACTTTCACGCTTCCGTATGGACCGATCCATGACACCAACAACGCGAGAGAGAAAATAGTCTCGCAACTGTCGCGATTCACCGGGAACCAATTTCTCCTCGCGGCAGCCCGCTTCGCCGCCGGTGAGGATGTCCGAGTTTCAGTTGATTTGCCGCGATTCTCGATGTTCGGACGTAAGCCTGCCTGCAAGCTCAAGCGACTGCTGCTGTCTGGACCTCCTTCTGCTGAAGGCGCGACGAATTTTTACCTATATGCAAGCATTCTCATCGTGAACCGCCGCTGAATTAGGCCGGCAATAAGCTATAGTTACAGAAATGGCCATGCCGATGCATGGCACTTCGAGTGCTTTCGCGCGACGTTTCAAGGCACACAGCATTTGCCAACGATAGAGGCAGGTCAATGAAATTACCGATCAATGCTAGCTTTCTCTTTATTTTCGTCTCCCTATCTCTGGTGACCGCTGGTTGCTTTCGCGATCCCAACGCGCGTAAGCAGAAGTATTTTGAGAGTGGCACGCATTACTTTCAGCAAGGCAAGTATCCGGAGGCGGCTATTCAGTTTGGAAACGCCCTCCAGATCGACAAGAATTTTGCTCCGGCGCATTATCAACTAGCTCGGTGCTTCCTTCGGCAAAACTTATTCTCTAATGCATATCGTGAGCTATCCATAGCCGTCGAGTTGGAGCCGAAAAATTGGCAGGCTCAATTGGATTTGGCAAACCTTCTCTTCGAGGGCCGGCGGTTCCTCGATGCTCGGGACCGGGTAACTCTCATCCTCAAGGAAAATCCGAACGATGTTGGCGCCCAACTACTGCTAGCCAACAGTAACGCGCAACTCGGAAATACACAGCTGGCCATCGAAGAGGCACAGCAGGCCGTCCAAATGGCACCGGACAAACCTGCACCATATCTGACCCTAGGACTCCTTCAGGAGAAGGCCCAGCAGATCCCGGAAGGGGAGCAGAATTTGCGAAGAGCTGTTTCGTTAGATCCGAAAGGTCTGCCGGCTCGTTTAGGTCTAGCCAGTTTTTACCAACGGCAGCACAAGTTGCCTGAGGCTGAGCTTGAATACCGGCAAGCCATCGAAGCAGACCGCAGCAGCGCTGTGCCTTCCGCCTCCCTTGTTGCACTGTATCTCTCCTCCGGAAAAAAAGACCAGGCTGAGCAGGTCTTGCAGGATGCCAAGAAGGCCATGCCCGACAATCCGGCTGGATACCGAATGTTAGGAGAGTTTTACCTGTCCATCGGCGATTCCACGAAAGCTCTTTCCGAATTTGCTTCTCTGAGCAAGGAACATCCCAGGGATCTGGCTGTCAAGAAGCTGTACATTCCGCTCTTGATTCAGAACAAGCAATTCGATCAGGCCATGATATTAAACGCCGAGGTGTTGCGGCAGAACTCAAAGGACGCCGATGCCCTTGTTTTCAAGGGCCAACTTCTCAACCTGGAGAATAAACCGGCCGAGGCGGTTCCGGTTCTCCAGGAAGCCGTCAAGAGCAATCCGGATAACCCCGCGGCACATTCGCAGCTTGGCACCTCGTATAGTAGGACAGGTGATTCTGCGGCGGCGGAAAGGGAGTGGCGCGAGGCAGTCAAATTGAAGGCTTCGACCCTTGATGCACAAGAATATCTCGCAGCCGTGGCGCTTATGAAGGGCGACCTACCGCTCTTGGAACAAAGCGCTTCCGCATGGCTCCTTTATGCTCCTTCCGCCCCTCAGGGGTATCTCATGCACGGCACCGCGCTGATGAAGAAGGGCGACGCGTCCGGGGCAGAAAAGGACCTACGCCGCGCTCTGCAACTCGACCCAAAAAATTCCATTGCCTGCGCGAGGCTGGGTGACCTACGCCTCTCGCAGAAGCGCTACCAGGAAGCCGAAGATTTCTACCAACAAGCCCTCGATTACAATCCGCGCGCGCGCGACGCTTTGCAGGGCTTGGTCGCTGTCTCCGTTTTACAGAAACAACCGGAAAAGGCGCTACAGCGTGTGCAAGCGCAGGTAGCTAAGGTTCCGGATGACTCCGCCTTTTACTTTCTTCTTGGTGCGATGTTGCTAGATACCCACAAAACTGCGGAAGCGCAAAGCGCCCTGGAGAACGCTGTGAAACTTGATAAGAACAATGTCAACGCCAGCCTTCTCCTGGCTCAAATACAGGACGCCGCCGGCCAGCAAGATCAGGCTGCTGGCACCTACGATCAGTCCATTCGCGAAAACCCCTCGGACGTGCGTCTCTACCTTGCTCTCGGTTCGCTCGAAGAGCGGCGTAACAATTGGCAGCGCGCGGAACAGCTCGACCAGAAGGTGCTCCAGATCCAGACTGACCAGCCGACCGCGGCCAATAACCTGAGTTTCTTGCTCCTCGAACATGGCGGCGATGTCAATTACGCCTTGTCCTTAGCGCAGACGGCACGCCGCGCAATGCCGAAATCCGCGTATACGGCGGACACCCTTGCCTGGGCTTACTACAAAATGGGTGTATATGAAAACGCCATCCATTTGCTTCAAGAGGCAATCAAGGAGGCTCCTCAGAATCCCACGTACCATTACCACATGGGGGTTGTCTACCAGAAGTCGGAGAAGGTCGCGCTGGCGAAGTCCAGCTTTCAGCGAGCCCTCCAGTTGGATCCGAAGTCGAAGCGCGCGGACGAAATACGTCAGGTCTTAGCTGACTTGAATAAGATTCAGTAACTGGGGGACCGACTGTGAGACCCACCATGCGCAGCAGATGTGTAAGTAGAATCTGTGCATAGCTCACGGACCTTGGTGCACAAGCCTTTAGAAATCAAGAGAATACGCGATTGCCGGAGGAGTTCGCCGCTGCGCACCGCCTCGCTCACGGCATCCCCCGCGCTGTTCCGACCAACGCGACCACCGGCGAAGCTTGACGAAGCTTCCAGCAGTCCCAACCGCGCCACAGGTACCAGCCAGGTCATGACCAACCGCGTTAAATAAAGGAAACCGGGGGGTGCTTGTGTGCAAGTATTTGCACCTTACGCGGGTGTTTCGAGAGCAATTTGCTGAGTACACATAAGTTACGCTACGTTATACTTTGGCAATTCACGTGCCCCGTATTGCAAAAGCGTAATGCGTTTCCTCCCAAACTTAAGGTCGGTGCAAGTACATAATCTTTCCTAAACGGCAATGGGATTGGTTAGGGAAATGCAAAAAATCACAACGGTCCCGCGCGGGCGGGCACGTTAACGAAAAGGGAGAAACATGAAATCACGCCTTGTGTACATAGCGTTGTCTCTGGCTTTGATGTGCGCTTTTTCAGGGGCGGCATACGCCGACTATTCATTCGCTGGTACTGGTTCGAGCGGCATTCTCGTTTCGCCAAGCGAGACGTGGGCTTTCAACGCCGATTTCCCGTTTGGCGGCACGCAAAGCGACTGGGGCAGTCCGGGTGTAGATCTCGGGACGACTGCATATGGAGAAGCCCAAGCCGCGTTCGGGATGGTGGTTAACTTCACAGGAGGCGGCCCGATCGATGTAGCCTCAGTCGCACTCGGAAACGGCTCCGCCTGCGCCGGGACTACTACCGGCGGTACGACGTTCTGCACGGTCACTCCGACCGACATTTGGCAAGCATTTGTGACTGGACCGGATAGTATCGAGTTCCTGGCGCAGGACCCTTCGTTCTTCCTGAGCGCAGGTCAACTTTACTTCGTCAACGTCTTCTTCGATGGCGCGACGCCTACTGGCTTTACTGGCTCTTGGCTAACCACATTTACACCTACCCCAAGCCCGGAGCCCGGTACTCTAGTGCTACTCGGCTCGAGCGTGCTGGCTTTTATTGGTTTTGCCCGTCGTCGCCTCGCGGCGTAGGGAAGCCAGCCGGGATTCTCAAGGTTTCGGGTCTATTCATTGTGCGATGACATGCTACCGCCCTGTGCGCCGGCGAGAGGGCATATAGATACCGTCTCGGCACTCGAAGCAGCCGGCCTTAGGGGCA
>Ga0210407_10001610_pt1 | contig 20790 bp, 20 predicted proteins | sample IncBWC27MmetaG_FD_150860 | JGI IMG/M metagenome (GOLD analysis project Ga0210407, IMG submission 150860) | Forest soil microbial communities from Barre Woods Harvard Forest LTER site, Petersham, Massachusetts, United States - Inc-BW-C-27-M | ecosystem: Environmental > Terrestrial > Soil >... | reverse complement strand
TCTGCAACGAAGATCATTGCCGGCTTCGACTACGATCGTATTTTGTGAAGGCTGAGTGTCTTGTGCAGCCGCAAGTGACACGGATGCGGCCAACACTGAACACGATATAACGATGCTGTTGATGTACGACTTCATTGTTCACCTCGGTGGCATTGCTTGAAGCGATTCCGGGCTGGAGCAGAACCTTTGCAACCTATCCCGTGACCTTGAAGTTAGCTGGGCTTGTCATGCGATGCCGTCAGAATGTGTGAGAGAAACGTAAGGATTTGTATTGAATGGAGACTGAAGCCAGCGCTGGCTCGACTATACCGGCCTCTTGGCCGAACAGGCGCGTGATTGGGGCTGGACGGTTGCCCTTCACTCCGACGATCTGAGCGGACTTGTGGTTGAAGCAGATCGCCAGTTAAGCAGCGGGTTGTATTCGTGAAATCTTTGACAATCGGGTGCAATCGTGAAGGAATCGTATTTTCCATTTGATGGAGAAGGGCATATGAACGATCACAGTAAACAAGAATCCGTCAATTCCCGTCGTTCGTTCATTGTCGAGTTTGGCGGCGTACTGGCAGCCGCTGCTGCCCTCACAAAAACAACGGTTGGCGGAGATCTTGAACGCGAAAGTCTGCTGGTTTCTCCAAGTCCAACGACGCCTCGGTACACGGAGCATCGTATTCCGCGAGACGGCGTTTCCCTTCATGTAGAAGACCACGGCAGCGGTAAGCCGGTGCTCTTGCTACACGGGTGGCCGGACTCTTCGTATCTTTGGCGCAACCAGATTCCATTCCTTGTCGCGAATGGCTTCCGCGCCATCGCACCGGACTTGCGTGGCTTCGGACGCTCCGATCGCCCGGAAGGAGTGGCTACATATTCCCTGCAGAACGCGGTCGCCGATCTGGTCGGCATTCTCGACGCGTTAGGTATCGACGCAGCTGACATTGTTGCTCACGACTGGGGAGCCGCTGTGGCATGGCTGACGGCTATTGCCCACCCGAATCGCGTTCGCAGGCTTGTCGTTCTTTCGGTGCCACATCCACTTGCGCCATATACGTTGCGGCAGCGGGAGATGGCCTGGTACCAGCTGTTTTTCCAGTTCGAAGGAATTGCCGAGGCGTGGCTGCAGCGCGACAACTGGGCGCTGTTCCGGGAAATGCTCCGAGGCAATGGTGACATCGATCGTTACATCTTAGATCTCTCCCGACCAGATGCTCTAAAGGCATCGCTCAACTGGTACCGGGCGAACGTCGCGCCGCATCTTCCGGAGTCACTTCCCAAACTGCCGCCCGTGGAAGCTCCAACTCTCGGCATCTGGTCCTCAAACGATCGCTACCTCGACGGTGAACGCATGAAGATGTCGGGACAATTCGTGAAAGCACGGTGGCGTTACGAGCAGATTGATGACGCCAGCCACTGGATTCCATTGGACGCGCCCGACCGGCTGAACCAACTCCTCATTGAGTGGCTGGGCTGAAAGGGAGTAAACATTGGATTTTTTTTTGCAACGTCACTTGTGTCCTGTTACTCCAAAGGAGAAGAGCAATTCGACACATCAGTCCTCATTGTTGGAAAGGGGAAAACATATGCAGAATCAGAAGTTCGCAGTGGAAAGAAATCAGGCACCCGCTCGAAAGTCTGGCGAATTCCTCATCGGGAACGATCTTCGGGTTACGCGCCTGGGATTCGGCGCGATGCGAATCACAGGAGATGGAGTTTGGGGCGAGCCGGTAGACCGGGCTGAGGCCGTCCGGGTTTTGCGACGCGCTGTGGAATTGGGCATAAATTTCATCGACACCGCCGATTCCTACGGCCCCGGCGTGAGTGAAGAAATCATCGCTGAGGCGCTGCACCCGTATCCGGCAGGGTTGGTGATCGCCACTAAGGGCGGCTTTGACCGCCCAGGTCCCAACCATGGGTCGAAAACGGAAAGCCGGAACACCTGAGATCCGCCTGCGAGGGCAGCCTGCGCCGGTTGCGCCTGGAACGAATCGATCTTTATCAGTTGCATCGAATCGATCCGAAGGTGCCGGCTGAAGATCAGCTCGGTACTCTGAAGGATTTGCAGGCGCAAGGAAAAATCAAACACATCGGTTTATCGGAGGTGAGCGTGCGACAGATTCAGCATGCGCGAACGATTGTTCCGATTGTGAGCGTTCAGAATCGTTACAGCATCACCGACCGTGGCTCGGAAGATGTTCTGGAGTATTGCGAAAAAGAGAAAATGGGTTTTATTCCGTGGTTCCCACTGGCGGCCGGTCGTGTTTCTGGTTCTGAGAGCCCTATCAGTCGTATGGCACGGCGATGGAAAGCTACCCCAGCACAGGTGGCTCTGGCATGGCTGCTGGCTCGATCTCCGATGATGCTGCCGATCCCAGGAACTTCCAAGGTTAAACATCTCGAAGAGAATGTTGCGGGGGCGGAGTTAGAGGTCGACGCAAACAAGATGCATGAACTGGACGGCTTGGCGCGTGCGAGCTAGGAAAAAGCAGCAATGCCGCTTATAGGGCTGATACCACCGACGTCTACACTTTATGACTACAAAACGATGTACCTGGGTCAGCACGGACAATCCACTGATGCTCCAGTATCACGATCGCGAATGGGGTGTGCCTGTCCACGATGATCGAAAGCACTTTGAGTTCCTTGTGCTCGAAGCGGCGCAGGCCGGGCTCAGTTGGTCGATCGTGCTCAAAAAACGGGAAGGATATCGCCGCGCTTTCAGCGAGTTCGATCCTGAGAAAGTGGCCCGCTACACCGATAAACGAATCCTCAAGCTTACTTTGGATCCGGCGATAATTCGGAACCGGATGAAAATCGAAGCTGCGGTACACAACGCACGGGCGCTCCTCACAATTCAGGAAGAATTCGGGACTTTTGATGCCTATTGCTGGCGGTTCGTCGATGGACGACCCAAACTCAACCGTTGGAAGGCAATGAAGGAGATTCCAGCGACCTCAAGTGAATCGGACGCGTTTAGCAAGGATCTCAAACACCGGGGATTCAGCTTCGTTGGTTCGACCGTCGTTTATGCCCACATGCAGGCGGTCGGCATGGTGAACGATCACCTGGTCGACTGTTTCCGATATCGAGAGATTCGGCGGCTGGATGCTGCCACTTAGCGCGCCGAGTTGTCGAGAAATTCGTGCAAAACTGCGACGCCGGCCCGGATCCGTTCTCGCAGTTTTTTTGATTCAGAAAATCCCTCAGGCTCACTTTTCACGGAGAGTTTCGTTGCTCTGGATTAGTACCTCCTGTCGTTTCAGAGTCTGCCCTCCTGAATCAGTTGCGTCTCGATCGCCGAGATCCGCGACTCGGCCTCACGCAGCGCCTCGGTGCTTGTATGCACGGAGTGTGAGCCTAAGACCAGGTCGTAACTATGCGGCACAGCCGATCCAACGACGAACTCCGCATCGGATTGGGCCTCGAATTCGATCAGCGCGTTTGACGGCCTGAAGGCCACAAGTTCGCCCTGCCGCAGCTCGTCCTGTTGCGGCTGATGCGCGACCAGAACGGAACCCTTCCCCACGGCGGTCCAGAGGACAGTGTGCCCGGCGGGCGGCTGGTAGCTCCACCGTTCTTCAGCTTTCAAACACACGGCGAGATAGTTCATCGGTGACGGGGCCTTGATCGAACTTGTCGCGGTTCCGTAGCTGCCGAGGAGGACACGCGCCGGCCCATCGTGGGGAATGACCTCCGGTGACAGGTAAACGCTCTCCGATGGTCCCAGCTCCAGTTCGGGCGGTAAGGCGATCCAAAGCTGGAAGCCCCGCGTCCGCCCCACTTCGCCGGAGCCGCCACCATGCCAGACACCGCCGCCGGCCCGCATCCATTCCAGACCGCCGGCGGGCAACACGCCCGTCGCTCCGTTCGTGTCTTCATAGCGGACGCTGCCCTCCGCAACATAGGTAAGGGTGGCGATGCCGGAATGTGGATGCAGCCCGAAACCGGCAGAAGGATTTGGTTTTCCCTGAGTGTCGAAGAGGTCAAGGAATACGAAGGGTTTCAAAAGATGGCCAAAGTCGGATGGAGACATCAGCCGCGTGATCGGCCCGTGACTTTGTCCGCGGGTGCGTCTGGCGATGCGGGAAAGAGGATTTTGCGTCATGACGGTTGCGGTCAGAGAACGAGCAGCAGTTTCGTCGTGCGATTGTTTGTTGTGGGATTCCAGGTTCGACATGGGTTGTCCTTTCTCGGTTCGGTCGTCTCAGTTCAGTTGTTAAGCTTTGCGGGCTGCCTTCAGTGCCGTCGTCCACCACAGCAAGTCATCGATCATCGCCTGGGCTTGCGTCCCAAGCTCGGCGAGTCCTTTGTTCACGTCGCCGCCCTGGAAGTGTGCCCACAGGGTCGCCACGGGAATGTGGACGGACGTGCGAACCGGGGCGACCTGAACCTCTACCAGGGTTTCCCGCAGCTGCTGGACGCCGCGCGCGCCCACGGCGCTGCCCCAGCTTACGAAAGCCGCCGCCTTGCGGTTCCACTCCGGATAAACCCAGTCGATCGCGTTTTTCAGCACGGCTGGGGGCCCGTAGTTATATTCCGGCGTGACGAAAACAAACCCGTCCGATGCGGCGATCGCGGCGGTCCAGCGTTTGACAACCTCATTCTCGTAAGGGGCGCGCCCGGGCATCGCAGGCGTCAGGGGTTGATCAAAGAACGGCATCGGAAAATCGCGAAGGTCGAGCAGACGCGCTTCGATTCCTTCGCGCTTCTGGAGGTGCTGAAGAATCCACTGTGCCGGCTTTTCAGAAAACCGGCCTTGACGCGTACTGCCGACGATTACAGAGATAATGGTCATGTCCTGCTCCTTTGCTGGTTGTGGTTTAGCTCGTTTCCAAATCGTTCAACGCTGTATATTGATATCAATATAATCTATATCAATAGATATGATGTGGAAGAATGCGGAAAGGACGCACAGAAATGCAAGACACGTCTGGGGTTCATGTCTGGTTGGTGCTCGCAAAGGCCTTTCGCGCCCTGATGGCTCATGCGGAGGAGAGTTTAAGCTTGAGCCGGGCCGGCCTCGGGGATTCGGATTTTCGAGTCCTCGAAGTGCTGCTCCACAAGGGACCGTTGCCGGTCAATACGATTGGTCCCAAAGTATGGCTCACGCCGGGATCGATCAGTGTCGCGGTCGATCGGCTGGAAAAGAAAGCGCTTGTGAAACGGAAGAATACGGACGACCGGCGCGTGCGCATGGTTGAGCTCACAGCGAAAGGACGCGCCCTCATCACCAGGGTCTTTCGGAAGCACGTGACCGCTATGGAAGAGGCCGTCGGCGTCCTCTCAAAAGAGGAGCGGTTGCTCTTGCTGCGACTTCTTAAGAAACTGGGAAAGGGCACTTCCTAAGATTGCGGAAACCCCCGCATCACCGCGCTTGGTAGATTGTACGATTCATGCAGTTGAGGGAACCGACTCTCCCGCTCCCTCAAAATGCGCTTCGATTTCTTCTAGAGTCTTCCCTTTCGTTTCCGGCAGGAATACCGCGGCGGTAATGAAGTAGATAATGGTGCAGGCGGCAAATCCAAAAAACATGGTCGAGTAGCCATGCTTGCCCACGGTCGGCAGGAACACGGCGGCAATGGTCGTCGAAACCGCCTGGTTAATCAACAAGGCGATGCTCATACCATTGGAGCGAATTCGCGTCGGCATCAACTCCGAAAGCGCCAGCCACACGCATACTCCGGGACCGATCGCGAAAAACGCCATGAAGACGAAGAGAGTGATCGCCACCAGCCAACCATTGTGAGCCGTCGGCACCGGAGTAATCAGAGCATCATCAATTCTTAGCGGAGCCTTGCGCGCAGCATCGAGATCGCTGAACGGATTTGAGAAAAATGCAACTACTTTATTGGCGGGCACGCAGCTTTCGCGCGTGATCTCAATCGGCTTCGCGGCCGTGTCGTCGGAACGCGCAACCTTGGTAGCGGCGCGGAAATCTCCATAAGAATAAATGACGACCAGAGATGTAGGCCGGTTGCCGATCGCCTTGCCGGTGTCTCCCGCCGCCGCGAGGAGCGCGTCCGCGGTCTTCTCGTCGTATAACAACATAACCTTCTGGTCGGCGTCGACCATGGACTGAACCGCATCCCGGGAATCCACGCGCAGCTTTTCCGTGCGCCGAAACAGCAGGCCGGTGCAGAGCAGCGACACGATAATGCCGGCGCTGCCCACCGACAGCAGGAACTTGCGTCCCTTACGGTCTACCAGCAGCACGCCACCAATGGTCATCAGGAAATTCACAATCGTGAAAAGGACGTAGCCCCAATGAGCCTGGATATCGGAAAGACCACTCTGTAAAAGAATATTCGTGTTGTAGCCAATGATGGAGTTGACGCCGGTGGCTTGGTTGCAAGCGAGAATGACGCAGGCTAATACGAACGGGATCACGTATTTGCGCCGCAAGAGCGATTCACGAACTTTCGTCCCGGTTGAAGTCTTCGCCTTTTCAGCAGCTGCAGTCTGTTCCATCTCCGCAAGCTCAACGTTCGCTTGCGTCTCGGAGCGAGAGCGCAAAAGCGCAGCGTAGGCAGCATCTCTTTTCCCATGACGAAACAGCCAACGCGGAGACTCCGACACCATGAGGCTGCCGATCACGAACAAGATGCCGGGAGGCAGCGAAACCCAAAAAATGCTGCGCCAAGCCGTATCTTTGAAAGCGAAGAGTCTCGCGGGATCGCCCAGTTTCGCCACCTCTTCGACGCGAATACTGAAGTACATGCCAACGATCGCCGCAACCACAATGCCAAGCGTCAGCAACCATTGGAAGATTCCCGTCCCTTTGCCGCGGCTCGATGCCGACAGACATTCCGCCAGATATAGTGGGACAACTACACCGATCAAGCCGGCGCTGATTCCCTGTAGCAGTCGCCCGAGCACCAATGACTGATAGCCGTGCGAGAGCGCGATGATGGGAATGCTGCAGACAAACAACAATCCACTCAGCATCATCAGCGGCTTGCGCCCGATCCAGTCCGCCAGCGCGCCGGCAAACAGGGTGGAAATCACGCTGCCGAGCAGCACGGCAGCGACGACGATAGAAAGCTGGCCCGCATTCAACCCGGAAGTGGCCTCGAGATAAGGCAACGCCCCCGCAATGATGCCGACATCCACGCCGTACAGCAATCCGCCCAGCCCTGCTACCAGCAGGAGGAAGCGGTTGTAGCCAGCTTTGTCGTCTTGTGCCATAGGGAACCCTTTCCCTAATCAGGGAACGTCTGACTAAATCTCAAACATCTTATCCCGCTCTTCACGAATCGTACCCTTGTCATCGAACGAAGTGAGGGGCTCGTACCAGTCTCCGCGCCGTCTTTCTCAACTGGGTCACGATTTCACTTGGCTGCTTTAAGCGCTTCATACGCAGCGCCCCAAACCGGCGCGTCCTCATTCACAACCACTGATATTGGAATGCGCGCCAGCACCGGCGCAAGTTTGCTCGTGCCACAAAAGGACTTGAAGAAGGTACCATCCTTAAGCTTGGATAGGATTTTCACCGCGATGCCGCCCGCGATGTAGATACCGCCAAGAGCCATAGTCTGCAATGCAAAATTCCCCGTCACCCCGCCAAATATTTCAATCCAGAACCCCAGCGTCTCCACGCAATCCGGGCAGGACCCCGCCAACCCCAGCTGTGTAATTTCACCAGCTATATTGCCCTCCGGAGATTCGAACGATGCATGCCGGAGACCAGAATTCAGGAATTCGTGAATCCTGCGGAACCCCCTTCCAGAGACAATCTCCTCGCAGGATACGTGAGGCAACTGCGCTCTCAAGTGAGTGAGTAGTTGAATCTCACGCCCAGTTCGTGGCGCAAAATCTACTTGGCCTCCTTCTGCCGGCGCGACCTGATATTTTTCGCCATCCCAGAAAAGAATAGCCTCTCCCAAGCCGGTTCCGGCCGCTATCACGGCTTTAGTCGCATTATGCGAAGGAGTTCCCGAATTCAGGGATACAAAATCAGTCACAGGCAGCCTCTCCAGACTCAAGGCGGTGGCTGTAAGATCGTTCAGCAATCGTATGTTCTTCAGGTTGAGTTTGTGCGCAAGCGCCGACATATCCACAACCCAAGGCAAGTTTTCTGAGTAATGCCGCCCACCTGTAACCACACCCGCCACTCCGAACCCGGCGGCGTCAATTGCCGTCGCCTTCGCATTCGCATCCGCTGCTACCGCTTGTTTGAGAAAATCTTCGACCAGATCTTCGAATCCCGCATAGTCCCGGGTCGCAAGACGGCGCTGAAAGATGGAACGCAGGGCGAGTCCTTCTTGCAGGAACAACCCAAGATTGCATTTTGTGCCGCCAACGTCCCCGGCGAGAATCATGGTCTCTGATCCTACACGTGTGCTTGTTCGAGATGCTTCAGCGTCGGCAACGCCCTGATGGATTTTCCAGCCTTCTTCTGGGCGACGCGTAACTCAAAAAGACTTTGCAGATTAAGCCAGAATTCAGCCGTCGTACCGAAGAAGTGGGCAAGGCGCAGAGCTGTGTCGCCGGTGATGGCGCGCCTTCCATTTAGGATCTCGGTCACGCGATTGGTCGGAACATCGAGCTGCCGCGCAAGTTCCGCGGCGCTCATGCCCAGTTCTTTCAGTTCTTCGGCCAGATGTTCACCGGGGTGAATAGCGGTCAGTGCCATGATGTTTTCTCCTAATGATAATCAACGATCTCGACGTTCGATGGGCCGACGGCGTCTTCGGGCCACTCAAAGCAAGTCCGCCACTGATCATTGATGCGAATGCTGTATTGGCCCTTCCGGTCCCCTCTCACCGCTTCAAAACGATTGCCGGGCAATACGGCAAGGTCCTTAAGCAGGACAGCCGCCTCCAATCGGTCCAGCTTCAGACGGGCGGCACGTTCGATTCCAGAGAACGCCTTTACCCGTTTACCGGCTGCGAAGTCCCTGGTCCGCTTGTCCCGGTAGCTGACAATCATGGTTCAGCATAGCTGTCGTTACGTGTTACGTCAAGCGTAATATCCAGCGAACTATCGATCAGGGGTGGGGAGTGATTCTCTTCGGTGAGCCCAACCTCGGGTTGTGGAGAAAAGGTGAAAGAGACGGTCAGTGCGCAGCCTCGCCCTTATACATCCGCTTCCGGCAATGGCATCAGCGGCGCAATCTCAACGACATGCAGTCCGCACTCAGTTTTTGCAGTACCAGGCCAGCGCCCCGCCCTGGGATCTTCTCCCGGCCGAACAGCCCGCGTGCAATGTGTGCAACCAATGCTCGGATAGTTCTGATCATGGAGGGAGTTGTAAGGCACATCATGCTCGTGGAGATAGCGCCAAACCTGTTTCGAAGTCCAATCCGCGATCGGATTCACCTTTACTAACCCGAATTTCGCGTCCCATTGGACTTTGCGGGCGCCCTCGCGGATTAACGTCTGGTCGCGTCGAATGCTCGTGATCCACGCGCGCAGTTCACTAAGCTTGCGGCGGAGCGGCTCAACCTTGCGCAGGTTGCAGCACTGGTCGGGATCGCGTGCCCAGAGCGCCTTTCCGTGGACACGCTCCTGCTCCTCCGGCGAGAGCAGCGAAAAAACTCTCTCAATTTTTATTTCATATTTTTGCTCGATCCTGTCCATCAGGTTGTACGTCTCGGAAAACAGGAACTCGGTATCGACTGTGAAGAGGCGGAAATCCTTGCGCAAGCGCGACGCCATATCAATCAGCACCATGCCTTCCGCTCCAAACGCCGACGAGATGGCGACGTCGTTGCCGAAGGTGTCAAACGCCCATGACAGTACCTGCTGCGGATTCCAACTTTCGGCCGTTGACTGCACTTCTGCGATTTTGTCTTTCACGCTGCCGGCTCCTTATCTGTTCCCTCTTGTCCCTGGCGCGATGTCGGCGGACGGAATGTCTTGAAAAGCGCGAGTGGACGCAAATCGTCGTTTCCCTTCGACACGTCCGGAATCACAAATCCCTCCGCCAGAGCAGTGGGATCAGCCAACCGCACAACTTCGCCTACGACCAGCAGCGTTGGAGCGGCAAGTTGCGGCGCACGATGCAGATTCAACACAGTCGTGCGATGCGTTCGCTGATACCTAGTGGTGGCGCGCGAGATGACGGCGCAAGGTGTCTCACCGGCAAGCCCAGCTGTCGTCAGCCTCTCCGCGATATCAGAGTAGTTTTGCCCTGGCATATAAATCACAAGAGTCGCTCCACTCGCGACAAACTTGCTCCAGGCAGCTTTTTCAGTGGCATCTTTTTCGGAAGCTTGATGGGCGGTGATGAGCACCAGCGCCGACGACGCGCGACGATGAGTCAGCGGAATCTGCGCCGCAGCGGCCGCTCCCATGGCCGAGGTCACGCCGGGGACGATCTCGAAAGGAATGTTGTTGCGGCGCAGCGTTTCGATCTCTTCCCCGGCACGTCCAAAAATCAGCGGATCGCCACCCTTCAGCCGGATAACGCGCAGTCCCGAAGCCGCCAACGCGACCATCAGGTAATTGATTTCCCCTTGCAGGATTTTCTTTTTCCCGCAGCGCTTGCCAACGTTATGAATCTGCGCCGTGGACGGAATCAGTTGCAGTATTTCGGGCGCGACCAGGTCGTCGTGCAAAACAGCGTCGGCGGCTCGCAGCAGGCGAAGAGCCTTCAGTGTTAGCAACTCGGGATCCCCCGGCCCTGCGCCTACCAGATAAACTTTTCCCTTCAAGCTCCCACTCCTCTCGACTTCATCTCCTCGTGCTCATCGTTGCGCTCAACTCTGGGTGCTCAACTCTGGCATTTTGGCCAGCGCCGCTTCGAATGCTTCCCTGCTCGCGAGTGAATGCAGTAACTCCAACTTGGTCTCTTTATCGAGATCGCTGGCCAGAACGAGGCGTCGGGTCGCGCCGAGCTGCTCAACCCATGCCGTGTATCCTTCTCCGAACTGACGTTCCAGTTGCCGCCGAAGTTTCTGTGCCAGCGATGGACTCTGCCCAGCGGTTGAAATCGCGATCTGAAGATCTCCACGTCGTACCACTGCGGGATAAAAGAAATCGCAAAGTTCCGGAACATCCACCACGTTGCACAGCACTCCGCGCTGCTGCGCCTCGAGGTAGACGCGCTCGTTCAGGCTGCGCGACGCCGTTGCCACCACCGCGAGAAACATACCGTCGAGGTCAGACGACGAGAAAGCACGCAGCTCCAGTTCGATCTTCCCTGCGTCAGCCCACTCGCGGACTTGATCGCTCGCCGCAACCGCAACCACGTGAATGCGCACGCCGGTGTCAATAAGCCCGCCGATCTTGGGCTCGCCAACTTTGCCCGCGCCGACGACCAGGCACTGCTTCCCTGCCAGCTTCATAAACATTGGGAACAAGTTAGTCACCGTCTCCTCCAGCTAGTTGCGCCACAGTCCCTCTCGCACTGACCGGCGGCAAATCCCGAGTTACCGCTTCCACCGGTTCGCCCGCCAGAAACTCCCGCAACTGCGTGTCCGTGTGCCGGGCAAAGAACTGGCGCAAGTTCTGGTCGGGCTCACGTGAGGCAAGATACTGCCGGAGCAATCTCTCGATCGCTTCCGGAACCTCCGTCGCAAGGCAGCGATATCCCACGGGCCGCGCGGTCGCCTGATGCAAACCGAGCGCTCCGCCAAGGCAGAAGTAATAGGCGTCGACGAGGCGGCCATCGACCTTCATCTTCTTGCCATCAATGCCAATATCGGCAATCCAATGTTGTCCGCAACTGTTCGGGCATCCGGTAACATGCAGCTTGAGGTGCTGATCGAAGCCCGGCAGACGCTCTTCCAGTTCTTCCACCAGCCAGCGGGAAAAGCTCTTCGTCTCCGTGATCGCGAGCTTGCAGAATTCCGTGCCACTGCACGCGATGGTGCCACGCCAGAACGCCGAGCCGCCAACCCGCAATCCAATCGCGTCCAATTCCTTGGCCAGGTCCTCAGCATTGATCCGGGGCACGTTCACGATGAGCAGGTTCTGCATGTTGGTCGTGCGCAGTTCGCCGGACGCGAAGCGATCGGCCAGATCGGCGGCCGCATGCATTTGCTCCGCGGTGATTCGTCCGCGGAGAACAGCAGCTCCTACGTAGCAGTAGCCCGGCTGCCTTTGCGGATGAATTCCCACGTGGTCGCGATAAACATCGGCGGGCGGCGATTCCGGGACAGCAGCATCGAATTGAAATCCGATCCGGCGCTGCAGTTCGTCCAGAAAACTCTCTGCTGTCCATCCATGCCGCAAGAAGAGAAACTTCAGTCGCGCCCGCTCGCGATGTTCCCGCAACACATCCGAGTCGCGAAACAGTTCCGCGATCCCCCTTATAGCGGGCAGCACTTGATGCCATCGCACGAACGCGTTCAGTCGCGCTCCCAGGTAGGGTTCGGTTGAAAGTCCTCCCGCAACCCGCAGCGAGAAGCCCACCTCCGGTATCCCGCGAACCACACGAGTCGTCGCGGTCAACCCGATATCGTTGATCTCCGGATAAGGGCACCACACGCGGCATCCCGTGATCGAAATCTTGAATTTGCGGGGAAGGTTATAGAAGTCGTTATTCCCCGCCAGCATTCGCGACGCTTCGAGCGCTAGAGGCGAAGCATCGCAAATCTCGTCGGCATCCACTCCCGCGACCGGGCAGCCCGTAACATTGCGCGTCACATCTCCGCAGGCGCTTATCGTGTTCAATTCGACTCGCGCGAGCGCTTCGAGTACATCTGGAAGGGCCTCGATCGTGACCCAGTGCAACTGGATATTTTGGCGGACGGTGATATCGGCAATTCCGTGAGCATAGCGGCGGGTGAGGTCGGCAATGGTGCGCAGTTGGTCGGAACGCAGCAGACCGTTGGGGATCCGAATTCTTACCATGAAGCACCGCAGCGCTCGGCCTTCCCCGCCCTGACCGCCAGTTACGCCTGCCCCATCTCCCTGCGTGTACACGCCCCACCAGCGAAAATAAGTCCCAATCCATTCCGGCGGAATGGAATCGAACCCCTCGCGCGCGAACCGTCGGATTTCTTCCAGACCCTCCCATGGGTTTTTAGAGCGTTTGAGACGCTCGACCCGCTGCGCTTTGGTTTCTGTCGCTGTATTTGTCATAAAACTGTTTGGCCCGACTGTTTGTCCCAGACTGTTTTGTGCCGGAAAATAAAAAACCCACCGCCAGGTTCATCTGGCGGTGGGTTATAAATGCCGGTTTTAGAATAAATCCTTTAGTTCGGCAGCCTCCCTGCGCCAGAGCACACGCATGCACAACAACAACAAGAGCACATGCACATCGCGCAAAGGATCTGTCTTAACATGGTGACTTGCATTCTAGATCGACCGGCTCACTGCGGTCAACAAACTTCGGTACTTTCTTTCGATGCATATTTTCGATCCAACGAATCACAATTTTCGCACCCCCAGTTCAACCCGCAGTTCTTCACCTCGCAGTTCACGGTGCCTGCCCGTTGTCGCCGGCTGTTGACTCTAAGAGGGGGTACCTCTCAAACCTGGGCGGCGACAAGTGCTGATTTAGAACGGAACACCCGATTCAGGTTCCCGCCTTGGGAATTGTGGGAAAGCCGTCCCGCAACAAGCTCGTAACCCTAACCAACAAAGGACAAGTCCAACTACTCATGGCGCGAGAGTGGTGGCAGGGCAAGTGCAATAGAGGACGTGGGAAGTCACCCCAACATATGAAAGTTCTAACGAACCTCGCTAACCGGGGCTAGCGAAGCTTCATCCCAGCGGAAAACAAATCATGCAGACGAATTTCGCATCGAGACAACCGGCGCTAGAGGAGGCGGTGGCACAGAAGATGCCTGGATCGGCCGCCGATCGAGAATCTGCAAACTGGTTTGCAGCCTACACCAATTCGCATCATGAAAAGCGCGTGGCCTTGCATTTTGGCGAGCGCCGGATCGAATCGTTCTTGCCTCTGTATTCAGTCCTCCATCGCTGGAAGAACCGTTGTGAGGTAGACCTCGATCTGCCACTTTTTCCAAATTATGTGTTCGTGCACATCGATCCCCGGGAGCGTGTGCGTGTTCTCGAAGTGCCGGGTGTGCTGTCGCTGGTGGGTTTTGGACGAACCCCGGCGCCGCTATCCGATTTTGAAATCGAGGCACTCCGCTCTTGTGCCGCACAGCGGAACTTCGAGCCCCATCCTTACCTTGTCATCGGTGAGCGGGTCCGTATCAAGGCTGGACCCATGACCGGGATAGAAGGCGTGCTGGTCCGCAAGAAAAGCAACTTCAGGGTTGTGCTCGCGCTGGACGTGATCATGCAATGCGTGGCGGTGGAGGTCGATGCTGACGACTTGGAACCAGCGGCGAAGTATGCTGGCCGAGTAGTCCTGCCACTTGGCTTCGCAGGCCGGTCCCACCCGCGCACCGAGCCGTACAGGCCACGTTAAGCATGCCTCGCCGCGACGAATTCCGGTGGCAGATTTGCCAGCCCCTAGCCGTTGCTCTGTTGGTTGGTTCGTCGGTAAATGCCGGCTGGGCATCCGATGCAGAAACTCTCAAACCATGCGCGCGCCACAGTACGCGGCGAGAAAGTACGTGGCAGGAAAGTACGTGGCAAGAAAGAGAAGGCACCCATTCGACGGAGCCGTCCGGAACCAGTCCCGCTAAGAAACATCGAACGAGCGCGGCAGCGGGTTTCTGCCCGGCACTCTTCGCCCAGGATTTCTTCTCCGATCAGAAAGCGATTTGGACCAGCCCCTTCCATCTATATATCCAAGACAAAAAGTGGCTCGTGCCTCTGGGAGTTGGCACCCTCGGCCTGGTGGCGGCCGATCAAGACATCATGCGGCATTTCGGGAACACCCCCATGGCCCACAGCAGCAGTTTTAGCAACTACGCACTGGCGGCCATGGTCGGTGGCGCTGCTAGCTTGTATCTGCGCGGAGCAATCACCCACGACGACCACAGCCGCGAGACCGGCTTCCTCGCCGGAGAAGCTGCAGTGAACAGCGTAATCGTGGGCGAAGCCATGAAACTGATGTTCCAGAGGCCGCGTCCCAATGGCGCGAACGCCGGCAGCTTTGGAGCAGGCGGCGCCTCGTTTCCCTCGGAACACGCCTTGCTCGCATGGTCAATCGCCAGCGTCATCGCGCACGAATATCCCGGACCGTTAACCAAACTGTTGGCCTATGGCGCGGCCTCGGGAATCGGGACCAGTGGGTGGCGGTCCGGTGAACTAAATGCATTCGGTCGGCGCCGGTCAGTGGTCCCGCAATTGCCTTGTGTTTCGAATCGTGACCGCCAAGCAATGACCGGCAAGCAATGCGTGTTTGGGTCATGACCTTTAAGCAATGGGCGGAGACGGCTCCAGATCCAGATAATGCTGGGCCGGCACATCACGCAGCCCGGTGCGGTGACACCAGTATCCACTCCCGAGTGATCGGATTGAAGCGGCGAAGCGGACCCGATGCCAGCTCAGTGAAGTTCATGGGTTTGAGTCATTGACTCATTTACGTCATTGAATCCTTGGGTCATTGAGTCATCGAGTCATTCATTAATGACTCAATGACTCAATCATTCAATGATTCTGCATATCCGTCAGGATGGACGCGATGCCACTGCCAGGCGCTCTCTACAATGGTTTTCAAATCGGGGAATCTCGGCTGCCATCCCAGATCGCGCCGAATTTTCTGTGAGCTGGCAATTAACACCGCTGGATCACCCGCACGGCGAGGTGATTCGATGACCGGTACCGGATGCCCACTGACTTTCCGCGCCACTTCAACCACCTCGCGAACACTGAAACCCTGTCCATTGCCCAGGTTGTAGATCAGCGGGCTGGACTTCTCCGGCGCCAGCGCTTCGAGGGCCAGCAGGTGCGCCCGAGCCAGATCGCTGACGTGGATGTAATCGCGGATGCAGGTGCCGTCGGCCGTGGGATAGTCCGTGCCGAAAATGTTGACATGTTCGGCGCGGCCGAGCGCGACCTGTAGAATCCGCGGGATCAGGTGCGTCTCCGGTTGGTGTGCCTCCCCTTGCTCAGGACGGGACGCTCCAGCAGCATTGAAATATCGCAGGCTGGCATAGCGTAGTCCGTGAATCTGATGGAACCACGCCAGCATTCGCTCCACCAGCAGCTTCGATTCGCCGTACGCATTGGTCGGATGGACGGGATCGTCCTCCTCAATCGGAGTGCGGTCGGGATTGCCGAACAGCGCAGCCGTCGACGAGAAAACGAAACGCTTGACCCGCGCGGCCAGCATCGCTTCGAGCAGGGTCAGTGCATTCGAGGTGTTGTTGCGAAAGAATTCTTCGGGGGCCTTCATCGATTCGCCGGCCTCGATCAGCGCGGCAAAATGCATGACGGCATCAATCCTGCGGGATCGCAGCAACTGGTCAAGGAGAGCACGATCCGCCAATTCGCCCACTACCAATTCGGCACGTTTCGACACAGCCCGGCGATGACCGCGGCTCAGGTTATCGAAGACGACGACATCGTGTCCGGCCTGCAATAGCTCCTCCGCAACCACACTGCCGATGTAACCCGCTCCCCCTGTAACTAGAACTCTCATTGGCTTTGTGCCCATTTCTCAGGTGACCTTAATCTTTGCCCCAGAGCATGGATGGAATCTTCGACCGCTGGATTCGCGTTATCCATGAAGACATACTGCGGGCCCACGGGAGGCGCGCATCCGCGGCCGCGTAACCTTGAACGCATTCGTGTTGTACAGGGCGTAGAAAATGCTGTCAAGAAGGTACATTCCTCGAGCAAATTGTTGGGCGGCGTTTGAACTCATTCGTTCGGGCGAGTTCCGCAAACAGCGTATCAAGAATCTGTCGCAGAAGAATTGACCTGCGGGGGCGCAGAAACTTCGCCGAGCCGGATCCATAGACAAAGAAAACGTCCCGGAGCAAATATCCGGGACGTTTTTCTTTTTGTGTCGAATTCGCGCGAAGCTTGTCGAGATACGTTAGTTCGAGACGTTGCTACGAAACCTCAGTGTGAAACGGCGGCGAACAGCGGCGAGTGCATCAACGACTGAAACTTCTGGTCGTCGCTTTTGAAGTGAAGCTGAACGTTCGAGCTGTCAGAATCGACGGTAGTGGCATCAATGGCAGTTTTTTCGACTGGACTGGCGTTGAGTTTCTTGTAAAGCATACCGGCCTTCACGACGGTGGACAGCGTAGCCGCCGTCATCGAGTCGGCGGTGAGAACGCTCAGATCGAAATTCACTCCGCTCTGGAAATTCATGGTGTAGCGAGAAGCCAGAATGCGCTTTTTGAGGGTCTCGTAGTCGGCAACTTTCGCGGCATCGCCCAACGCCGAAAACATCATGGCCTGAGTTCCCTTCTGGTCGAGGATGCTCCACACGGCCGCGCCATCGACGGCTGACATCTGGTCAGTCATCACCGAATTGGAATCAAGCGAAGGGCGCTTGCCATCTCGGGTATCGAGCGCGCTGTGCAGCGAGGCGGGAGTGCCAAAGGCCAGCGTGTTGTCGTCCAGGAAGGTCATCACTAGACCGTTATCCATTGGAAAAATGCTGGTCGTACCGTATTTTGTGGCCGCGATCTTCTTAGCCTTCAGTTTTTTGAGAACGGCTTTGGCGGAGAACGATCCGGCCGCCACGCCGATGGTTTGAATGCCCTTCTTCTCGGTACGGAAAGAGGCGAAATTGAGCTGGTCGAGATCGCGCTCGGCGTCAATGCCAATGCCTTTCAACGCGGTCTCAAGTTCCTTCAGGTTGTCGGGCAGGACTTGTTGTTTGAGCGCCATCGCGGTTGGCGAATCCTTGAGCGCGCGGTAGTCGACGCCGATCAGTTGCTGAATTTCAGAAGGCACCATGGAACGCGCCGACGATGCGATCGGCATGGCGTAGCCAGCCGTTACACACAGAAGTAAAGCCGCAAAACACAAATTCTTCATATGTCCTCGAAACGAAGTCCTCAAAACGAAATCCTCAGAAATGGGGTTTGCAAGTTTAGATGCAAAACGCAAACCACACGTTGGGGATCTTGGGCAGACTCTAAGCTGTTTGTCCTATTCTAGTCCCTAATTCGCATCAGAGGACCGTAACTAAAGTGCGTCCGCCTCTGCGTTGTCTGAGAACGCTCATTTCGTAGGAGTTTGCGTCGAAAACGGACGACTCCGAGCGAGGCTCGTGAACGCCACAACCTTTTTTCTTCCTCCTAAGAATCAACAAGGGTGGCTGGCCCGCCGTCAGGACAGAGCCTCGCTGATACGCCGGATCCGATCTGACTTCCATCGATGGCTCGGATAGCTTCTGGAGCTCCGGTCTTGGAATCATAGGGTTAGGCGGAAATTCCCAAAAAGACGATTCACGAGATGAGACAGGTTCTAGCCTCTCAGCGCCCCGGCCCGTTTCCGCGTCTCGTTGACAAAAGCTTCGTCCTTCGGCGAATCCTTTTTCAGCGAATCAAGATTGATCTCGACATTCGCCAGCGCGCCTTCGAGTGCGGCATTTGCCAGGGCTATCGCGGTCGTCAGATCGGATTCCATGTTTGGGTTGGTGATGGGCTTCAGATCGGCGGCGATCTTGGCCACCTCGACTACTTTTTCAGCGACACCGAGAGGGATGCTGGTCGCTTGTTTAAGAGCCGAGCCTATCGCAACGTCGCCGTCGGCTGATTCCTTCGCCGACTTGTAGGCCTTCATGACCACGTTGTAAGACTCGGCGTCGGCGTCAACCGCGGACTTGAGTTCTTCACGAAGCTGAGCGAGTCGCGCGATCGCCTCGCTGAGTTGCCTCTCGTACGGCAGATACGCTTTTTTGCCGCGCGACATGGACGCGACCATGCTTGCGAGTCCGGCGCCCATTGCTCCGGCGGCAGCGGCGGCGCTGCCTCCTCCGGGAGTCGCGGCAGGAGCGGCTAGTTGCTCTATGAAGGGCTCGACTCCGGCGCGCAGTCCGCCGATGGCCATTTTTCCAGTCATCACCGCTGTGAGGCGGTTTTCCAGGATGAGCGAGGAATCAAAGTTTTCGATTTGCAGAAACCATTCCGCGGCCTGCTCCAAAGCCCGCTTCGGAATCAAGCCAACGATCTCGGTTGAGACCGGGATGACCCCGTAGCGCGCGGCTTCGCGTTTCACGAATTCGAAGACGCGGTGGATGGGAGTTTGCTCGAAGTCGGTCAGGTTCATCGAGACTTGAGCCATGCCCCGCACCAGGAACCCGGCGCCCTTGACGAAGCGCATGCCACCACTCGAAAAGCGCACGGCCTTCGCAATTTTCTTGGCGATGTCGACGTCGGGCGTATTCAGAAAGACGTTGTACGCAATCAGAGCTTTGCGCGCACCAACAACTGTTGCGCCGGCCGTAGGATGCACTCGAGCCTCGCCGAAATCAGGCTTGCGCGCGGGATTGGTTGCAATGTCCGCACGGATGCCTTCGAACTGTCCTCTCCGAATATTCTCCAGGTTCTGCCGTTCGGGCGTGGACGCGGCGGCTTCATAAAGATAGACCGGGATCTGAAAGCGTTTCCATATCTCGGCTCCAACGAGGCGCGCCATGGCGACGCAGTCTTCGACGGTGACCCCGTCAATCGGGATAAAGGGCACGACATCGGCCGCGCCCATGCGCGGGTGCGCTCCCTGATGTTTGGTGAGATCGATCAACTCCGCGGCCTTCCCTACCCCGCGAATGGCGGCTTCCTGGATGGCTTCGCGCTCACCGACCAGGGTGATGACCGAGCGGTTGTGATCGGAATCCATCTCGCGGTCGAGAAGATAGACGCCGGGAATTTTCATGGCTTCGACGATGGCATCGACTTTGGCCTTGTCACGGCCCTCTGAAAAATTGGGGACGCATTCGACTAGCGTGCTGGGCATGGCGAGAAGGATAACGGGCGGTGGTTGGGTCAGGCAACTCGGGCATGAACGCAAGGTGATGCGGTGGAGTGACGGGCGCCTCGCGAGCGTGCCCTTCTGTTGCCGAAGCCCCGAGCTAGGCCGAGGGGGAAGTCGAAGGGTCCGGATTCGAGGTGCCCGGGCGGGGACGCCCAGCGCTCCACCGGCGCGATTGACACGATGCTGGTCGAACGAGCAGACTACGAAACTATGCGGTGCCTGCCTCCACTCTCCGACCGTGGTTTTACTTGACGATAGTCCCGCCTAAAGCGTCCGTCGGCCGTTTCCCTGCTCATAGTAGTGTTTCTCAGCCACCAATCATTCATTGATTGAAAGCTTGAAAGGATGCGTCATGCTGCGTCGGTCTCTGCTTCCCCTGCTGTTTGTGTTGCCGTCTCTGTCGGCTCTTGCGCAGCCGGCTCCACTCCAAAACGAGCGCCGCTTCAACTTCCACTACACATTCACCGTGAAGAATGTCAGCCCGGGCGAGCATGTGCGGGTGTGGATTCCGCTGGCCCATTCGGACACCTTCCAGGATGTGAAGGTGACTTCCAAAGGCGGCGACTTGCCGCTCAAACAAGTTCATCAGCCGGAGTATGGGAACGAGGTTCTATATGCCGAGACTTTGAAAGCGGATAAGGCCGAGTATAAGTTCACCGTGGATTACGACGTAGTGCGAAAAGAGCACGTCGTGCTGGCGAACGGAAAGCCAGTCACCGACGCGCGGTCCGCGCCCGCGCCGCGGGTCGAGTTGGCGCGATTTCTTGAGGCAGACCGACTGGTGCCGGTAACGGGCCTTCCGGCGCAACTGGCCGCTCAGGAAACAAAAGGCGCGACCACGCCGCTTGAAAAAGCGAAGGACATTTACGAATACGTTTTTCGCACCATGAAATATGACAAGACCGGCACCGGCTGGGGGCACGGCGACACGCTCTGGGCCTGCGATTCGAAGCATGGCAATTGCACCGATTTTCACTCCGTTTTCATTTCGATGGCGCGGGCGGAGAAGATTCCCGCGCGCTTTCAGATCGGTTTTCCGCTGCCGGCCGAC
>Ga0210407_10001609_pt1 | contig 20790 bp, 24 predicted proteins | sample IncBWC27MmetaG_FD_150860 | JGI IMG/M metagenome (GOLD analysis project Ga0210407, IMG submission 150860) | Forest soil microbial communities from Barre Woods Harvard Forest LTER site, Petersham, Massachusetts, United States - Inc-BW-C-27-M | ecosystem: Environmental > Terrestrial > Soil >... | reverse complement strand
TTCCGCCGAGGCCGGCGTCGTTCTTCGCGGTCAATGCGGCAGACGCCTCCTGGGTGGACAGTCAGTGCACGATGCACCCGCTGTCCAGTTTTGAGGCGCCAGCGCAGATCAGCGGCGCCTGCGACGACATCGCAAACATCGGATACATTCGGGCGAGTGGCTTCGACAGTCCTTTCGGCCAGTTCTACGCCAAGGCGGGAGAGCGCCGCTGGTGGCGGGAGGAGCTTGCATGCGGGCATGACGTGATGCTCGACATGCCCAATGAACTCGCGGCCCTGCTGCAGCAACGGACGTAGAGAGTGGTCCCCGCCTTCGTTCGCTCGAACCCCAAAGATGGTTGTTAGTTTCTAAGACCGGGGAGCACATGTTACGTGTCCACGCGCTCGTCATCGATGTGCCACCCTTCGATACTCGCCCGCCCTCCTGGTGATCGATTAGATCTCGATTGTTGCGCTGCATTGTCTCCTATTGGTCCATCGCGTCATTTCGCTGTGCTGCGGAATTTGGTCGCTATCGCTCATGACGCGAGTTGACAATATCCGATACTTGGTGTACCGGTCGGTACACATCGTACTTTTCGGTACAAACAACGCCCGCTGACGCAAAGGACATGGCCGATGACGTGGTCGGGTCAATTCAAGGAGCGCTGGTGCTCGCGAGAGCGTCGGAGACCTCGGAAGCTTTCGTCGCGCGATCGCCCGCTTGCAGGTCAGATTGCAAAGCGCAGGGAAACGGTGACGGCTTGATCGTCGCAGCCGGCGTCTGACCGATCCGCAGGAACGGCCGGTTGCCCTGAGCAAAAGCGCGGGCAAACTAAAAGTTCACTCCTCAAGGGAAAGAAAATCGATGAATGATCCCCACAAGTTCGGTACGGAGTTTGGATCTGATAATGCACCCGAACACAGTGCAGCTATTGTCAGTCACCATCACAGCATCAAATGGTTTGAGGCAATCCACGGAGAACAGTTGTGTATTCGGGTTCACGGAACACAGGTGAATGGCCGCTATGCAATTATGGAAAACATCGCGGCGCCAGGCACAGCAACACCTATGCACTTCCATGCGGAAGATGAAATTTTTCACATCCTTGAAGGGACGGTGACCTTCAGCATCGACGGCGACGTTTTCAATGCCTCCGTCGGCTCAATTGTGGTTATTCCAGCAGGCGCACATCACGCGTGGAGGAATCGTTCGAACTCTGCGATCCGCATGTCGACCTTCTTTTCACCAGGTGGAGTAGAAGAGCTTTACCCCAAGCTTGTCGGCTTGTCTCTGGAAGAGCTATCGACTGTAGTCGAACCATTCGGATCAGGCATTGTTGGGCCGCCCATCGATGAGTAACGTCTCCGCAACGGACGTACTGCGATTCCCGATTTTGCAATGCCGCCGACGGCTTCCACACGCGACCCGTCGCTGTCTGAGGGGCGTAGCTTGTCGGTGTCGGTCATTTAAATCCGGTGATTGACGGGTGTCATGAAAAAGCCGCATACGCGCAGCATCGCTCAAATGCCTTTTCTCACGCGGTGCAATAGCCCCAGAGACGCGTGAGGAGAGGGCTTGATGATTGTCGTTGTTCTCATCGCCGTATGGCGGTTGTGGCGTGCGCGTAAGCGAAAGCAGAGTGCGTAGAGTGCAGGACCCGGTTTTTGGCGGGGCTTTTTTTTGGCACCATTGTGCTTCTCAAGGTGTGTGAATGCGGCGAAGCACCGTGGCTATCAACCAAGCGCAGGTCCGGCTTCTGGCAAACGCCACGGGCGCGGCTGCTCCGGGCGGGACGGGCCGCTCAGCGCCATTTGGGAGCTGGAGGCGGCCCGTGACACCCCGCTATTTAACCCATAGGGTCTCAGTTGAGCGCCTCAGGACGCACTCATCTACAGGCACGAAGCCAACACGCCTGCGCAGGATCGCGGTCAGCTCGGCGTCGCTGAATTCGTGAACGGTGCGGTGATCGTCGACCGTCGCGTCGGCCACTTGCACGAGCTTGCCTTCGAGGCGATCGGCGATCTGTTGGAATGCCCAGCCCTGCTTGTCCACGAGCGCACATTCGACAAGCTTCTCGGCGAGGCGGTTGATCTTCTTGCGCTTCTCTTTGTCGTTTGGATCGATGCGATTCAGTTCGAGGCGCAGCGCGTCGGTGAATATTTTCTCCCGCGACTTGCCACCAGGAATGCCTGAATGCCCTTCTTGAAGGCCATTGCTTGAACTCCCTAACTACGCTCGTGCAGCGGGGATTTCCTTTGATTAGGGTTGATTTGGAACGTAGACGCTACGAACTGGAATGCCGTTTATTCGGCTGGCGAGTCGAGTGACGGGTCATTTGCGCGACGCAGAAACTGGCGCCCCGTCCTCGTAGCACCAAAATCTATCACAGCTTCTACTATGAACAGCCGCGGGCTCGCGAGGCTGCTGAGCTACTGGAACAGGCGCGCGGGCGGACTTCCGGGCGTTACGCGCGGCTGCTGTAGCCGTTTGGGTCGTCAAGGTGGCAATAAGCAACACACCGAGAACAGTCAAAACCCTCCTTCGCATTTTAGTCTCCCAGAAGAAGAATTTGAGCAAGGATGGCCGTTTCCTGAGTCAGAGAAAGCCGTAGATTTGTTTTGCTGGCTTAGCAGCTACCACCTAGCTCTCGGAAAATGACTCACCAGTAGGCGACAAGTCGCTCGCACATCAGTTTACATGAGGTAACAAAGTTCGGACCCGCAGGTCTCGAAGGTAGAGGGCACCCCAAGCACTTCCGCCCAGGAGAAGTGACACCAGCTGCGGTACCGTTGCGATCTCGCCGACGCGAAGATGAGTGCAAATTGCACCACCCAGGAAGCCGGTCATGAGGATCGCGCCGAACACGGACGTTCGTGGGATGGCGTAGAGCGCGGCACAGACCAGGATGATTGCGCCGACCAGATGCACTTGGCCTTCCGGGAATCCGGTCGCCGCCATTTCGGCCTGAACCAAGCTCGGGTGGAATAGGTCGACAGCAGCATCTTCAATCATGACCAGCGTCACTAACACGCTTAGTGCGCGACCTGACCAGAGGGAGGCAGAGCTTGGATTACCTGTTGTCATTTGAGATTCCCCTGTTCGCCAATTGTGAATTGAAGCAGCGGCAACGGGGCTTTGAGCCGATGCAATTCTGGCGAATGAAATGGACGGAGGCGCCGTCCGTCGCTATCAAAAAAACTGGTCTACGCGCGCGAGTTCGGCGCAGCACTTCTTGCCTGTCTGTGAAGGCTTGCGAGTTGCTCCGCAGCGGCAGGATTCTGATCCGGCGGCAGCGGGATCGCGGAACTGAAGACGTTGCCGGGATCGTAGTGCCGCTTGACCATGGCCAGCCATTCGGCGTTGGGACCAAAGCTTGCGGCCGCGCGGTCCGCCTCGCCCGCGCCCAGCAGATTCGGATATCCGCCGGGAAGGGCGATTCGCTTGAAAGCCTGCCGCGTGTCGCGGACCCAGTGCTGATGCCGGCGCTCTTCCAGCCGGTCCGACCGGTCGGGGAACGACGCGAGGATTTCGATCAGCACGTGGTCGCGACGAAGGCCGAACGCCGTCGCCTCCACCGGCACGCGGGAGGCCGCGCCTCTGAATTCGTGGGTCAAGATCGCGCACCCGGCCGATACGGCCTTGGCCATGGCCTCGACGATGATTTCGGCGGCGTCCTCATTGAGCACCGGAAGCGAACAGGTTTCCATGAAGACCCGCTGCCCGTTCACGATAAAAGGATCGAAGACCGAGAGCGAAGCTCCGTAGCGGACCGCGTCCACGCTGTTGTCGAGCAGCGTCCCAAGCTTGAGCAAGGGAGCGACATGCGCGTCGCCGCCGCCTTGCCGACCCGACCATGTCGGCACGAGCAGGATTACCGGCGCGCCGTCCGGACCGGCGACTGCGCAGACATGGACGGTCAACTCATCGGGCAGGGAAGGCGCTATCTCGGCAAACCGACGCAGAACCGTCCCGGCTTCAGAGAAGGGATAGACCAGCACGCCCGAGACGACGTTGGGCAGTTCGTGCAGACGAATGCGCATCTCGGCCACGACGCCAAAATTTCCGCCGCCGCCACGCAGGGCCCAGAACAGATCCTCTTCGTTGCCCGACTCGGCGGTGACGATACGTCCGTCCGCCAGAACGATGTCGGCGGCGATCAGATTGTCGAGCGCAAGACCGAAGCGGCCGATCAATGGCCCATAGCCGCCGCCCAGGGTGAGCCCGGCCATGCCGACCGCGCTGCATGAACCGGTCACGGCGGCGAGGCCAAGCGGATCGGTCGCCGTGAGGACATCGATGGCGCGGGCACCTCCCGAGATGCGCGCGCTGCGCCGGTCGGGGCTGACCTGCACTGCCCTCATGCCGCTGAGATCGAGCACGAGTCCATCGCACAAGGCGCGGCCGGCCCAGTCGTGTCCACCGCCGCGCACCGACAGCGCGAGACCGGCGGAACGCGCGGCGGACATGGCGAGCTGGATGTCGGGGATCGTGCGGCAATGAACGACCATGCGCGGCATGGGGCCAACCGGTTTGGCCCAGATCGCCGTCGCGGCGGCGTAACGGTCGTCGCCTGGCCTCGACGTGCGACCGGGGAGTTGTGCGCCAAGTCCTCGCAGTGTGCTTTCGATCAAATCGGTCATTGTCTTCCGAGCTCCTCTGTCTCGTATGGTTGAAATGCCCCCTCTGGTTGCGCGGCAAGCCCCGATTTGCCGCCTAAGGCACAACCGGTCGTGGCCGGCTGGCTATTCGATCTGGCTTCATGCCGACGGACCGCGAGCGCGTGACCGTGCCGCAGCATGACATCAGCGGCATGGAGCACGTGTACGGCATCAAGAGCCGCGGCCGGGCTACTGCACGTCACGGCGATCACGAGCCTGACGAGCAAATGAATGAACCAGCGCACGGCGGCACGCGAGGCGCTCTTCAAGGCGGTGATGAAACAGAACGCGCGCGGCTCGGCGGCTGCCGCCGCCACGCGAGACAAATATGTCGACAATTGAAAAATCTCCGCTAATCAATGGGGGCGCGACTTACGCCTGGTCCGCTACGGCATTGTTTCCGGTGCGGGGAAAGCGATTACAGCCGTAACGCAGGCGGCCGCTGTCGCGTCATCTTTTGGGTCGTCACTCCGGTTTCAGCGATTGTTTGGGAGCCGCCTTGCCGGCGATCGCGGTGCGGTTTCGATCGCAGCGAAGATATTGCCGGCGTGATATCGAAAGAGATCGAGCAGCGGACGCACAACTGGTTCGCGCGGGTCCGCCAGGCCGAGCCGGCGTGCGATGCCGGGTTGCAGCGACCTGCTGAGACGGTCTTCGGCCCGACCTGCGAACAAGTGCAAATGACACCGCACCTGCCACAGGAAACGGTGCGCCTGGAAAAGCCGGGACGGCTTGAGCGGCATGGAGCGCCCCGAGGCGCAGACGTTGGCCCAGAGCGCGCGCTGCAAGTCTCTGAGACCACCGGGGCCTCGCTTCACGTCGGGCTCGTCCTCCAGGGCATACACATCGCGCGATGCATGGCGAGGCGTGGGCGACAGAGCGCTGCCGACCGCGTCCCGCCAGCATCCCGCGTCGGGGCCGGCGAAAAGCGCCGCAAGCTCGGCATCGAGGGCAGCGAACAGACCCTGACAGCCCCACAGGTGCCGCCGGTCAATCAGACCGGCAAGCACGATGGGATCGTCCTTGGCGAGCTCGAGGCATTCCTGGACCGACCGCGTCGCATGATCCAGCACGAAGCCAAGATCCCAAAGGCAGGCAACGACGGCGCCGATGCACGCTCGTGTCGCCGGCGCGACAGCTCCGGCGCGGGATGAGGTGCTTTCGGGGAGGAGAAACAGCAGGTCGAGATCGGAGCCAGGAGCGAGTTCTCTTCGTCCGTAGCCGCCCGCCGCAATCGCCGCGAGGGGGGCGACCATGCTCCCGTTGCGCATTCCGCTGGATATTGATGCAATGTGCAGCAGGCCGATCACCACGCTGTCCGCAAGTCGCGCCCGACCCCGCAGATATTCCTCGGCCGAGCCACCCGATTCGAACCGTTCGCGCAGGATGTCATGCGCCTGCGCCACCAGCGGTCGAAGCAGTCTCACCCGATCGAGCCCTTCGCCGGGTCCGCTTTCGCTGGCAAGGGCGCGCAATGCAGGACGGACCGTGGCCGTCGGCGCCGCGCACGTATCGGAGTTCGGAGGCCAAGCGTCGGCGCGTGGTGGCTGCATAGGCATGTCTGGATCGTCATCAGGCGGGGCAAGGCTCGTTTCCTTGTCCGGAGAAATTGCGAGCAACGGAGCGAGAGCTCCTCCTGTCATAGTCATGGTCGCTGCCTCTTCATCTTCGTTCGGGCTCGCGCTTCCACGCGGTCGAGCCTGATGAAATTTAGCCGAGCTTCGCTACACGGACGTTTCCGGGCCGGTAAATCCGGCCACGGTTGAAACCGTTCGGGTACATCGATCTGGTCGAAATATTTTGCCGGGACGCCGATTGGTTTGCCGCTCATTCCAGGCAGCCTCTCGGGTAAACGGCGGAAGCGGGGGGACGGGACATCTGCAAGCTTCTTACTTTGTACCGATAGGTACATCATGTACCAAACGGTACAAGCTGTCAAGCGCGAAGTCTGTGCTCCCCGATATGCGCCGCCCTGAGAGCATAAGGTTTGAAGTTTGCGCCCTGATCCGCCTTCATGGCGATGCGCAGGGCTTCGGAGCGGACCGCGCGGTTCCGAGCTGGCACTCGGTCCGAGCAACGCGGTACAGCGGCACCAAACGGAGCAAGGCGCGCCAGATTTTTCGATCGCTTGGTCGCTACCGGCGGCAATTTCATCGGTACCTGCCGATACCCATCAGCTCGGCAGGTACCGACGAGGTCATGCCGCAGATCGCGAGGGTTTGGATTTGTCCGCCATGTTCAGACTTGATCGACCGCGAGAGCAGGGATCTTGCGTCGCGAACTGGCTTGTTCGACGACTTATCAATGACGAAGACGTCGATACGCGCCGTAACAAGGGACCGCGCCCTTGGCTGCAAAGTATGTTTTCCCAACACTGTGCTGCTTTTTTCGCCGCGGCTGAAATTTGGGCTTGACGCCTTGTACTGATTGGTACATTATGTACCAGTCAGTACAACTAGGGTATCAAGGAGCCGTTACGTGTCTCGTCCTCCACTTCCCCCTTTCACCCGCGAGTCCGCCGCCCAGAAGGCCCGCCTGGCTGAGGACGCCTGGAATTCGCGCGATCCGGAGCGGGTGGCGCTGGCCTACACCGAAGACAGCCGCTGGCGGAATCGCTCGGAATTCCTTGAAGGCCGCCCCGCGATCGTCGCGTTCCTGACGCGCAAGTGGCAGAAGGAACACGAGTACCGGCTGATCAAGGATCTCTGGGCGTTCGACCGCAATTTCATCGCTGTGCGTTTCCAGTACGAATGGCATGACGACGCCGGACAGTGGTTCCGCTCCTACGGCAATGAGCAGTGGGAATTCGACGAGAACGGCTTGATGCGCCGGCGCGAGGCCAGCATCAATGATGTGCAGATCGGCGAAAGCGAGCGCCGGTACCGGTGGGCGGCGCCCGGCCCGCGCCCCACGCATCATCCGGGCCTCGGCACTAGCCCGAGGTGAGAAAACTTGAGAGGGGTGTTGAAGGAAAATGATGGCGAGGTCGATTGCCGAGCGTGCTGATGTCTTGCCGCAACTGGCGGAAGTGTTTCGAGCCCATGGCTATGAGGGCGCGACGCTGGCGCTGATTTCGGACGCGACCGGGCTCGGCAAGGGCAGCCTCTACAATTTCTTTCCAGGCGGCAAGGAGCAGATGGCGATGGAGGTTCTGACTTCCATCGACCGGTGGTTCGCCGACAACATCTATACGCCGCTGCGGACATCGACCGATCCGGCAAAGGGCATCGCCGACATGTTTGCGGCGGTCGATGATTATTTCCGCTCTGGACAGCGGGTGTGTCTGGTTGGCGCAGTGGCGCTCGGCGCCTCGCGCGATCTGTTTGACGACAAGGTCAAAACCTATTTCGCGGGCTGGATCGATGCACTCGCAGCCGCGTTGCGGCGGCTCGGCGATGACAGAACCACCGCACGCCAGAAGGCGGAACAAGCGGTGCTGGAAATTCAGGGCGCGCTGGTGCTGACGCGCGCGCTCGACGACATCAAGGTCTTCTCCCGCGCGCTGGCGGATTCGCGCAAGCGGTTGATGAATAAAAAATAGTGGCGCTGCGCCAGATCGCGAAACGAGGTCCGGCCGGAGCGGCCGGAACGACGCCTCCGACTGGAGGCAGGCGCTGGCTGGAGGAGATTCTCTCAGGCTCCGTCACTGACGCTGAGCAAATTGCCTTGCGCGAGCGACGCAGCGTTCGTCATGTCAACATGTCCATCTCGCTAGCTTTCCTTGTAGACCCGCCCGTGAAGTAGGCATCTAAACACGAATTAGTGACTAACCCGAGAACCACTAAGGCGCTCGGGCTCACGGGTACCCCACCAACGCGGCAACGCCTCGTGCCTTCACTTGAACAATGCACTGCCGCATTTACGTACTGCCTGTGTTCGCTGGCGCTAACTGCAGCCATGTTTGCAGGTCTGCCGATGACCCACTCGCTCGCGCTTCGAACCTTCCCGGCAAAGCGCTCAGCGTGTTCCTGCTGGTTCACCACCGGGTGGCGGTGACGAGGAGCGAATGGATCACGCTCCCGAAGGGACTGCTCGATCGGTTCGATGTGAGCCGGGATGCTAAGGCCCGTGCGCTGCAAGTCCTCGAGGAAGCCTCGCTTGTATCGGTGGAGCGAGCAAGCGGGCGGACCGCGCGGGTCAAGCTGCAGGCCGCGGCGGCAAAGCTTTGATTTACGCTTGAAACGAGATCGGCTTGGTACGGGGAATCACGCATGGCGAGATCGACTATTTTTTGTAGGCACATGTCTAGCGAACGCGATAGTTGGTGGTACCTCGAACAGGACAAGGATGGATCGCTCCACGTGCGATACGAAAACGACGACGATCCAAGCGACAAATGGCGGATGCCTATCAACGACTTTTTATCTCGCGGAGGTTCGTCGTCTCACCAAGCTTTGGTGGAACTTGTCGATCGCATGTTCGCGGACCGCAAAGATTCAGGGCGATGAATCGAAGCTTGACGGCTCTCTTGGCGGCATCTTGCCACCTCATCCTCACTTCGCTGGGATGAGTGTCCTTCGGGCCAACATTTTTTGACCAAGCCGTTTGGCCAGTGACTGTTAGCTCGCTTGGTCAGTTGCGGTTTCGGTTGAGGACAGCACTTTGCCTGTGCGGCAAAGTGCTTCCCACGCTGCGTCTAACGGCGCCGGCTCAGCATCGGACCAGAGAACCACTTTTGTGGTCGGGACGGGCAGTGCGGTTCGCCCCGTTACTCTCTGCTTGTCTGCGCTGGGTCCGGGCGAGACCGATCCGACGATCACGCCACCCATGACGGTCTAAAGCATTTCCGTCTCTCGCCGGGCTTGGTTTAGCGACCGCGCCCGCTTGGGTCGTTCATTTCCAGGAGTGGACCGGACTGATGTCCGATGCTCCGACCGGTGTTCCAGCCCACCGGAGTTTCCGCGAGTACTCCTACAACGGAGGTCGCGGTGTAGCGCTTGAAGCTGGGATGTCCTGGTATTTACGTCGGCTGGGTGCTCGAATATCTCTTCCTGCGAAATCCGCATCTCGTGTTTGATGTCGGCAAATACCGCGTCAGCCCGGCCGCTCAGGTCTGAGAATGGGCCGGCAGTTGATGACGGTTCCGCGATAGCCGTGGAAATCTCCGTTGGCGTCAAATACCGGTTTGCCACTGGCTTTCACGTAGTAGCCCCAAGCCGCCACTATCATCGCAGGCAGCAGCTGCTGCGTGAACGCAGCGATGTCGACGCTACCGCGTTGAAGCAGTCGGTGTGAACCATACATTAGCGAGCCCGTTGGCCGAGATTACTCACGGTTCAACGACGTGCGGCGAGTAGTAGCCCAACCGCACCGTTTGGAACCTGTAAGCCAAGGTTCAGCGCACCGAAACGATGAGTGTAACCCGCGCGACCCAGCGCGCAATAGACCGCGGCATTCCAAATCATCAAATTGCGTCTCACCAGGATTTCGGCGGCGTACGCGGCGTTGCCCAAATCACGCCTCTAATCTTGGAGCGACTTTCATGACAACCGTTGCAGATCAATTCGCTGAGGTCCTCGTCGCCGCTGGCGTCAAGCGGATTTATGGGATCGTCGGTGACAGCCTGAACGGTCTGACCGATGCCATCCGCCGCCAAGGCAAGATCGAGTGGATGCATGTGCGGCACGAAGAGGTCGCCGCCTTCGCGGCTGGCGCCCAGGCACACCTGACCGGCGAGCTCGCAGTCTGTGCGGGAAGCTGCGGGCCAGGCAACCTGCACCTCATCAACGGCCTCTTCGACTGCCACCGCTCGCGCGTGCCTGTGCTCGCAATCGCCACACACATCCCGTCAGCCGAGATCGGCAGCGGGTACTTCCAGGAAACACACCCCCAGTTTCTCTTCCAGGAATGCAGTCACTATTGCGAGCTCGTGTCGAGCGCCAACCAGATGCCGCGTATCCTCGAGGTCGCGATCCGGGAGGCGGTTAGCAAGCGGGGTGTGTCGGTCGTTGTCATTCCGGGCGACGTCGCTTTGCAGCCGGCATCGGCTGCGCCGCCGCCCAAGGCCGAAGGACTGCTGCCAAAGCCGCCGGTCGTTACGCCGGCGCCCGACGATCTGGACCGGCTTGCCGCGTTGCTCAATGACAATGACCGCATCACCCTTCTGTGCGGCTCGGGATGCCAGGGCGCGCACGACGAGCTGCTGGCGCTCGGCGAGCGCCTCAAGGCTCCGATGGTGCACGCGTATCGCGGCAAAGAGCATGTCGAATGGGAAAACCCTTACGACGTGGGCATGACCGGGCTCATCGGCTTCTCGTCCGGCTACTACGCCATGCGCGAGTGCGATACCCTGCTGATGCTCGGCACCGACTTCCCCTACCGGCAATTCTATCCGGAGGGAGGTGATGCCAGCATCGCCCAGGTCGACCTGCGGCCGGAGAACATCGGCCGTCGAACGCCCGTCGATCTCGGTATCGTCGGTGACGTCCGTGCGACACTGACGGCGCTGCTGCCGCTGCTCAAGCAAAAGCGCGACGACACCCACCTCGTCCACGCGCGGCAGCATTACGCGAAGGCCCGCAAGGCGCTCGACGAACTCGCCGTGGGCAAGCCCGGCAAGCGGCTCATTCATCCCCAGCAGATCGCCAAGGCGCTCAGCGACCAGGCGGCAGCGGATGCCATCTTCACCTGCGACGTCGGCCTCCCGGTCGTGTGGGGCGCGCGCTATCTCGCAATGAACGGCCGCCGGCGGCTGCTGGGTTCGTTCTGGCATGGCTCCATGGCCAACGCCATGCCCCAGGCGATCGGCGCACAAGCCACTTATCCCGGCCGGCAAGTGATCTCGCTCTCCGGCGACGGCGGCTTCAGCATGCTGATGGGCGATTTGCTCAGCCTGGTGCAGCTTAAGTTGCCGGTCAAGATCGTGGTTTTTAACAATGGCGCGCTTGGGTTCATCGAACTCGAGCAGAAGTCATCAGGGTTCCTTGATTTCGGCACCGACTTCAAGAACCCGAATTTCGCGACGATGGCAGAAGCCATCGGCATAAAGGGAATTAGACTCGAGGATGCTGGCGAGGTGAATGACGGCATCGCCGCCGCTCTCGCCCATGACGGGCCGGTCCTCGTCGATGCCGTGGTGGCCCGGGCGGAGCTCGCGATGCCGCCGTCGATCACCTTGGAAATGGCCAAGGGCTTCTCGCTTTTCATGTTGAAGGCTGTGATGAGCGGGCGCGGCGACGAACTCGTCGACCTCGCGAAGACGAACCTTTGGCGTTGACCAAGAGCTGCCGCTCACCCGAATCGGCACGACGCGTCATCACAACGGAGAGAGTTCAATGTCCACACAGGCAATCGCTATTCGTGAATCCAAGTCGGCGAAGGCCAGTGACTTTCATGCGGCATTTATTGTCGCCTGGGCCTTCTGCCTGTTGTTCTACTTCATGGAGTACGCAGTACGCTCCGCGCCGAGCGTGATGCTGCCTGAGTTGACGAGCGCATTTGGCCTCTCGACAACGGGCTTAAGCTCCCTGATCGGACTTTACTATTACACGTACGCGATATTCGCGGTTATTGCCGGCGCCTCGGTCGATCGCTGGGGCGGGAAGTACACGGTTCCGTTTGGCGTGTTGCTTCTGGCGGTCGGCACCGCGATGTTTGCCCTGGGAGGGGAAGGGACCGCGGCTGTCGGTCGCCTCCTGCAGGGCGCAGGCGCCGCCTATGCTTTCGTTGCGGCTGTCTATCTCGCGGCCCACGGTCTTCCGGCGCGGTACCTCGCAACTGCGATCGGCATCACCCAATGCATCGGCATGCTCGGTGGGTCGGCAGGCCAGTTCGTTACAGCCCCATTGATCCACGGGCCGATCGCCTGGGAGGAGTTATGGATCTATGCCGGTCTTGTGACGTTGCTGATCGCGGTCGCAATGTTCGTCGTTACCCCGCGTGAGAAGGAACCCGCAGCGCCGCAATCCGCAGCATCGCAGGCGGGATTGTGGAGCACATTCGCGCCGTACAAGGTCGTCTTGACCAACCCTCAGTCCTACCTGTGCGGCCTGATCGGCGGCTTGCTCTTCCTGCCGACGACGGTCGGCGCCATGACCTGGGGCGTGTCATTCCTGGAACACGGCTGGCACGTGGATTACGCGCAGGCGGTCGATCGTGCAGCGATGGTGGCGATAGGTTGGGTGTTCGGCTGCCCGATCCTTGGATACGTCGCAGACCGCATCGGACGCCGCAAACCCGTGATATTCGCGGGATCTGCGTTGATGCTGGTGGCGGCCCTGGCGATCTATTATCTGCCGCCCGAGACGTTCCCTCCGTATCTCCTGGCATTCCTGCTCGGCTTCGGATCCGGAGCCGCGATGATCCCGTACTCGACCATCAAAGAGGTGAATCCGGATCATGCCAAGGGCAGCGCTACAGGTGCGATGAACTTCATCGTCTTCGTGCTCAGCGCATTGTTGGCGCCTGCGTATGGGTGGTGGTTGCAAAAACTCGCGAACAGCGGGCCATTAACGGAGGACGTCTTCGCCAAGGCCGGCAGCGTCTTTGTCGCCGCTATCGTGATCGCTCTGATCGCCACGGTCTTCCTCAGGGAAACCGGCTCAGCCGGTCGTGAAGCGAATCAGGCGCTACACGCACCACGGGCGTAACGCGACCATGATCGAGCACATGAAGACCGACCAATCTCTGTCCCTGAGGAGAGGCGACATGGCGATCGCGTCGCTTCCCCTGTCACGCCGGCAACTGCTTGCGCAATCACCGTTGACAACGCGGCTATCCGCTTTTCTCGCGCTCATGAAGCCGCGCGTGATGTTGCTCGCGGTGTTCACCGCGGTTGTTGGGCTGGTCATTGCACCCGGTCATCCCGATGCACTCCTTGGATCCATTGTGGTTCTCGCAATCGCCGCAGGAACCGGCGCCGCCGGCGTCCTCAACATGTGGTACGACGCCGACATCGACACGGTGATGACTCGCTCGCTGGTAGCACTGGCCATGTCTCCTTCAGCTAAGCGGGGGGTCGCTCAGGCACAGCGCAATCATTCGCAGCAACTGCCGAGCCCGCCGTTTCCGGGACCAAGAATCGGCTAAGCGTCATGCATGCACAACTCGGTACACTGATGAAAACCGTTGTTGCGAGCGGGCGGTTGCGCACCTGGCTCCCCGAAATGCCGGCGTGGCTCGATCATCAGACCGCCATCGGACTGACTTTTGCGGTCAAGACCTTTGCGGCAGCATTGCTCGCGCTCTACATCGCATTCTGGGCTGGCCTCGACGATCCACGATGGTCGTTTCTGACCGTTTTCATCGTATCGCAACCGGACAGCGGACTCGTTCTCGCCAAGAGCTTCTATCGTATCCTCGGCACCATCGCCGGGCTCCTTGTTTCGATCGCGCTCGTTTTTGGTCTGGCCCAATACGGCGAACTGTTCGTGGCCGCGCTGGCCGTATGGGTCTGTTTCTGCAGCTTTGCCGCCCGTGCGGTCCGTAGTTTCGCGTCCTATGGCTTCCAGCTGGCAGGCTACACGGTCGCCATCGTCGGCATCCCGGCCGCCCTCGCGCCGACTGGAGCCTATGATTTGCTGCTGGCGCGGTTCACGGAGATCTCGCTTGGGATCATCTGTGCGGCGCTCGTGAGTCGGTTGATCCTGGTGCGCGACCTCTCGCCAAAGCTCATTGAGCTTGTCGTCGCTCTAGCTCGCCGCGCGGAAAGCTTCGCAGCCCTCCTTCTCGACCCCCATGCGGACTCCAAGCACGTCACCGCCGAGCGGACTGAGCTCGCTAAGGCCTATCTCGACATCCAGGCAATGCAGCAATCGACGTATTTCGAGAGCGCCGAGGCGCGCATTGTCGACCAGCCGCTGCGCAGCTTAACCCAGGCCGCAGTGGAGCTTTGCACCATGGCAGCAGCAGTCGCGAGCCATCGTGGGGATTCGCCGGCCCGGCCGGAAGAAAAAGCATCGCTCAGCGTCGGGACCTCTCCTGCGAACAAGTCCCGCACTGGAGACGGCCCGATAGTATCTGCACTGGTGCGCGCAGCGGATGAGCGCGACCTATTGCTTGCGCGCACCCGGCTTCAGGCCTGCGTGGAGGCCTTCGACCGGGGTGAGAGGCTGCCTGAACCAAGCTTCGCGTGTCGGCTTTGGTCGGACCCTGTGCCTGCGGCCATAATCGGCATCCGCTCCGCGCTGGCAGTCGGAGTTACTTCCGCATTTTGGTTCGCGACGGCCTGGCCAGCCGGCCCTATCGCGGTCATCGTTGCCGCCGTCGTGTGCAGCCTGCTCGCTTCCCTTGAGCAGCCGGACAAGATCAGCATGGCCGCTGCCGCGACCGTGCTCATCGCAGCGGTCCCGGTTTTCGCGACCCAGTTCTACCTGATGCCGCTTGCCGTCGACTTTCCTTCAATGGCGGTAGCGCTTGCACCGCTGCTGCTGACTTGCGGTTTTATCATGGCGCAGCCTCAGATCGGTGCGCTCGGCATGTTGTCTGCCGTGTACTTCACCTTCGCCTCGAACATTAGCAACGTCATGACCTACGACGCCGTCGCATTTCTGAACTCGTCGCTTGCCATTCTCGTAGGCATAGCAGTTGCGGTGGTGCTGTTTGCGACTTTCTTCCCCGAGACCCCGGCCTACGCAGGTCGCCGCTTCCGCAAGCAGCTCTTTGTCCAACTGGCCCACCTCACCAGCGCCTGTCCTCACGGCCCTGCTTTTCGATGTTACCAGCGTGCCCTATTCGAACAGCTCGGGACCACGCTTGCGCGCCTCAAGGATGAACCAAAGGTCGCGCAGGAATGCTTGATGAGCGCGTTGACTGCGCTATCAGCCGCGCAGGCAATCGGCCGCCTGAAAAGCTCCCTCGGTGCAACGGTGGTGACGCCCGGTATCGCCGCGGAGGGCTCGCGTCTGCTCGCCCGGCTGTCGCAAACCATTCGCAATCCATCGGTCTGGAAATTCAGCGGGAGGGCAGCTGAGGCGCGTGCGCTTAGTCGCCATGCCCTCGCAACCGACCAGGGCTCGGCTGAACCGGCGAAAATCCAAGCACTGAGCGGGGTCATCGTCGGATCTGCGACGCTTGGCTCCGATCTCATGCGGGCGCGAATGATCCTGCAGGGAGGGTCGAATGCAATCCCAATTTGATCTTTTGGGCGCGTTTGTGCCGACGATCGCCGCCTGGTTCGTGTGCTCGCTGGTAGTATTTTCTCTAGTCGACGCATTGCTGACCTGGCGCGGCTTTTACCGGCTGTTCTGGCATGCACCACTCGCCCGCTTCGCCCTCTTCGTTTGTCTCTTTTGCGGCGGCGCGCTTGCCGTGGCCAATCATTAAAGGAGCTTACCTATGCAGGCCGTCGTACGTGTGTTGCTTACTCTTGTCTTGGTCATGGCAGCCGGTTTGCTTTGCTACGATCTCGCGAGCTACTACCTCTATTCGCCATGGACCCGAGACGCCCGCGTCCGCGCCAATGTGGTGACGGTGGCGCCCGACATTTCTGGTTGGGTTGATGATATTCGCGTGCGGGATAACCAATTCGTGCACAAGGGCGACGTGCTCTTCACAATTGATCAGGAGCGCTTTCGACTCGCGCTCGCAGACGCCGAAGCCACGCTGGCGGCGCGACACGCTCAATATCTTATGTTGCGCGATCAATATCAGCGGCGCTCGAAGCTGTCCCCCGGGGACACCATCACTGTTGAAAATCTTGACAACGCGCGTCGACAGTCGGAAACAGCGGCCGCCAACCACCAGCAAGCAATGGCATCCCGCGACACCGCTGCTCTGAACCTCAAGCGAACCGAAGTACGCGCGTCGGTCAATGGCTTCATCACCAATCTCAACCTGGCAAAGGGCACGTTTGCCTCGCAAGGAAAGCCGGTGATGGCCCTGATCGATAGCGATTCGTATCGGGTCGAGGCCTACTTCGAGGAAACCAAGATCCCGCATATCAAACCAGGCGACAGCGCCGAGATTCACCTCATGGACGGATCCCCGGCGCTACAAGGGACCATCATGGGCATAGCAAGAGGCATCACGGATCAGGACAACAAGGATGGTCCAGAGCTCCTTTCTTCCGTCAATCCCACATTCACCTGGGTCCGACTGGCACAGCGCATTCCTATCACCGTCCACCTCACGCACGTACCACCCGGCGTGCTGATCAGCGCCGGAATGACCTGCACAGTCGTGGTGAAGGAAGGCGCGACACCCCAAATCGGGCTCGGGATCAGGAAGGTTATGGCAGCAATTTTTGGAGCATCTTCGAGTTAGGACTCGGTCGCGAATAGCGAAACCGAACTGAGACATAGGAGTATGCGTGAACCGGGGGGCACCAAAGAGCGAGCAAAGGCGCTTTTTCGTGGCCCTGGGCCGCGCCGTTCATCTTACGTGGCCGGTGCTGTCGACAATTCTTGCAATTCAGGTTGCCCTAGGTTTGTTGACTGGTCTTGTTGAGGGCTGGTCTCTCGGGGATGCGGTCTATTTCACCTTCATTACCGGCCTCACGATTGGTTACGGGGACATCGTACCGCGGCAGGCGCTCGCGCGCGCACTTGCGATCGGGATTGGTCTCTCCGGGCTCTTTCTCACGGGCCTCATAGCCGGGATTGCGGTCCACGCCATGCGCACAGCGCTCACCGATGACGACACCGGGTGAGAGACAGCACTTGTATTCAGATGCGAGCGCTCGCTGCCCGCACCAGCGCCGCAAGTGGAATCGGGATTTCAGCACGTCCCGCGATGCGACTCGCAGTGATCCCACTCCAGTTTACGTGCGCGCGGACCGGGTCGGAGCAATGTCGGCTTCTGGCGGCACATTTCGGACATAGCGTGATGTCCGACTTGAGTCCGTTATGCGCACCCGGAAGCAGACAATGTCTTGGGGATGCGCGACAGCCCACTGATTATAGAATAACTCTTCTATTATCAGTCCTCCTAACGCCCTGACCTGCCGCTGCTTATTTCCGGGGACCATGCACGCCCTGTCCTGACTGATTATAGTTCGGCTTCCGGACATGGAAACATAACGGGTCAGGATGGGCCGGTTGGGCTAGCGTTACGCCCGCCGGTGGGGATTTTTACTCGGTAAAAGAATCATCGCTCCTTCAGCTTGAGAGCCTGGGCGCGGGTCATCCGCGCGCCGATGCGCTCGGCCACCTTGCCGTATTTCTTAACCATGGCTTTCATTTTCCGTCTCCCTGCTTACATCTGTAACTTGACTCTATGTTCTCTTTTTGTTCTAACAAGCCATGGACAACCGAATTAATGAAATCCGCCGCGAAATCAGTCTTTTGCGGGCCGAGATGGTGCGCGTCGAGGAGACGATGCACGAGGAGATCAGGCATGATCTCGACAGCACGGAAACCGCCCTGCGCCTGATGGCAATGCGGGCAGACCTGGCAGCGCTGGTTGCCGACTGGAAAGCGGCCGGCGGCAGCGAGCATCTGCCGACCATCGAGGAGCGTCTCAAGGCAAACAACCGCCCGGCTCAGAAGCCGAAGACCGCCAGTCACCGCTAACCTATGACTGCCGCGCGGAGCGATCGATGGACCGCAACCTCGTTCTGCTCAATCGCAATATCGCCCGGCTGCGACGCGACGTTCGGCTTCAATCCTTCGAAATCGAGCAGCTGATCGCGATCGACCTCGACTGCACCTCGGCCGCGCAACGGCTGATGCGCACGCAGGCCGATCTCGTGCTCTATATCGAGAAAAGGGAGCGGCTGATGGGGCCGGCCCCGCGTGAATGATCCACCGCTCATAGTTCTAAAGCTGCGCGCGCCAATTGCGGAGCTCTCGGGCGCGCGCGGAAGGCCCGACGGGCTGTGCAATCCTGTACAGCATCGAATTCTCGAGAGCTCTGTCGCGACATCACGACGTAAGCGGGGCCCGTGTCAGGTTCATGGAATAGAACAGGAGCTCTGCTTCAAGCGCCTGGCGAAGATGTGCCGACTGACGAAATCCGTGCTTCTCGTCCTGGAATATAAGCAGACAGGTCGGGACGTTTCGGCGTTGAAGCGCGGAGTACATGCTTTGGGCCTGATTGATTGGCACGACAGGATCGTCCTTACCGTGAAGAAATATCACTGGGGCGGAGAGCCTGTCGGCGAAATTGATCGGCGAACGGTCGTGGTAAAGTGCGCTGTCGGGCATAAATGGCTCAATGAGCCAGTCGGTGTAGTGCAACTCGAACTTATGCGTCTCGGTGGCGAGTGCAATCAGATCACTGATTCCGTAGTAGCTCGCACCGGCGGCAAACTCGGTATGAAAGGTGAGCCCGCACAACGTCGTATAACCGCCAGCGCTGCCGCCCCTGACCGCTAGCCTTCCGTCGTCGACATCGCCACGAGCGGCAAGGAATTTCGCGCCTGAAATGCAATCCACGACGTCAATGACACCCCATTGGCCGTAAAGCCTTTCCCGGTATTTCCTTCCATACCCAGTGCTTCCACGATAATTCACGTCAAGAACACCGAATCCCCGACTGGTCCAGAATTGCACCGAGAGATCGAGCGCCGAATCGGTCGCGGTGGTTGGCCCGCCATGGCTTTTCACGAGTAACGGAGGCCTTTCCGAGGCTGGCGCCCGCCAGTCTGGATTGTAGGGAGGATAATAGAAGGCATGGGCAATTTCGCCATCGCCCGTTCGAAATTCGATCGATTGCGGCGTCGAAAAGTAGTTCTGGAATTCTTGCAAGCTGTCTGATGAGACCAAGAGCTTGATCGGCGAAACCGCTCCCGTGTTCACATCGACGGTCGCGATTGCCGGCGGCGATGTCATGGTGGCATAACGGATCACTATTGTCGTTGCCGTCGCATGCACACCCGACAAGGAGGAAAATTCCATCGGATAGTCGTGAGCGATCAATGTCGGCAGTTCTAGTCGGCCCAGGCGCCATCTACCGTTTTGGACAAACGAGTAGATCAGAATCTCGGGTGACATAAACGCGTAGGTCGAGAGGCCGAGTAGCCACTGAGGGACACCGAATTCCGCGTCTCTAGCCAAGATGTGCTCCACGCCGGAGGCGTTCCAACGATACAGGTTCCAGAAATCTGTGCGGTCGGAAATGAAGTAGAGCCTACCGTCCGGCGACCATTGTGGCTGAAATATCGATTCGGAACCGCCCTGGACGATTTGTTTGTCTGTCAGCGTTCCCGCCTGATCGAGACCTGCGACATTCAGATAAGTGGAAGTCCACGGCATGTTTGGATGTTGCCAGCTTAGCCACGCAAGTTTTGACCCATCAACGTTGAGTGTCGGCGACGAGTAAAAGTCACATCCGCTGTCAAGCGTTGCTTCACGGCCCGTCGCGATGTCGATGGCGACCAGCGTATGGATCGCTTTGATGACGTCACCGTTCGGGCGTTGCTCTTTGATCGCGATTAGACGATTTCGAGCGGCGTCGACGCAAATGTCTGCAAACAAGCAATTCGCACTCGACGTGATTTTCGTCGGAACGCCGCGCGCAACCTGCTGGTAGATTTGATTGTCCCCGAAATTGACAAAATACATGACGTTGTTGCTGACGGCATAGGCTCCCCCACCGTAGCTATAGACCTGCGATCTCACGCTGAAAGGGGAGGGCGTAACGTCTCTGATCGTGCCGTCGGCGGCTCTGGCCACGACGATGTTGCGGCCCTTCTCTACGGGTCTTCCCTCGATCCAGTAGATATTGTCGCCGTCAATCCGCGGCTCTGAGAGTGATCCGGTTTCGGCCACAGCCACGCCGGCTGTGATGGGGGAGGTCCACGATCCGAAACCACTGATCTGCTGACCCACCATGAAGCTTCTCCGTCGCAGTTGGGTTCACGGACGGCCATTAACGGTCACTCACTGGAAGTCAAATGAACCGACAAGCGTGATCCGCGAATCTAAAACCCAGTGTCGGGCTCAAAGAGGCTGGTTTGTGACACTTACGGGGCGCCATGGCACATTCCAGAATGGATCATCCACTCCTGTTCGACTGCACGCCAGCACTCTTCAGTCTACAGGTGGTAGCCGACACGGCGGATTGCGCCTGCCGCTCTATGTCTGCTTTTCTCCGAAAGCACCTACTTACTGCGCGGCAACGAAATGACGTGATGGGCCAATATGCGACATGCCAAGCCTCCCCAATGTTGTGATCCCGACCAAAAGAAAACCGCCTTGAAGCGGCTTTCCGCGCTAAGGTCGAAGCGATACTTTCAGTCGTCTTGAATACGGCGCTCCGCGCCCACGCGTTT
>Ga0210407_10001607_pt1 | contig 20810 bp, 17 predicted proteins | sample IncBWC27MmetaG_FD_150860 | JGI IMG/M metagenome (GOLD analysis project Ga0210407, IMG submission 150860) | Forest soil microbial communities from Barre Woods Harvard Forest LTER site, Petersham, Massachusetts, United States - Inc-BW-C-27-M | ecosystem: Environmental > Terrestrial > Soil >... | reverse complement strand
CTGAACTGGCTGCTCACCTGGAGGAAACGTGCGAGGACTTCGTGCAGCGCGGCTTACCTGAAGAAGAGGCCGTCCGCCACACTCTATCTCAAGTGGAGGATTGGCACGAATTGCGGCGAAGAATTCAAATAATCAGGGTAAAGGAGAACTTCATGTCGAAACGTCTCTCGCAAATCTGGTTGCCGGGTTTCCTCACGCTCTTGATCTCGATGAGCCTTCTCCTGCTCATTCAGTTTCTTAATCCCAACCCCATAATAGTGGATCGAAGCGGATGGTACATGGTCGCCCCCGTCATGGTGATTTATTTGCCTTGGCTTCTGTCTTTGCCTTTGATCGGCGCACTGGGAGCTTACCTATCCCATCGCGCCGGTGCCTCGCAACGTATTGTGCTCCTTTCCATCCTTTTTCCTGTCTTGCCGTATTTAACGTTCTTCATGATTGGCTTTCCCATTGCCTTGATCGTTGACGACCACGTGGTACACAACATCATGTTCGCCGCCTTTTTCACGGGTCTAGTCGCATGGGTGCTGCTGCCGGCAACGGCCTTACTTGCCGGTGGTTTGCCTACACAACTCTATTCTTCGCGCAGGCTAGCTCAGCGTGGCGTCGCCAGCCACTGAGCGGGAGCGGTTCCAGCGGCGGTAGAAGGGAAGTCCAGCAAGAATCAAGAGCAGGCCGATGGAGGAGCGGCCGGGGCGTTCGAGCCAGATGTTGAAAGTGAGGGCCAGCGCACCAGCGACGAAAATGCCGGGGACCCAGGGATAGCCCCAGCATCGATAGGGGCGCGGCAAATCGGGCTCGGTCTTGCGCATGCGAAAGAGCGCAAGGACGGCCGAAGCATAGAAAATCCAGGCGGCAAAAATAAAAAGATTGGTCAACTCTTCAAACGTTCCCGTCAGCGCCATCAAACTGGCGAGGATACCCTGAAAAATCAGCGACCGTCCGGGCGTGCGGAATTTCGGATGGATGCCTCCGACAATCTTGAAAAAAATTCCGTCGCGGGCCATGGCGTAGCCTACGCGTGCACCGCTTAGCACGGACGAATTCATCGAGCCCAGAGCGGAGATAACCATCGCGAGGGTGATCCAATTCGCGGCGGTGGCCCCCTTGATGTGAGCAACGACGTCGGAGGCGATGTGCTGCGACGTGGCCACGGTTTCAAACGGCAGCACTTTCAAACAAGCGGCGCTGAAGAGCAAATAGATCACAGCGACAAATCCGACTCCGCCGACTAGCGCGCGCGGGAAATTTTTCTGTGGATTTTCCACTTCGGAGCCGACGAGATTTAGATCTTCCCACCCGTCGTACGCCCATAGAGCCGCGGCAAGCGCCGCAAGAAACGCGCTGAAAATGGCGCCGGCACCCATTCCCGCTGGCGGCCAGAACGGTTGAACCCCGCTTGCCTGGGTATTGGCCGGGGCAAAAAACGCCACGCCAATCACGACGACAACGGAGGTGATCTTGATGGTGGTCAAAAAAACTTGAACGGCTCCGCCAAGGCGCACGCCAAGATAATTCACGCCTGTCATGGCCATGATCCACAAGACCGCCAGCGGCTGCGCCCAGGTGAAGACAAAATCGTACGGCTTGATCCAGCCCGTGAGACCGGGAATAGCGATATGAACGGTGAAGAGCGGCACGGCGATAACCGGCAGAAGGAAGCTGAGAAAGCGCATCATGCCCGCGGAGATGGACGCAAGGGAACTGGGGCGGCCGACGATGGAGTGCATCCATCCAAAAATGAAACCGTAAACCGGGCCAAAGCCGCGGCGCAGATAGGCGTATTCGCCGCCGGCTTCCGGAATCATCGAGCCCAATTCAGCGAATGAAAATGCGCCGAAGATGGAAAGAATCGCGCCGACAATCCAGGCCGCAAAAACGACGGAGACGCTGCGGCCTTCGCGCGCCATCTCAGCGGGCTTGAGAAAAATCCCCGTGCCGATCATCGTGCCGACGACGATGGCCGCGGACGCCCACGCGCCCAGCCCGCGCACCAAGTCCAAACGCTTTTCGGTCAATTGATTGATCCTCGTCTTCGTCTACAGTCGAGCAATTCGGCTGACGATCCAGCCGACAAGAAAAGTCACGGTCGATCCGATCAAGACGTACCACGTAAACGCCACACTCGTAAATCGAAATACGGACAAAATGGCGGCTAGCCCCACGAACATACCAGTCAATGCGCCGTTCGCAGTGGCGCGACGATCGAGCGTGCCGAGCAAGAAGAGGCCGAGGAGGCTGCCGAAGGGAAGCGAAGCCACGGTCAATCCAGCCTCGAGCCGGGGACCCCACTTCACAAAACCAAAGGACATGAGAACGAGACCCCAGACAAGCGTCATTCCTCGTGCGAAACGCAGGAGCCGGACCGGGTCAGTATTTCGGCCACGGAGACGTGAAAAGTCGAGCACGCTCGACGCAGCCAGAGAATTGAGCGATCCGCTGGCATTTGACATCGCCACAGCCACGATCGACGCGAGCATCAGGCCCGCCAATCCAGTGGGCATTTCGCGAACTAGAAAAAGAGGAAGGATGCGATCCTTGTCTTCGCCTGCAACGATGAGCGGCGAATGTTGCGCGAAGACATAAAGCAGCACACCAATCAGCAGAAACACCGTGAACTGAAAGAGAACGATGACGCCGCTGGCGAGCAGGGCGCGGCGGCTGTCGCGCTCGTTTTTCGCGGCAAGCAATCGCTGGACGATGATTTGGTCGGTGCCGTGGGTGGCCATGGTGAGAAAGGCGCCGCCGATAAGTCCGGACCAGAAGGTATATTTGGTGGCGAGATTCCAGGAAAAATCGAGGACTTGGAGTTTGTGGCCAGCCGCGGCAGCGACGTGTGCCACTTCGCTCCAGCCGCCGGGAATGCGGTGGAGCAAGACGAAAAACGTGACAGCGCTGCCCGTCAGATAAAGAAGGAGTTGTGCCACGTCGGTCCAAATTACGGCTCTCATGCCGCCTTCGAAGGTGTAGAGGACAGTAAGCGCGATGACGAGGACTACTGCAAATTTTTCCGAGGTGCCGAGAACAACGCTAACCACCAGAGCGATGGCGGAGACGCGGACGCCTTCGGCGATGGCCCGGGTGATTAGGAAAGTGCTGGCCGCGACGGCGCGCATGCGCTCGCCAAAACGTTTTTCGATGAGCGCATACGCGGTAAGGAATTCGCCGCGAAAATATCCGGGCAGAAGCAATAAAACAATGAGCACGCGCCCGATCAGGTAGCCGAAGACCAGTTGAAGGAAGGTGAGATTTCCGCCGTAGGCGATGGCGGGCGTGCCAATGATTGTGAGCGTGGAGGTTTCGGTGGCCACGATCGAAAATGCCAGCGCCCACCACGGAGCGGTGCGGCCGCCGAGAAAGTAGTCGGTGGCATTCTGCTGGCCGCGGCGGAAACGCATGCCCAATGCCGTAACGCCGAGCAGGTAGGCAATAACAATGGCAAGGTCCAGCGGATGGATGCGCATCGAGTATTCTTTTCCGCCGCGCCTTTGGACGCCGCGGAAAAGTGCGTCGAGGATAGTGGCGCGCGCGAACCCACGTCAAGAAAACTCTGCGGAATATGGGCGTAGGCCGCAAGGGTTGTTCAATTTTTTCGGTTTGCGCACTTACGCTGTACTCAGCGCTACGATTGTCGAGCGTTCTCGCATATGCTTTTTCCATGCGCTACGTGCTGGGATTTGACGGCGGCGGCACGAAAACGGATTGCGTCCTGATGGATGAGACGGGCGCGATTCTGACGCGCTCGCGGTCCGGATCTTCGAATCCCACCAGTTTCGGCGTGGAATTGTCGCTGACTTCGCTCTCGGAAGCGGCAACAGACGCACTGCGCGCGGCCGGGAAATCCCGGCAGGATGTGGCGTATATCGTGGCAGGTGTTTCTGGCGCCGGTGAGACGAACATGCGCCAGGCTCTGCAGTCGGCCTTGCAGCCCGAATTTCCAAACGCATCGATTGTCATCACCAGCGATCTTGTGCTTTCCCTGGCGGCCACGGGAGAAATTCCCAGCATTGTCGTGATTGCGGGAACAGGTTCGGCAGTTCTAGGAAGGACAGCGCCGCTTGAATTGGCGCGCGCTGGCGGGTTTGGCCCGGTGATCGGGGATCCAGGGAGCGCCTACGATATCGGCAGAAGGGCAGTTGCGATGTGTTTTCAGAAACATCTCAACGGCGAGACATTTCCCCTGGGCGCGAAGATTCTTGAAGCATTTCAATGCAAGTTCAACGAATTCTTTGATCAGGCGCGAGCCCATCCAGATACTGTTTTCCCCAAAGTATTTCCATTGGTAGCGAGGGCCGCCGAGAACGGCGATGTTGCGGCGCGCACGTTGCTGGCCAGCGCAGCGCAGGACTTGCGGGATCAGGCGCGTGAAGTTATTGAGAGACTAAAGTTGCAGGAGGCGAATTTCTTCCTCGGGAAAACCGGCGGAGTCTTTGACGGCAGCGCTTTTCTCAACGCTCAGTTCGATAGCTTATTCCAGGAAATTGCTCCAAAGGCAAGAATCGGGCCGCTACCGCGCTCCGTGGCGGAAGCTGCGGCGCAATTGGCGCGTGACGCGCTGACGAAACCCCTTGTGCTCGGTGAGAGTTGAGTCGTGCCGGATCCCAAAACCAAAGATCGCGAACGCGCGCTAATCGCCACTGGCGAAGAGCTTGCCGGATTCCTGCACCATCATTCGGCCGACGTGCTGCTCGCGCTGCTGGATAATCCGGCGCTGGACGAAACGCAAGTCTGCCTGCTGCTCGAGCGAAAGGACTTGCCGGGAGAAATCCTCGAAGAAATAAGCCGCCGGAAAGCGCTGCTGAAAAGTTACCGCGTGAAAAGGGCGCTGGCGTTTCATCCGCGGACGCCGCGGCTGGTCAGCCTGCGCCTGCTTCGCGATCTCTTCCTGATGGACCTCGTACAGGTTGCGATTTTACCTGGCGTTTCCGCGGAGCTGAAGCGCAATGCCGAAGAGCAATTGCTGGCGCGTCTGCCGCAACTTCCGCTGGGGCAAAAAATCACGCTAGCGCGGCGCGGACCGGCGCGCGTGGCCGGAGCGCTGCTCGCCGAAGGTCACGCGCAAGTCATCTCCGTCGTTCTGGACAATCCGTATATGACGGAAGCGCAAATCTTGAGGGCACTCTCTCGCGAAAAGCTTCCCACTTCGGTGATTCCAGCCATCGTTCATCATCACAAGTGGTCCATCACTTACAACGTTCGGCTTGCCCTTGTTCGCCACCCCTCCACCCCGCTCGCTTCGATTCTCTCCTATCTTCCTGAGCTTACGGTTTCCGACCTGCGGGAATTGGCGGCTCCGGGCATCGTTCCGGAAAGCCTGCGAAAGTATCTCCAGGCCGAAGTGCAGCGCCGCCTGCGCGCCGGCGAAAAACCAGCAAGCAATAGCGTCCCCGGCGATGATCCTTCCGGATCCAATCGAGAATAAATGGCGGCTTATCGAATCAGCGGATTCGAATGTCACCCAGATGAGTCGCCCGGCATCGAAGAGCACATTGCCGGGAACAAAACATAGGCCTTTGGCGTCGTATGTGTTGTGGTGGAAGAAGGCGTATGCTTGCAACTGAGAGGCGGCGATTTCGCCCGAGCGCCGTGGTACGTAATCCCTGGCAGGGGTTTGCACCAGTCCAATGGGCAGCAGTGGGGATCATCCCGCCCGGCGACTCGAACGCCGCTGGGCGCCACGTTATTCGTTCCGTGCCGACCTCGAGATCGAATGGGGCTCAGCGGTTCTTCGCGGAAGCACGCGCGACATCAGCGCGAGCGGAATGTTCATCGAAGCCGTCGATCCTCTCTGGGTCGGAGCGGGTTTTACCGCGCGGCTGACTCTCGATCGCCCCGTGAGGCTCGACTGCTTCGTGAAACGGATCGAGCCAGGGCGCGGCATGGGCGTATCCGTGGCCGTTTCCGAATCCGAAAGCCAGAAGCTTTACCAGGACCTGCTTTCTTCACTCTCCGTCACCGGCTCCTAATCCCGTCTTATACTAATGGCGATGACACGCTGCCTTGATTGCGGTTCCGAGCGCGTGGCGGACCAGTGTCCTTCCTGCGGCTTGACTTCGGCGGCCGCCGAAGTCATGTTCCGCCGGCGCTTGCTCAAGCGCACGGCGGTATTTCTTGCCGGATCCCTGGCGTTTCCCTACGTTAGCCAGATCTATCCGCCGCTTGATCTGGACCTTATGTTGGTATTCTTCGGGATGCTGTTCTTCGTTGGGCTGACCATCGCCGTGGTCCTCGACCGCCGCGCGCGAAATCGCCGGGAGCTCGAAGTGCTCAAGCGCGTCTATTCGGGATTTATTCCCCTGCCGTGGATTCTAGCTGCGACGCTGCTGGCGAACGGAGCGTTGGACTCAAAAGAAAACGTGACCTATTACCCCACTACAGTGGAAAGCCGCTACAACATGCCGGGGATCGTTCGAGGGACGCGCCGCCTGATTGTTCGTTCCTGGCGCGATGGGCAGAAAATCGAACGGTTAGCCGTAGATTTCGATGACTACGATCGCTTTCGCGCCGGCGATGCGGTGTCTGTGGGTGTCAAGCCGGGTGCACTCGGCATTCCGTGGTATTTCGGCGTGTATCGCCACTGAAGGGTGTCGTTCAGTACGCCGGTTTGCCGTTGATGAGCAGCGGGACTTGCAGTTCCAGGATGTGGCCATCTTTGCCGAGGCGAAATTTCACCAGTTGCATGCTGCCGACGTCGCGCGTTTTCCACTCGGGAGTCTCGATCGGCTGCTCGGGTTTATCGGTAGGCGACCATTCCACGTCCTCGCCTCGCTGCTTCACGGTTTGCGGATCGATCTCGTAGGCTTCTTGTTCCTTCATGTCGACCAGCAGATACCGCTTCCACAGACGTACCAGCAGCAAGCCCTTTTTTTCCGTGTGATAAATGTTCCACGACTTTGGCGCTTCGTCATTGAATTTGACAATGGCAAATCCGACTGATTTCCAAAGCAACTTTTTTTCGCTCGATTGTGCGGGAGCCAGCGGAGGCAAGCAACAAATCACCAAAGAAATAATTGCGAGTGCTGCGGGCAAACTCCTGAATCTCAATTCCTGACCTCACCGAATGACTTGTCCAGAAGCTTGATGGCCTCATCGACGTCGGGCTTCGTCGTGTTCAGCATGGGGGCGAGGCGGAGTGTGTTGCCGTAAAGGCCGCCCTTGCCGATGAGCAGGCCGTTTTGTCTGGCGCGCTCCATCACCTGCGTGGCCGCTTCGGGAGCGGGTTCTTTGGTCTTGCGGTCTTTGACCAATTCGAGCGCCTGCATCAGTCCCATGCCGCGCACGTCACCGATCAGCGAATGCTTCGCCTGCAACTCTTCCAGCTTGCCGCGGAAATATTTTCCGACGACGTCCGCGTTCTCGAGCAGATTTTCTTCTTCAATCAGTTCGATAGTGGCTTTCGCTGCGACGCTGGTCACCGGGTTGCCGCCAAACGTGGCGATGTTCGAACCTTGGAAACTGCCGGCGATTTCCGGCGTCGTCACGGTCAAGCCCACGGGCACGCCATTGGCCATGCCTTTTGCGCTGGTGATCATGTCCGGAATGACTTCCCAATTCTCGATGCCGAACCATTTCTTTCCGGTGCGTCCCCACCCCGTCTGCACTTCATCGGCGATGAACAGCGCGCCATACTTTTTCACAATCTTGAAAACGATTTTGAAGTACTCCTTCGGCGGAGTGATGAATCCGCCGACGCCTTGAATCGGTTCGGCGATGAACGCGGCGATATTTCCGCTGGTTCCCGTTTGAATCAGGTTTTCCACGTCGTCCGCGCAGGCCACTTCGCAATCCGGATACTTCAAGTGCAGCGGGCAGCGGTAGCAATACGGATTCACGGCGTGGGAAATGCCCACGCTGATGACGCCAGCCTTGCGATAGGGCGCGTGCGCGGTGATGGCTTTGGCGAGCGACGAACCGCCGGAATAGGCATGGCGCAGCGCCACTACGTCAAAGCTGCCAGTGGACATGCGCGCCAACAGAATGGCAGCTTCGTTGGCTTCCGTGCCGGAGTTGGTAAAAAAACTCTGTTGCAAGTTTCCGGGCGTAATTTGCGCAATCTTCTCCGCCAGCGCAACGATGTGCTCGGTGGGATAGAGCGTCGAAGTGTGCTGCAGCCGGTTGACCTGCGCGCTCACCTTGCTGGAAATCTTCGGGTTGCAGTGCCCCACGGAGACCGTCAGAATGCCGCCAAAGAAATCGAGATATTTGTTGCCTTCCACGTCCCAGAGGTGCTGCATCTCGCCGCGCTCGGCCACTAGCGGCTGCTGGAAGTAATTGGTCACCGAGGGCCACAGATATTTTTTGTGCTTGGCGACGACTTCCTCGCTGCGCGCACTGCGCGCAAGCTGGGATGCAGGAACAAAATGTGCGGGTGTGGTCACGGATAAGTCCTTATGCCATCTGCAGGATGCTTCAAAGTGTACGATGCGGAGAAGCGAGCGGCAAGCGACCGGGAAGCGATATCTCGCTCCGCAGCTTATGGCTAAGCATGCCTCTCTGAGGGTTTGGACGGGCCGGTCATCATTCTGTACTCCATGTGAAACGATTCAGGGAACTTTGACACTACTGTCATATCGCCTGTTTATTCTGATTTGGGCGACGGACCCTTAAGGCCATGGTGCTCGGAAAGCTTCCCTCTCGGCCTCAGACTTCCCCTTCCAGGAGATTGACCTCCCGCGTCCCGGCACCCGGGGATGTGTGGGTGTATTGGAAGTGCCGTGGACAAGAGGACGTCTCACGCGTTCGGGACATGAGCATGGGAGGTTTGTTCATCGAAACGCCCCAGCCAAGGGCCGAAGGCCTGCAGGCCAGGCTTCATTTTCTGGTGCAAGAAGGACAGATTCGGGCAGACGCCGTTGTGAGGCATGTGCAATCCGGCAAAGGGTTAGGCTTGAAATTCACGGCTCTAAGTGAACAGGACCGCCCTAAGCTGGCTGCTTTGCTGACCCGGCTTCGCGGGACGCATCATTCCCGCGAAAAATCGTAAGCCAAAGTTCCGGCGAATCAATTCAAACTAACAGGGGACATTCCTGGGAAATTGAAATTTCTCGCGCTCCTCCGTCACTCGGCTATAGAATCCACTCCGTTGATCCTTCATCCGAACGATGACGCAAGCGAACATTCATCTTCGCCTCGCTGTTCCCGAAGATGTCCCCGTACTGCGCGAGCTGATCGAGGCATCCGTGCGCGGATTGCAGACACAGGACTATACGCCCGCGCAGATCGAGGGCGCCCTCAGCACCGTTTTTGGCGTTGATAGCCAGCTCATCGCCGATGGCACATATATCGTGGCGGAGGCCGAAACCGGCCCAGACGATCGCACTGGCGCAGCGAACACGCCATCGGGATTCATGATTGTTGGTTGCGGCGGCTGGAGCAAGCGCAAGACGCTTTATGGGAGCGACCATTGGACCGGACGCGAGGATGCCCTGCTGGACCCTCTTCGCGACGCGGCAAAGATTCGCGCGTTCTTTATTCATCCGGATTGGGCGCGGCGCGGAGTCGGCAGCATGATCCTGAAAGCTTGCGAAGACGCGGCAAGGTCCGCGGGCTTCACTCGCTACGAAATGGGAGCAACGCTCACCGGAGCAAAGCTCTTCGGCGCAAAGGGCTATATCGCCGTGAAACCCATCTCGATTCCCCTAGTGAACGGAGAATCGCTCCCGGTAATCCACATGGAAAAACATTCCTAGGCTTGCCTCAGTTCGAATCCTCTGTCGGTGGTGGGTAGCGGGGTAATTTGAATTCTCTTAATCGTGACAATGGGGGTCAGAATTCAAACTGACCCAATACCCAGGGGCGCATCCGTTCGGACAGGATTGGCCTTGGAAGGTATAATTCCCGGCTATGAATTTAGCGGCGCGGCTCCTGCGGCGGGCGTACGGGATGTTTGCACGCGTATTTCCGCGGTGCGGCGTCATTTCACAGGCGATTGCCTTCAATTTATTCCTCGCGTTTTTTCCCACCCTGCTGATTGCCGTGGCCTTGGCGACCAGCAGGATTGGCGGCAAGACGAGCCTGTTTGACTTGATCACCGACTTCACCCAATTCTTGCCGCCCGGGAGCCAGGCGATTGTTTCAGAGTTTTTGGTGAAGCGCGGACCGGAAGCTTGGAAGATCGCTGCCCTGGGATGGACGGGAACTCTGCTCGCAGGCTCGCAAGTCATGAAGCTTGTGATGCAGGGGATCCATACAATCTACGGTGACACGCAGGAATTCGGCTTTCTGCATCGGCAAATTCGCGGACTGATGTTGTTGCTGGTGACCATAGCTCCGCTTTTGGGGGCAGCCATCCTCGGAGTCCTGGGTAAGCCGCTGCGGCGATGGATTGCCCATGAAGTCGGCAAGCACACCATCCTGCAGGGTTGGTGGAATTTCTTTTTCCCGGCCGCCGCAATGGTCCTGGCGATGCTGGCGCTGACGGTGATTTATCGCGTCGCACGGCCTCAGAAGGACAGCATGCGCAACGTCCTACCCGGAGCAGCCGTCGCGACGCTCCTCTGGTGGCTGGTGGATGTGCTGTTTGGAATCTACGTTCGGCGCGTGCCGTATGGGGTCGTGTACGGCGGCCTCGCGGCGGTCATCGGCTTGATCATTTGGATGCAGCTTTCCGCGGTGATTGTTTTTCTGGGCGCCGCCTGGAACGCGGAGCTGGCAGACAGCCGCAAAAAGGCGGTAGCTCATGCGTGAACACATTCTCCACGTGGAGTGCTATTCCGGATACAAGGCGGACGAGCGTCCCACTAAGCTGAAACTGACCGACGGAGCCAGGGAAGTCGTCGCCATTGAAGATCGCTGGTATTCGCCGGGCGCGACCTACTTTCGCGTCCTCGTGGACGACGGCGACCGTTACCTGCTTCGCCACGAAGAAGCCCAGGACGTCTGGAGCCTCACCGGATATCGCGCTGCGGTAGTAGCTTAGTTTCCGGTTTGCCCGTCATCCGCCAGCAAAGGACGGACACCTCCAAACCGAGACTTCGACTGACTCCAAGGCATAGTCGGCCGCTGCTTGGGCCGGTTTCTGTGCCAGAGTACCGGCAGCGTTCGCCGAGATCCCAGACTATTGGCAGGCGACTCAGAAAGTCGGTTTATTCTTGTTGGCCTTTTTCAGTTGCTCCTGGCGAGCCATTTCAGCCGCGCCATTGTTGGCACCGGGTGTTTTCATAGCGTCGCTATTGCGAACGCCTTTCACGCGCCTGTTGCGGCTCGCAGGAAACTGACGTTAGCTTTTGACTTAGAATTTCGGGAGCTTGCGCTGCTTGGCTTTTTCCAGTTCTTCTTTGCTCTTTCCCGTGTCGGCATGGGCCAAATAGGCCTGATAGGCTTCCTGTGTTTGGCGCTGTAAGCGCACATCCCACAGAAGGACGCTGATGTTATAGACGTAGGTGGAGTCCACGCCGCCGCGGCCTGTGAAATAAGCGTTGAGCTTAATCAGCCACTCGCAGCCATTGTCCGCTTCGGGGGAATAGACCAAGATGCTGGGAGCAGTAAACGTGGAAGTCTGCGGCGCATTTACCATAAGGTTGCCATGTCCACGGCTCATACAGTTGAGTTGTTTGAGGCGTGCCGCGTCCGGCCGCCCGCCATGCTCATCGAACCCCCAAAACGCCTGCCAGTTACCAGCGTCGGTCTCGGTCCCATACTTTTCTCGCAGGCTCTCCATGATTTTGCTGCGCATGAGCGGCTGATTGGGGTCGTATTCCAGCAGGCGGCCGACCGCGAAGACGACCTGTTTGGTGGGCGGAATGGTCAGCCAAATGGTGATCGTTTCGGGTGCGGAGGGATCGGTCACCTGAGCGCGCATTTCGGTAACAACTGGTTTGTCACCGAAACCGGGGATGGGCGCTTGTCCCATGCTGATTTTGATGTTGGCGTTCCGGGCTTTCAGGATGGTGTAGGCCTCCTGGGCCGGCATACCGGGCCGGATGCCGACGAGGTCGGGCAGAGCAGACGCGTGAGGCGCCTCCGGGGCTGATTGAGCGCACACTGACAGCGCAGCAAAGACGAGCACAACGCCGCGAACACCTACAACTACAGTCCTTATCTTCGGGGTCGTCATAAACATAGTGACTCCAGGCTCGGTCTCAAAAAACCGGTTTATTCTGCTTAGACTTAGCGATTTCAGCCGCCCGTGCCTTGGCGTCGGCATCATGCTTCCATGCCAGGTAGGCGTTTGCTGTCCGCGTTGCGAGTTTCATATCCACCATATTGGTGATCGTATTTTCGACAATTTCCGATGGGTCAATTGTGACGACAATAGCCACAATGGAATTGCACCAATCTTGAGATTTGGTTTCTTCCATCTTTATGCGCGGCCCGATATCGGAAACAATGTCACCGCAAGGAATCCCGGTCATCGTGCTGGAGCCAAAAGTCTGGGGCGCAGGCATGGAAGCGCGGCCGCCATGTTCATCGAAGACCCAAAGCAGTTGGCCGATGAGGCGGTCGTCCGTGGTGATTGTGCCGTTACCTAAGCCGGCGAGCGATTCCTTGCCATACTTTTCGCGAAGAGTTGCCAACACATTCGCGTGGTTGGCATGAATTCGCCGCGTGAACCGCGCTACGCGCCAAACCACTTGTCGGCTAGGTGGTGCCGTCAAGGAAACAACGACGTCGGTCGCGATGACGTCCGTCGGCAGGATATTAAAGCCGTAGTCCGCTTTGGGATTCGTGGGAAAAATGCCACCAGCGGGAATCTCTTGGAACCGGCCCCGTGGATATTGGCCATGGAGAATCTGCAGCGCTTGTTGTTCGCTCATTCCCAAGCGGACGCCGACGACGTCGGGCATTTTCGCCACTTCGGGCAATTTCAAGGGGTCAACAAGAGCGGCTGCTTCGGCTGCGTTGTCGGCTGGCGGTGTCCATGGCTCCGCCGCACCCGCCGTCTGCCCGTTTGGAGTTCCCGCAGCAGGCTGCGCACTCGCAAGCTGCTGGGGAGCGGCCTTCGCTGAAGAGCCCGCTTGGCCGAGGGTGTTAGGGGTTGCCGAAGGCGGCTGTGCTGCGGCCGAATTTCCGGCGGCATTCACTGCGGCGGCCGTGTTGGCCGCAGAGTTCGCGACGCTTGCCGCATTCTGGACGGCCTTCTTCTTGCCAAAAATCGACTTCAGATTGGAAACGGCGTTGGCTAGGCCATCCGGCGCGCCAGCCAAGCTCCCAACCCCCTGCGATACACCGTTTGCCAAACCTTCAAAATGAAGGGGAAACTCTCCGCCGAGCGCAGGCTGATTGCCAGTGGTATTGATCTCGTCGATGGTGAGGTCAACGGTGAAGGACTGGCCGGCGTTCTGCGGTGTGGCCTGTAAATGCATCTCAAACTGCGCATCACCCGAACCCGCCGGTCGCAGAGTGAGCCTGGGATCGAACGTGTTGCCATATACGAGGCCGATGCCTCGGAAACCGTTTCCGCCATAGACAATGTAGCGATTGCCGCGCTCGTCGGTGGTTATCCCGGAGTTCGCCACGTAACCGAGGACAAGAGGCTGCGCGGTCTTGTTTTGGAACCGCACGCTTACGTTGATGATCCTGGACGATCCTACAAGGCTGGTGCGGAAGCTTGTCACCGTTGCGGTGAAATCTGAGGTTTCAACGCAAAGCGGCTGTCCACCGCAGGCGCCCGCCGGGGTTTGCGCGAACCCGCTTGTTTGTAACGAGACAATCAAGATGAGGATCGAAAAGAGCCTACGGCTGGCGGTCATCTGCATAGTGCCTCCAAGGCATTCCCGTAAAACGGCCGACTTCGGCAGCCATTCCAGCCTGCACAGGCGCCAGTCCGCTTGCGCAATAATCGCGTTCCTGCGGCTGGACCTTTGTGACATAATGGCGTCCCATGGCAGGCCGAAAACGTTGGCTCTGAGCCTGCATCAAGTCCCACGATGATGTCCTAACGGAATTCTCAAGTTTTCTAAAGAAAGGGCCTTTGGCTGATGTCCACCGCTCCCAAACCGACATATGAGGAGTTTCGTGGACGTGTCTGGCAGTTTGGCGAATGCTCATTCGATGAGCTTCGTTACGAACTACGCGTGCGCGGCAAAGTCGTCGAGCTGGAAGCCAAGCCTCTGGAGATACTGCATCAACTCTTAATGCGGGGAGGGGATGTAGTTCGCAAAGAGGATTTGCTCGACTCTGTCTGGCCAGGAGTGTTGGTAGTCGATGCTTCGCTCGCGAACGCGGTCTCAAAACTGAGAAAAGTGCTGGGTGACGACGAAGCAATCATCAAAACGGTGCCGAAAGTCGGATATCGGCTCGCTGTTCCAGTGCGGTGCGGCTCCAGCAAGCAACCGGCCTTAGTAGCGATGCCCGAAGCCCAGCCATCTTCTGTGGCCGTACCATGGCCAGATGCGCCCGCATCCAAGGCACGCAGTTCGCATACTGTTCTCGGGCGACGTTTTATTGGTTGGGCAGTTGCAGCGGTCCTGCTCGTCGGCATCAGTGTTGGCCTGACCGCACTCCGCACAATCTACAAAACAAACCCAGTCCCGGGGCCTGTTGCCATTCTCCCGTTCGAGAACGCAAGTTCGACCGCGAGTTTGGATTACCTTCGCTCGGCCCTGCCAGACCAAGTCGCCATGACTTTGAGTGCGGCACGTTCACTTCCAATCCGCCCTTTCGTCGCTACGAACAGCTACTCCGAGCCCCGCATGGACCTGCGAAAGGTGGGCCGCCAACTGAATGTGAACAGGGTTGTTACAGGTCACTTTGTACTGGCTGGCGAACAACTTCAAGTCACCATGGAGGCTGTGGATACGGAGGAGAATCGAGTTTTGTGGCATGACACGATCAACGTACCCGTAAATGATCTGCTGGTGCTGCGAGCACAGGTCGCCGCTATGTCGAGGGGGAAACTGGCCAGCGCGCTTGGCATAACCGACTTCGTTACGGAGATTGCGCCGCCTCCGAACAACCAAGAGGCCTACGAGCTCTATCTTCGGAGCATCGCGTTGAATGGGGATCCGATCCCTAATAAGCAGGGCATCGATTTGCTCAGGCGCGCGGTCCTCCTCGATTCGTCTTATGCTCCCGCCTGGGGCGCTCTCTCTCTGCGCTACTACGCCGCTTCTCGTTTCGCGGGCGGAGGAACCGCGATGCTGCAACTCTCCGACGCAGCGGCGGAGCGACAACTCGAGCTGGATCCGGATTCTCCGACCCCGGTGGCGGAATTGACCATACATCTTACGGAACGCGGAGAGCTCGTCAAAGCCCACCAGCAGGCGCTCGAATTGCTTCGCCGCCGCCCTGACAACGCGAATAACCATCACGTGTTGAGTTACGTGCTTCGGTACGGCGGTTCTCTCGAAGAAGCGGGCCACGAATGCGATATGGTCACTCTGCTCGCCTCCAAAATCGTCTGGGGATCTTGTTCCTCTACCTTCATGGCACTCGGCAATTATGCGCGCGCCCATGACTTTATCCGCAAGGATCTCAGTTCCGAATGGTCGAAAGCTCACGCGTTGGAAGTCCTTCTCCGTGAAGGCAAAACCCAGGAAGCCCTCAAAATCAGCCCACCACAAATCCCGCACTGGGGCAGTTACAAAATGCTTTTGGCTTGTGCGCAGCATGAGCCTGAATCTCAGATCAAAGCGCTTACGGCTGGCGTGGAGACTGACGACGATCCCGAGGTCAACTACTTCTTCGCCGGGCACCTTGCTTATTGCGGGCAAACCAATGAGTCCTTTCGCCTCCTGAAGCTAGCTATTGATGCAAACTATTGCTCGTATCCTGCGATGGATTTGGACCCGTTCTTCGACAAGATCCGGACCGCTCCCGGGTTCGCCAGCGTCCGCGTCGCGGCTATCGCGTGCCATGAGAATTTTGTGGCCAATCGCGACCCGGATCACAGAATGGTGCTCTCGCAACATTGAGCATGTTCCGTTGACTAGAACGATCACGGTCTGCTTTTCGATAACAGCCTACAAACATAGCTGCTGTTCGAGCTCGGCCATCCCTTCGTCGGTTGACCGGACATCTGCCGCTCACGGTCCAGATGGGGTTTGTAGGAAGCCATGGCGAGGTTATGGGCGAATCGTCGGCAAACCGGAAATAATCTCCCGACTCGATTTGTTGCCTGGTGAGGTTGTCAACACCCTTTTGTTTGTGTCGGATTATCCGAAACTGACCACCACCCGGGCCGCTACATGATTGACAAAAAATTTGCGTGAAGCGTATAGTCAAATCACCATTGGTCAGCAAAGCGCCCCTGGATTCGTCCTTTTCCGGCTCCTGGACGCCTCAGGATGCAGGTTTCTGAAGGGCAGGGATGTTTCATTCATGGCTACTCCCCGGGTTCTGCCGCATCATTCTGATAGTCTTCGTTTGTTGCCTGTGGACTTCCAGCAGCCAGCTCTCCGCTCAGACGCCTGAACCACCGTCACCGCCTCAGGGTGCGCCTGCAATGCCAGATTCGACGGCTACGCCGCCCGCCAGCCAGAATGCTCCGAATGAGGAAGTCTCCAGTCGCGATACGCCGACAACTTTCAAAGTGCATGTGAACTTGGTGTTGGTGCGCGTGGTGGTTCGCGACCGCCAAGGCAAGATCGTTTCCAATCTGAAGAAAGAAGACTTTCAGCTCTACGATAACCGAAAACCACAGGCCATCACTTCCTTTAGCGTGGAAACACCGGAGAAGCGCACGGCTTCCGCGGTGGCATCCACGGCCGCCGAGGCTTCTTCCTCAAGCGCGGATGTGACCGGCGGCAAAGCCGTCGTGCTGCCGCAGCGATTTGTCTCCATGGTGTTTGACGACGTGCACCTCTCGATGGAAGATGCCACGTTCGTCCGCGATTCCGCAACGCGATTCTTTGGAGCGATGGCGGCGAGCGATCGCGTCTCGCTGAACACCACTTCCGGCCAGTTGACGCAGGATTTTACTGATGATCATGAGAAACTTTCGAAAGCGCTCCTCGGAATCCTGCCGCATTCCGTGACCAGCCAAGATTCTCACGATTGCCCTGACGTGAGTTACTACCAGGCCGACCTGATCGTGAACAAGTCGGACGTTCAGGCGCTTGGCGTTGCCACCGAAGACGCTCTCCAGTGCGCCTTCAACGGGGACAACACGATGAGAGCCGCGGCACAGAGCCTTGCGCAGTCCGCGGCGTATCGTGCCATAGCGCAAGGCGACAACGAGACGGAGTATGCCTACCGGCATCTTGAAGACGTGGTAAGACACCTCGCAAGCATGCCCGGCCAGCGTGTGCTCGTTCTGGTCTCGCCCGGCTTCCTCTCAACGACTCTGCAATCCGAAGCTTCCGAAATGGTCGACCGTGCGACTCGCGCCAACATTGTGATTAACACGATTGATGCGCGCGGCCTGTACGCTCCGGACGTGGGAGGAGACATTGCCAATCCGCCACACGACACGTTCCGCACGGCCGGTTTCAAAACCTCCTATCGCGTGGCCGCGCAACTCGCGCAAGAAGACGTTCTGGCGCAATTGGCTGACGGGACGGGCGGCAAGTTCTTCCACAACCGCAACGATGTGGATGAGGCCATGCGGGAGGCGGGCGCGGCGCCGGCAATTTCCTACGTGCTTGGATTTTCACCGCAGAACCTGAAAATCGATGGACGATTCCATGCGTTGAAGGTTGCCCTCACGAGCAAGGAAAAATTCGACGTTCAGGCGCGCCACGGTTACTTCGCGCCAAAGACCGTGGCTGATCCCGCCGAGGCCACAAAACAGGAGATGCAGGAAGCCCTGTTCTCGCAAGAGGAGATTCGCGACCTGCCGGTGGAACTGCAAACACAATTTTTCAAGAAGGATGAGGTCCAGGCCCGCCTCGCGGTGCTGACACACTTTGACGTGAAGAACATCCGCTTTCAGAAATTGAAGGGGCGCAACAACGATCAATTAACCATTGTCACCGGGATCTTCGACGAGAACGGAAATTTTGTCACCGGCCTTTCGAAAGTCGTGGAGATGAACTTGCTCGACACGACCTACACGCGATTGAGCCGCTCGGGATTCACGGTGAAAACGAGTTTTGACGTGAAGCCGGGCACCTACCTCGTGCGCCTGGTTGTGCGAGACGCCGTGGGTGCGCAGATGGCTGCACGTAACGGGGCAGTGGTCATTCCTTATTGAATTTTGTGATTTTGGTGGGGGAATTATGAATACACAGAACTTCAAACGAATATTCCGATTGGCCGCGTGGTTGGCTACAGGAGCGATGTGCGCGTTTCCTGCTCTTTCGCGCGCGCAGGAGCAACCCGCTCCGCCACCGCCGCCGGCGGCCTCGTCGGCGGACCAGCAACCCGTCGTGGTGATCAAGAAAGAATCAAAACTGGTGCTCGTCGATTCGGTGGTGACGGACAAGAAAGGCAACTATGTCCGCGACCTCACGCAGAATGACTTCAAGGTTTTCGAAGATAACAGGGAAAAGCCGGTTTCCAGTTTTTCCACCGGAGCCGACGTTGCTACCCAGGCGAACGGGCAGCGCCGGTATCTGATTTTGTTTTTCGATAATTCCACTATGGCGGCGCCCGATCAGATCCAGGCGCGGAATGCCGCTGCCAAATTCATTGCGGCAAACGCCGGCCCGGACCGGTTGATGGCGGTCGTGGATTTCGGGGGCTCGCTTCGCATCGTGCAGAATTTCACCGCGAACGCGGATGTGCTCCGCGCGGCGGTGTCAGGGATAAAGAATTCGTCGGTCGATCCAAACGCGGCCCCGGCGGACGTGCCCGTAACAGTGGCGTCGACCGGGCTGACTTCCTTTGGCTCGTCGCTGGGCAATGCCGCCGCGGATTTTGGAGCGCGCAGCATGCTGCTGGCGGTGCGCAGCCTGGCGAAAAATCTTCGGTCCATCCCCGGCCGAAAAATGGTAGTGCTGTTTTCCGGCGGGTTCCCGCTGACGCAGGAAAACCAATCGGAGCTGACGGCAACTATCGATGCGTGTAACAAATCCAATGTCGCCGTCTACGCATTGGATGCACGCGGCCTGGTAGCGACCGCTCCGGGTGGAAGCTCCAGCCGGAGAACAGCGGCTGAGCATAGCCGTGCCGTTTCGAATCGCGTTCCCATTCGAAAGACTTCATCCCGTCCACACATTCTCCTTGCCGCCTTTCCCTCGGCCATGCCTGATCCGCAGCGGCCGGGCGGTGGTGGTGCTGGTGGTGGTGGCCGTGGTGGAGGAGGTGCAGGAGGAGGTGGAACCGGCGGTGGGGGTACTGGAGGAGGAGGTGGTAGAGGCGGAACGGGCGGAGGTGGTACGGGCGGAGGTGGTACGGGCGGTGGCGGTACCGGAGGCGGAGGTACCGGAGGAGGAGGTACCGGAGGAGGTGGCAAAGGCGGCACCGGTGGAACCGGAGGCACGGGAGGGGGCAGCAAAGGCGGCCCTGGCGGGGGCACGAATGGCGGCACTCGCGGCGGCGGTTACAATCCTACTTCTAATAATTTCAACAACTCGCCGTACAACCAGCCGCGGACAATCGTCCCGCCGTTCCCGCCTTCGGCTTCGTCCAATCAGCAGATTTTGGCTGCACTGGCCGAAGGAACGGGCGGCTTTACGATTTTCAACACCAACGACCTGCTGGGTGGGCTCGAACGCATCGGGCGTGAACAAAACGAGTTCTACATCCTCGGGTATGTGCCGGGCGACACTCCCGAGGGAAGTTGCCACACGTTGAAAGTGAAGCTAAATCGCGGCGGACTCAATGTGCGCTCGCGCAGCGGATACTGCAACACGCGATCCGCCAACGTGCTCGAAGGCAAGCCGCTGGAAAAACAGCTTGAATCGCGCGCCACCGGTTCTCAACCCGGTTCGATTCATGGCGCGTTGCAGGCGCCCTATTTTTACACCGCGCCCGAAACCGCGCGCGTCAACCTGGCGATGGAGATTCCGACGGATACATTTCAATTCAACAAGGACAAGGGAAAGTATCACGCCAACTTGAACGTGCTGGGCATTGCCTACAAGCCGGACGGCACAATCGGGGCGCGATTCAGCGATACCGTCAACCTGGACTTGGAGAAGGATGAGTGGAAAGAATTCACCAAGTCGCCGTATCGCTATGAAAATCAATTCGACGCCATACCGGGCACCTACAAGCTTACAGTGGTCCTGAGCGCCGGCGGCGATGCCTTCGGCAAATTGGAATCGCCGCTCGCGATCGATCCCTATGACGGAAAACAATTCAGTTTGGGCGGCGTGGCGCTCACAAATTCGGCGCAGAGGCTGAACGAGATTCCCAGCGGTCTGGATTCCGTTTTGCTCGAAGACCGCACCCCTTTGGTGGTCAAGGGCACGCAGATCGTTCCCTCCGGCAGCAATCGTTTTAAACATACGGACAACGTGGTTCTGTACACGGAAATCTACGAGCCGCTGCTGACTTCGGCGACTCCGCCGGCAGTTGGCATGGGCTACCGCATTTTTGAGCGGTCGACCAACAAGCAAGTATTTTTCACCGATGTTGTGCGCGCCGATGATTTCATCCAAAAGGGAAATTCGGTGATCCCCATCGGCCTGAGGGTCAAGGTGGACGACCTGAAGCCAGGTTCTTACCGCTTGGTGATGCAAGCGGTGGACAGCGCGAAAAATCATGCACCGGACCGGTCCGTGGACTTTGATATAGCCGAGTGACCGGTTTCACGAGGCGCTGAAGACTGCCGGTTACACTTTGAAGTGTGGGGCTTGCTCCGCGGGCTGGCCTCGCCCGTAGTAGCGATTCAATCCCTTCGGCATTCCACACCAAAATCCCCACCCTCACAAACCGAGGGTTGATTGGATAAGAACGAAGGCTCCGTTCGTAGCCGAGTATGCTTCTGGTTGGAGGACCGAAGCGATCGGCAGGAAGGAGCCTTCGATGATGATCATTGGATG
>Ga0210407_10001605_pt1 | contig 20820 bp, 18 predicted proteins | sample IncBWC27MmetaG_FD_150860 | JGI IMG/M metagenome (GOLD analysis project Ga0210407, IMG submission 150860) | Forest soil microbial communities from Barre Woods Harvard Forest LTER site, Petersham, Massachusetts, United States - Inc-BW-C-27-M | ecosystem: Environmental > Terrestrial > Soil >... | reverse complement strand
CCACGCTACGCCGAAGTAAATGTAAAAAGCGCGAACTGGAGTCAGAAAATGCCTATATTTTCAGGCTTTTTTTAATCAGCAATCGCACACGTAGGCTGCTAACGCGGTGCGTGCATCCACTTGGTGCTACATAATCTCTTCGAGCGTCGAGATGGTGCGCGAGGGCGGCGCCAGATGCACAGGCCATGATTTCGCGTCACGATTCAGCCACGCCGCTTGCATGCCGGCGCGCGCTGCGCCGGCGACATCGAGGTGCGGGTCGTCGCCGATGTGCAGCACCTGTGCCGCCTCGACTCCGGCTTCATCGAGCAATCGCGTGAAAATGCGCACATCGGGCTTCGCAGCGCCCGCCGAGATGGCGGTGATATGTCCCTCGAACCAATGCGCAATACCGCAACGCTTCAAGTCGGCGTTACCGTTACTCAACGCGAACAATCGATAGCGTTTGCTCAAGCGCTCGAGCGAAGCCTCCACCTCGTCATACAATTTCACGCGGTTGCGCTCGGCATAGAACACTTCGAACGCCTCGTCGGCGTGTGCGATCGGCTGCCCCGCCTCGGCAAACATCTCCGTGAGCGCCTGGTGACGCAGGAAGGTCATGTCGTGGCTGCGCTCCGGGAATCGCCCCGCAATCCTTGCGCGCATGGCGCGCACAGACTCAGCTGTCTGGCCGCGCATGATCTGCGGATGGCGCATCGTCAGCCACGACAGCATCGCGGTTTCGGCGGCGATCATCACCGGTTCCACCGCCCACAAGGTGTCGTCCAAATCGAAACTCAAGACCGTGAGTGCGTTCATGGATGATCCGCCTGCTAGAATTCGCACATGAACGAAAAAGCGGTCCTGGACGGCAGCACGTCGGTTCTTCTCATCGGCAGCAAAAATTACTCCAGCTGGTCGTTACGCTCATGGCTATTCTTACGCAAAGCGGGCTTCAAGTTCCGAGAACAAATGGTCAATTTCGACGAGAGCGATTATCAGGGGCAAATCGCCGCACTGTCTCCGTCGCGGCGCGTTCCCTTGCTCATCGATGGCGGCGTTAAAATCTGGGATTCGCTCGCCATCTGTGAGTATGTCGCCGAATTGACGGGCCTGGGGCTGCCCAAGGATCGCGCTGCCCGCGCCCAGGCGCGTTCAATCGCCGCCGAAATGCATTCGGGCTTTCAGACGCTGCGAAATGAGTGTCCGATGAATATACGCGCGAGGAATCGGCGCGTGCCGCTGACGCCGGAACTTCAAGCAGACGTTGCGCGCATCGATGAGATTTGGTCGGGCTGCAGGGTGTGCCACGGCACGGGCGGCGGCTGGTTGTTCGGTGATTTCAGCATTGCCGACGCCATGTTCGCCCCGGTCTTGTTTCGCTTTCAAACCTACGGCGCCCGCCTAGGTGCCGCTTCCGAAGGCTACCTTGAGTTTGCGCTCGATGATCCCGCGGTGCGCGAATGGCAGGATGCGTCAACGAAGGAAGGACATCCCCTGCCATTTGTCGATCAAGTAGGCGCCTAAGGAGCCTGCCCCAAGGCTCCTGGAGTACAATTCCCGCGGTACCTCCAGTAAGAGAGCAACCCATGTTCGCCGAACGCTTCAGTCTAGCCCTTGGCCTTTGGTGTGTAGCGGGCTCCGCCTGTGCGGCGCAATCGCGTGCTCCGGAGCCGACGCTGCCCTTCACCGTTCAAGATATGGTTCGCATGGAACGAATCTCCGAGGTCGCGGTTGCACCCGACGGCAAGCGCGTGGCGTACACCCAGCGCACCACGGACATGGAGGCGAACAAGGGCCGTACCGGAGTCTGGTTGCTCGATACCGGAAAACGCGGCGCTGTGCCGCTGCGCCTCACCGACGGCGGTCCCAACGCAGGCGCTGCCGAGTGGAGCAAGGACGGCAAGTTCATTTACTTCCTATCCAATCGCAGCGGCACCAACCAGGTGTGGCGAATCAGTTCGAGCGGCACCGGGCCTCGTGGCGACACCCCCGTGCCCGAATCCACCCAGGTGACCAATTTGCCGCTCGAGGTCGGCAGTTTTCATGTATCGCCCAAGGCAGATAGGATTCTGGTGAGCGTCGAGGTCTTCCTGGATTGCGCGGATCTGGCTTGCACCAAAAAACGGCTGGATGCGAGCGCGCACACTTCAGCGACGGGCGCATTGCATACGCAGCTTTTCATCCGGCATTGGGACACTTGGAGCGACGGCCGGCGCTCGCAAGTTTTCACCATGGCCTTGAACGACAACGGCGTGGCGCAGGGCACGCCGGTCAATCTGACCGGCGGGATTGGCGATGTGCCCGGCAAGCCATTCGGCGGCCACGAGGACTACGCCTTCAGTCCCGACGGCGCGCAGGTGGCGTTCTCGGTCCGCGCCACGGCAGGCGAAGCGTGGTCGACGAACTTTGACATTTATACGGTTGCCGCCGACGGCAGCACACAGCCCAAGAATCTCACCGCCGACAACAAGGCGTGGGATGGACAACCGGCATTCTCTCCCGACGGCTCGCAACTGGCGTACCTGGCGATGGATAGGCCGGGCTTCGAAGCGGATCGCTTTCACCTGGTGCTGCTGAATCTGCAGTCGGGGGCCGCGCGGGCGCTGACGCAGCACTGGGATCGTTCGATGAACAGTTTTGCCTGGTCGCGCGACGGCAAGACCCTGTTTGCGACCGCCGATCATCTGGGGCAGCGCCCGCTGTGGGCCATCGATGCCGCCAGCGGCAGGGCATCGGCCATCACCGGTGCGGGCGAGGTTGAAGGCTTTGGCGTGGGCACCTCGAAAGTGTTCTACACCGCCAGCAACTTGAGTTCTCCTGCGGATCTTTATTCCGTCAGCTTCACCGGCGGCAAGCCCGCGCAGTTGACCCGCCTGAACCAAACGGTGCTCGAGCAACGCAAATTCGGTGAATACCAGCAATTTACCTTCCCCGGCGCCAACAATGAAAATGTCTTCGGCTACGTGGTCAAGCCGGTCGATTTCAAGCCTGACCGGAAATATCCGGTCGCATTCCTGATTCACGGCGGCCCGCAGGGAAGTTTCGGCAACGCCTGGAGCTGGCGCTGGAATCCGCAAGCCTTCGCCGGCGCGGGCTTCGCGGTCGTCATGATCGATTTTCACGGCTCCACCGGATACGGTCAGGCGTTCACCGATTCAATCAGCGGCGACTGGGGCGGCAAGCCGCTCGAGGATTTGAAGCTGGGATTGAGCGAGGCACTCAAGGCCAATCCCTGGCTCGACGGAGAAAATGTGTGCGCCCTGGGCGGATCCTACGGCGGCTTCATGATCAACTGGATCGCGGGCCAGTGGCCGGATCGCTTCAAATGCTTGGTCAGCCACGATGGCATCTTGGACAACCGCAGCATGTATTACTCGACCGAAGAGCTCTGGTTTCCCGAGCACGAGTTCTCCGGGCCCGAATACCAAAACCAGGCAGCGTATGCCAGGTTCAATCCCATCGACCATGTGGCCAAGTGGAAGGCGCCCATGCTGGTGATTCACGGTCAGCAGGACTATCGCGTGCCGGACTCACAGGGCCTGGCGGTGTTCACGGCCCTGCAACGCCGCGGGATTCCGAGCGAGCTTTTGTACTTTCCCAACGAGAATCATTGGGTCTTGAAGCCCGCCGACAGCATTCAGTGGTACGACACTGTGCTGAGTTGGCTGAACCGCTGGACGCGGCCTTGACCGCTTTACTCAAATCAGGTTTTCGCGAGCGGGCGAACGCGCTGCTTCAGCAGGCTGAGGAAAAGATCCGATCTTGTCATGAACAGATAGTGGCCCGCGTCTGCGATCGGCACGTACTCCACGTGCGGCGCGCTCAGAGAATGCGCGTAAGTTTCGGCCAGACTCGCGGGTGCGATGTCATCTTCCGTTCCCTGAATGATGAAAACAGGAATATCGAAGTGCAAGCCGAGAGTGGTCAGGTCTTCTCGCGCGAAAGCTCCGTCCATCTCCTCGCCGAAGAAATGGTTTTGGCTTGAGACGAGTCCATCCAACCAGTTTTGCGCATCCTTGACGCTATATCCCGGTGCAGAGAAAGGCATTTTGAGCAGTTGAGCATTGGTGAGCGCTCCAGGTTCAAAGTAAGCAGCCCAATTGGAACGGACGCCCAGGGATCGCTGTGCTTTGTACGGCGGTGCGCCGATCTTCTCCAACGCAACGATCGCCTCTTGGTTATTGGCCGCGTGGGCCTTGGCCAACACGCGAGCGTAGTCAAGGGCCTCGCCCTTGGTCCAATTCACAACCTGGCCGGTGCCCACATAAGCATAAAAGAGGTCCGGCCGCGATTTGGCCATACGCACACCGAGAATGGAGCCCCACGAAACGCCCATCAGGAACACGCGGTCTTTGTGCAAATGCTGCCGAACAAATTCCGCTACCTGCACTCCATCCTGCGCCATCTCATCGATCGTAACGCCTGCCCCGACCGGCCCGGATCGGCCGAAGGTGCGTCCGGCACCCCGCTGGTCCCAACGAACCACCACGAATGCCTTCTCCCAGGAAGCAACGAAGTTAGGAAACCCGCTCCAGGCGGCCCCTGGTCCGCCATGCACGATGATCAGCACCGGCGCGGCAGGATCTTCGCCTTTAATGGATATCCACTGGTCGATACCGCCGATTTTGACGAAGCTCTCGTCTGAGAGCCGATGGGGTGGTGCGGATGCTTCGGCTCGTTGTGAAAACGCCGGAACGCCAAGAGTCAGCAAGGATAACGTCAATAATTGCGCCCGAATCAAGCCGATGGTTCCCACGTCGACACCTCGCGCGGACAGAGTTTTTACAAAACACCGCGCGAGACCAGAAGTTGCGAACCATTGTCCACTGCTTGGAGATCAAGCCTCCAGGCCGCGCCAGGCCGCCGGATAATTCTCGCCGAGCTGCAAGATCCGGTGCAGCAGGTCGTCGTACTTCATGCCCGCCTTGAGCGCGGACGCGGAGAAATCTTCCTTGGCGGAGATGTTCGGATTGGCGTTCGCCTCGAGCACGAAAAGTTCGCCGTCGGGCCTGAGACGAAAATCCATGCGCGCATAGCCGGTCAAATGCAATGCTCGAAAAATGCGCTTCGACAGTTGCTCCAATCTCGCCACGGTGCCGTCGGGCAAATCCTCGGCGGCCGCCGTGGTGATGCCGTACCTTTGTTGATAGCCGCGATCCCACTTCACCTTGCGGGTGGCGATGGCCGGTAGATTCTCCGGCAGGGAGCCGAAGCTCATCTCCCATACCGGCAGCACTCTGAGCCGATCGTTGCCCATCACGCCCACGTACAGCTCGCGCCCCTCGATATATTCCTCCACCAGCGCGTCGGAATGAGTCTGCTCGTGTATGAAGGCGATGCGCTCCGCGAGCTGCTTCTGATCGGCGACCACGGAGGCTTGCGCGATCCCCAGCGAAGCGTCTTCGGTGGAGGATTTCACGAACAGCGGAAAGCGCAATTTCTTTGGAATGTGCGCCTTCTTGCCGCGCGCAAACACCATGAATTGCGGTGTCGGAATTCGATGATAGGAGAGCAGCTGCTTCGACAGCACCTTGTCGCGCGACAGCAGCATGCCGCGCGGATTGCATCCCGTGTAGGGTTGGTGCATGAGTTCCAGAAACGCCACGACATGCTGATCGTAGGTGACGATGCCGTCGAATTCCTCCAACAGGTTGAACACGATGCCCGGCTTCCATTCCGTGATGGCGCGGCGCAGCTCCGACAGGCTGTCGCTTAGCCCCAAGGGCATGACTTCGTGTCCCACCTTCTTCAGATGCGAAATCACATCGTATTCGGTGCGCCACTCCTCGATCTCTTTCTCGGTCGAGCCCTTCAGCGAATCCGGCGGCACGAGCGTCGAATGCACCAGGACCAGGGCGCGCACCCTCTTCACGGCGCTGCCCTCACAACACGGCCCTCATAGAGCCACCCGCGGCAGCTTGCGATCTTCGTAAGACTCCGCCATACGCGCCACCACCCACAACAGCTGGCCCTTGAGTTCGCGCCGCGGTGCGCGAACATGCAAGCCGAGGCGTTCACAACGCTCGATCATCAGGCGCAGCACCTGGTGCACGAGGTATTCGCTGTAGGCTCCCGAGCGCTGGATTTGCTGCCGCAACGAGGCGCGCATTTCGCGCAGCACACTGGCGGCTTTCGGCGCGGAGCGATTGCGCGGCGCGGTGGTGAACACCTTCAGCAGCAATTCGTCCGCGCCCGAGCGGCGCGGCAGCCGATAGCGCGCGAGTTTCTGCCGGTAGTGCTCGCGCAGCGTGCCGGTCTCGTGCGTGACATCCTCGATGGTGTTGCGATCCGCGATCAGCGGCGTTTGATCGCCGATCTCCTGGGCAAGCCGATCGATGAACTGCAGCTTGGCATAGGCCGGCCAGCCCTCGTACTCACGCCGCCACGGAGAATTCGGCTTGAGCCATACGGCAAACGTTTCGGCAAAATCTTCGGTCGGATGCGCCTGGGCGTACCACGCCCCCAGGTGCTGCACGAAGCGGCGGCTGCCGGGCCGCGGCCGATAAGTGTCGGGGTATGGCAGCGAAGCCGGCCCGAACACCGAGCGCCAGTGACTGCGTCGCCGCAGACGGTAGGCCGAATCAATTGCGTGCCCCGCTTCATGGCGCAGAATGCGCATGAGCCAGTTGCGATTGCCGCCCTCCACTTCGCGCATGAATCTGCGCTCGATGCTGATCAAGCGCTTGTGAGCGAGGTAGAACGGTATGGCGATTCCTGGAATGCCGTCTGGAGAAAACCACTCCTGAGCCAGCCAGCAATGCGGACGAAAGCGAATGCCTCGCATCGACAGTTCGCGATAAAGACGCTCGATGGCGTCCTGCAGCTCGGTGCCCTGAATGCTCAGCTTCAAATCGCAGAAGCGCAGGCTCAGGAGCTGATCGTCCGACAGCTTCTCCCAGACCTTGGTTCGCGATCGAGGCCGCCGCGCGCTGTTCACTTAAGATGCCTTCACTTAAGGCAGCCCCATTGCCAGCTCCTCCGCCAAGGCGTCCTCGTCGGCTTCCGTCATGGGCGACAGCACACGGCGGCCCTCGAGTCCGGCAAAGTCGAACAGCTCAGGATCAGCCAGCTGCGAGCCGGAAATATTGCAAATGCTGGAGAAGATCGCCTCGATCCGGCCGGGAAACTCCTGCTCCCAGCGGTGCAACATGTCTTTCACGGCGAGGCGCTGCATGTTGGCCTGCGAACCGCACAGCGTGCAGGAAATGATGGGAAATGCACGCGCCGTCGCATAGCGCGCGATCATTCGCTCCGGCACGTAGCACAGCGGCCGTATCACGATGTGGCGGCGATCTTCGCTGAGCAGTTTCGGGGGCATCGCCTTCAACTTGCCGCCGAAGAACATGTTCAAGAACAGGGTTTCGACGATATCGTCGCGATGATGGCCAAGCGCGATTTTGGTCATGCCGTTCTCCGCGGCAAATCGATACAACGCGCCGCGGCGCAGCCGGGAGCACAGTCCGCACATGTCTTTCCTTCCGGAATCACGCGCTTGACCACGGCGTAGGTGTTTTGCTCGATGATGCGGCAGCGCACGCCGAGATCTTCGAGATACTTGGGCAACACATGGGCGGGAAATCCCGGCTGCTTCTGATCGAGATTCACGGCGGTGATCGCAAAGCTCACCGGCGCGCTGCGTTGCAGGCTCAAAAGAATGTCGAGCAGGGTATACGAGTCCTTGCCGCCGGACAGGCACACCATCACGTGATCGCCATCGGCGATCATCGCGTAGTCGGCAATGGCTTTGCCGACCGAGCCGCGCAGCTGCGCCTGCAACTTTTTGAAGGTATTGCTCATGGCACCTCGAGATACTTGGCCTCCAAGTATCTCAAGTACGCAGCAGCTGTGAGAGGCTTGCCCGTAGCCTGTTTGATGAGCTCCTGTACCGGCAAGCGCGCGCCGATTCCATGCACATTGTCCCGCAGCCAATCCATCACTCCGCCGAATTGGCCGGCGGCGATCTCCTCATCGAGCGATGGCCGCGCCGCGCGCATCGCCTCGTTGAGCTGGCCCGCTATGACCGCACCCAAGGCGTATGATGGGAAATATCCGAAATGGCCGACGGCCCAGTGGATGTCTTGCAGGCAGCCCTCGACGTCGTTCGCCGGGCGAATATTCAGGCGCTGTTCGAGATTGTCGTTCCAGGCTTGCGGCAGGTCGGCCACCGGGAGCGAGCCTTCAAGGATCTTCTTTTCCAGTTCGTAGCGCAGCATGATGTGAACCGGATAGGTCAGCTCGTCGGCATCCATGCGAATACAGCTGCGGCGCACGCGTATCAGCTGACGATACAGGTTGGCGTCCTGCCATTCCGGCCCGCTCACCTGCAGATACTTCTCCAGCAACGGCCGCAGGTATTTGACGAAGGCACGGCTGCGGCACAGATTCATCTCGAACAACAGCGACTGGCTCTCCTCGAGCGCCAGGCCGCGATCCCGACCCACCGGCTGATCGCGCCACTTGAGCGGTAGACCTAAATCGTACATCGCGTGACCGGTTTCATGCACCGCGCCCAACAGACCCGAAAACGGATCGTTCAAGTCGAATCGTGTGGTGACGCGGATGTCGCCGGGCACCCCTTCGGTAAAGGGATGCTCGCTCTCATCGAGGCGCCCCCGGTCAAACGGGAAACCCAGCGCCTTGAGCACATCCACGGCCAGGGATCGCTGGCGCGAGACACTGAATTTGCCGGTGAGAGGCGTGGGCGCGTGCGCCGCTTGCACCTCGATGGCCTCATTGATGAGGCCGGGAAGCTTTCGCGACAGCGCCTTGAATATGGTGTCGATATCGGCCGCCGACACGCCGGGCGTAAAGCCGTCGACCAATGCATCATAGGGCGCGAGTCCGCGAGCCTGGCCGAGCAGTGCTGCTTTGTCGCGCACCAAATGCACCACCTCTTCCAAATGCGGGGCGAGCAATTTGAAGTCATTCGCCTTTTTGGCCTCGACCCAGAATACTTCGGCACGCGCAGTGGCTTTGGCGAGGCGCGAAATGAGCGAGGGTGGCGTCGCGATGGCGTGGTCGCGCTGCCGGCGCATCTCGCGCAGGTTTGCCAACGGCCAGTCTTCCAATTGAGAGGCACCCGCCTCCGCGCGCTCGAGCAACCGCGCCACTTTGGGCGTCGTGAGCAAGGCATGGTGCTCAGTCTCGAGCGCCGCCAGTTGCTCACCCCGCACATCGGCGCTGCCGCGCGGCATCATCACGGCGGCATCCCAGCGCAAAAGCGATAGCGCTCCGCGAAACGCATGCAGACGGCGAAACTCTTGTTCCAATTGCTCGTAAGGCGAGGCAGCCATTAAGACCCTTGAAGCGGCGAATGACTTGCCGCGCTTTGTTTAACGGGTAAGTTTACCAGACCCTAGGCGGCCCCAAACCGCGTAGCCTGGCACGAAAATATCAGCCATTTCAAATAGTTACTGGCCACCATGGAGCTTGAACGAGCCGCTCTGGCGGAACGGCAGATTCCGCAGGAACGGCAGATCGATGCTGGCCGCCCCCGTGAGTTCGTAGTCGATCGAATCCGCGTGCTGATTGGCTTTGTCGGTCAATTTTAGGAGCGCCAACGCGAGATTCGCCGTGATCGTCAGGTCGAATTCGGATGCGCCGAAGGCAGGCACGATGACGGCACGGTCGCTGACGCCGCTCGCGATTTGCTCCCCGCCCACACTCAATTCCGTGTGCAGCCCGCGAACCGGCAGCGCACGATCGTTCGGATTTTCAACGTTGAGCTTCACGGCGAAGTTCTGCTGCAGCAGATTTCCGCCGCGCATCTCGATGCTGATGACTGTGACATTCGGCCGCGTGAATTTGGGCGCGACCAGGGAGCAGCCGCTGAGGAGACCCAAGGCGATGGGCAGAAATCCGGCGAGGAGCGACAAATTCTTGGGCAGCCGTGGCAACATGGAAGAAATGATACCGATTTTCGCGACTCAGGCTTTGATCATCGGCGGGCTTTTGGCGGCCGTAACCCCGGGCGTTGCTGCCGCGCCGGGCGCCCCGGTCAAGACAGCAGAAGCTACGTGCCTGGCATCGGGCGATGGGTATCTGCGCGCCAAGCTGGCAGGCGCCGTGAATGCGCATATCGATTGGCCCAACAGTGGAACGCGCTGCGAAGGCGAGTTTCGCGAAAAACCGCCCGGCGTGCGGTTGAGTTTTCAGCGGGCCGCGGGAGCTGCACCGAACTTGCTGCTGGTGTTCGGTTTGACAGGTGTCAAAGAAGGCTTGTCCGCGCAAGAGGTCAAAACCAATTTGACGGTCATCGTACAGGGCACGAGCCGGATTTTCGGCACGTTGGGCGATTCGCGTTGCACCGTCGATTCCCTCAACCAGCGGCCGCTTGGCGAAGCCCGATCGTACCGCATCGAAGCGCGCGGTTTCTGCACGCAGCCGGCACACGCGGTGCGCGGCAGGGGCGATGTGTTGGTCAGCACCTTTGAGTTTGCGGGACCGGTCAACTTCAACACGGAACAGAAATGATGGAAATTGGGCGCAAGGTTTCCGGGGTGCTTGGAACTCTCGTGATGGCGGGTTGCCTGCTGAGTGCGAATGTGGCGCTGCCCGATGCGGCACCGGAACCTCTCTCGGCGTTTCCTCAGAGCTTGCTGGCGATCAAGACCGGCACCGGCAAGGTCATCAACTTCAAAATCTGGACGGCCGACACACGGCAGCGCGAGGAGCAGGGCCTCATGTTCATTCACGAATTGGATGAACACGCCGGCATGCTGTTCATGTTCCCCGAAAACCGGCCCGTCGCCATGTGGATGAAGAATACCTATATCTCGCTCGATCTTTTGTTTCTGAACGCGCAGGGGAAGATCGACTACATCGCCGCCGGTGCGACACCTTTATCCACTGCCCACATTGGGCCGCCTACTCCTGAGTACGCGGTGCTCGAATTGAAGGGCGGAGCCTGCGAGCTCCTCGGCATCAAGGTGGGCGACGTCGTTCTGCACAAGAACTTCAAAAACCACTAGATGCTCGCGGCCGCGACAGCGGCACCAGCAGGCCACAAGAAAACGGCGGGCTGAAAGCCCGCCGTTTCAATACTCAACACTCGCCGCTTAGAACTGTACGGTGAGCTGGCCGAAGATGAATCGACCCAACGCGTCGTACACCTGCGGGAAGGTGTTGCCGTTGCCGGCGGTGCCCGGCAGGTTGGAGCCGCCGATGACCGGAGGATCCTTGTCGAACACGTTGTTGACGCCGACGCGGAAAGTCAGCTTGTCCGCCAGCTTGACCGCAGCGCTCAAGTCCAAGTAGTTGAACGCCTTGATCGCGGCGTCCGAACTCGATACTCCGCCGTTGGCAACCGTGGCGCCCGTCTGGAAGAACGCCGAGAGGTTGTGGTTCGGGCTCAATGAATCGAGCTTCATGGCCGAGAAGTAGCGCCATGACGCGGTGAGATCGAGCCCCTGCCAAGGCGTCGACCATGTCGTGCGCAGCGTGTGCCGCCAGCGGAAGATCGGGTTGGACGTGGATGCACCGCCGCTGCAGGTATCGCCATAGAGGCCGGCGCAGTTGTACTTCGTTTTCGGATCGGCCGCGATCGGCGTCACGACGTATTCGTCGACGTAGGTACCGATCAAGTTCGTGCGAATCTTGCCGGCAGGGCCAACATCGAAGCCATAGGACAGGTCGATGTCGATGCCCCGCGTCTCCAATTTTCCAACGTTGGCGAGTGAATCGATCACGTAACCATCGTTCGACAACCACAGCGAACCGTTGGCATCCCGATGGATATCGTTGCAGAAATTGCCGTTGTTAATACACTGCAGCAGAATGGCGTTGGAGCCGATCGTGGTGACCACGTTCTCGATCTTGATGTCGAAGTAGTCGATCTGCAGCCGCAGGCCCGGCACGAACGACGGTGTCCAGCCGATACCAAACGAGGTCGTCAACGCGGTTTCCGGATTCAGCTTCGGATTACCTCCGATCAGACCGTTGTACTGATTGGCCGTGCTGGGGGTTGCCGGGTAGTTTCCGGACCCGAGCGGGATGCCTGCCGCGACGCATTGCGCCGCCGTAGCGGTGGGAGGTTTAGCCGCAGTTCCCGCGCAGGGATCGGAGTTGCCGTCGAGCGCCACGACTTGCGGCAGGAACAACTCGGTGACGTTGGGCGCACGGACCGCCCGCTGGAAGCTGCCGCGCAGACGGAGATCCGAAATGGGCGAGTATTCCACACCGAACTTATAGGTGTTGGTCTTGAAGCCCAAGTTGTAATCCGAATAGCGATAGCCGGTTTCCAGGGCGAGGGATTGCGCCAGGAAATGATCGTCGATCAAGGGCAGCCGGGCTTCGATGAAGGCTTCGCGGGAAATGATGCCGCCGGAAGTCGGCGGAATGTCGCCGCCCGAGCCGGCCAGATCGCCCGTCTGGAATTCCTCATCGGGGTTGGTGACTTCCGTGACGTCGCGCCATTCGCCGCCGAAGTTGATCTTCAGGCCCGAGCTTGCGGTCGGCAGTTGCACGCCGTACTTACCCAAGTCGCCGGTGAAGTTCACGTCCACGACGGTCTGGTTGATGTTACCGGTTTGAATGCCGGGAACTTCCAAGTACGCCAGCGCCTGCGGTGTGACCTGGCCCAACGAGAAGATGTTGTAGGGCACGCAGGTCGGGGCGGTGCCATTGTATTTGGCGATACATTCCGGCTTACCAGCCTGGGGATTCGCAGTAACGCCGTCTGCCAAAAACGCCGGCCCCGTAATTACGTTGAACGCGTTGTCGATTTTTGCGGTCGAGAAATAATTCTGTTGCGACTCGTTCAAATTCACGATGCTGTGCTGCCAGCTTGCATCGTAGTCCCACCCCTCGATAATCTTGCCCTTGACACCCAAGGTCACACGCCAGTCGGTGTGCTCGAGATCATCGACGCGGCCGCCGCCTTCGACGTTTCTACGGCCGATGAACAGGTTGGTGGTCTCCGTGGCACCCGGGAGGCACCAAGCCGCCACTTCTTGCGCCGAGAGGAACGGATTGGCGCAGTTCACCGCGAACTTCGAGAAGAAAGCGCCCGATGCCGCAATCTGCGCGAGAGACTTGTCGTCCATGAACATGGTGCTCGCATAAACCGACGCATGCTCATTGAAGTCATAGTGCAGGAAAGCACCGGCCGTGTAGCGCTCGTCCGGACGCTGGAAGAAATTGATCGGGCCGAAATTGTAGGCGTTGGCGGCCGTGTACGGAACCAGTGTGCCGTTCGGTCCGATGGTGTTGTTGCTGGGCGCCGTACCACCCTTGCCAATGGTCGCGAAGCGGCCCGGGAAACCGGTTGATGATCCGCCGCAGGAGAACTTGCCGGAGTTCGAGGTTGCATATCCGGAATTGAGCGTACAAGCGCTGTACGAGTACTTGCCTTCCAAAACAGCCGCGACATTTCGATAAGTGGCATAGAACGTGGCATTGCCCTTGCCGTCTGAGGAGTTTATGCCGGCGATGAAGGCCAAGGACTTCTGAGCGCCGGTATTGACCGATGAGGGCGCCTCTTGGAAATGCGCTGCCGCGACGGCGTCTTCGACACCGTCGGTGTTCTTGTTGGAGTGATTGTAAATGCCGGCATCGGCAATAATCTTCACGCCCTCGAAGTGATCGTTGAGCTTGAAGTTGACGACACCGCCGACGGCGTCCGCGCCGTAAGTGGACGATGCGCCGCCGGTCAGCACTTCGATGCTGTCGATCATTTCCGCCGGAATCATGTTGATGTCCGACGAGCCGCCGGTGCGCGGATCACCAGGACCCAGGCGCAGACCGTTGACCAGAACCAGGGTGCGCTTCGGGCCTAAGCCGCGTAAGTCGACCTCGGCGGTACCGGTCGCGCCATTCGAAATGTTGGCGCCCTGTGCCGCGAAGACTTGAGGCAGTTCATTGAGCAGATCCTCAACACGCGTGACACCGGATTGCTGTATGTCAAGCGCGGAAACGAAGGTGACGGGGCTGATCGAAACTTGGTTCGGCACCGAGATGCGCGAACCGGTAACTACGACTTCCTGCAGTGAGGCGTCGGTAGCGGCGGCCGCTGCGGGTGCCGTTTGCGCGTTAGCAACACCTAATGAGGCGGCCAGTGAGCCGCCGGTCAGTGCGAAGCGCACCGCCATCCTTAGTTTAGGGTTCCCGAGATTGTCTTGTAGCATTGAGCGGCTCTCCCGTTATGCGATTCGTTGCCAAAATCCTATCTGGTGCGTACGCCTGCAGAGAACGACGAAATTTCGGGTAGCAAAAGCGTGCCGTAACGAATACCGCCCTGTGGCGGACTCGCAGCACTCACTCCAGCTTTAGAATCCCGGGACGTTCGACATCTCTAGGTATTTATCACCGATGGCGGAATATAACACAGTGTTTGAACAGCACAACACTTGGTTCGGGCCATTGTGTTGCCTGCACGCAACGAAAGTCGCTGCGTACTGGACGTTGCCCATCGGCGCCCGCATCATTCGTTGTTCACTTCCTACGTGCGGATTGCGATGTCCACTCCTTCTCTTCCGGATTTTCAATTTGAGATCGGCGCCCGCATGGCGCGCGGCGATTGGGCGGCTGCTGCAGCGGCTGCCGCGGGATGCCGCACGGCCTGGCCTGCTGATTCAGCCGGATGGCTGCTCGGCAGCATTGCCGCATTGTTCGCCGACAAGAAGGAAACGGCACTGGCGCTGATGGAAGAGCGGCTTGCGACCGATCCACAGGACATCCAGTGCCAGCTGCAAAAAGCCGAGTGCCTGCTGGCCCTCGGGCGGCGAGCCGAGGCACTGTCGAGTGCGGAAGAAGCGGCCGCGCAGGCAGTCAACGACGCGGTGGCTCTGGATGCGGTCGGTACCTTCCTGGTGTATGCCGCCGAGCATTCCCGCGCCCTGGAGGTCTACAATCAAGCGGTCGATGCCGACCCGAAAAATGTCTCGATCTTGGGGAAACGGGCCGAGGTACATCGTTTTCTTGGCCACTTCGATTTATCCGCCAGCGACCACGAGTCGGTCTTAAGCCTATCGCCCGGCAATCCGGACGCGCTCAGGGGGCTTACGGAACTGCGCCGGCAGACGCCTGACCGTAATTCGGTTGCCACCATGGAAGCCGCCCTGACTGCGGCACCGGCCGCGTCCGAGGACATCACGACGCTGCATTACGGCCTGGCCAAGTCCTACGAGGATTTGAGCGAATACGCCGCAAGCTGGCGCCACTTGGACGCGGCAAGCAAGCTGCAGCGCGCGCGCTATCAATATGATCCCGCACACGAGCGCGCCCTCATCGATCGCATCATCGCCGGATTTCCGAACGTGGAACCTCTTGCGCCGGACAGCACGGGCGAACAACCGATTTTCATCGTGGGCCTGCCGCGCACCGGCACCACGTTGGTGGAACGCATACTGGGCAATCACTCGCAGGTGCATGCCGCCGGAGAACTTGCGGCGCTGTCAGAAGCCATTGGCGCCGTGGTCGACCAAAAATCGCCGGTGCTGACGGAAGGTTGGCTGGGATATGCCTCGGCGTTGGCAGATCTGGATGGCGAATCGATCGCGCGCGAGTACCTGGCGCGTTCACGCTCGCGGCGCGGCGACAGGGCGCGGTTTTCCGACAAACAGACTGCCAATTTTTTCTATTGCGCGCTGATTTTGCGCGCCTTTCCGAACGCGCGCATCGTGCACGTGACGCGCCATCCGCTCGCGGCCTGCTATGCCATCTACAAGACCCGCTTCTATGGGACCTTCACCTTCGGCAACGACCTCGCGGAACTCGGCGATTTTTATGTGGACTATCGGCGCCTGATGGCGCATTGGCACCGCATTGTGCCGGGACGAATACTGGACCTGGCCTACGAGGACGTCGTGACCTCGCTCGAACCGGCAACGCGCCGTCTGCTCGACTTTGTCGGGTTGCCGTTCGAGGCGGCGTGCCTGGAATTCCACCGCAATCCGGCGGCAACGATGACGGCGAGTTCGGTGCAGGTCCGCAAACCGATCTACGACTCATCGCTTCATCTATGGAAGAAGTACGCCGCGGAGCTCGCGCCGCTACGCGTACGCCTCGAGGCGGCGGGAATCAATATCGACTGACACAGTTTCCGCTGCATCAGCGCTCCCGCGTCACTTTGCAGCCCCGCCCGTTCTTCAATTGCAGCCAGTACGAGCCCAGCAAGCCGCGCGAGATGGTCGCGGTGTCGCCCAGCTTCGCCAGCATGTCGCCCTCTGATTCCAGCTGCCGCCAAACTTGCTTGTTATCCAGCGTAAAAAGCGTGCGCCCGTTGCCGGTGAGCGCCAAGGCGACAACGCGGGATTCTATCTTCGATACCTTGGGTGGGCGCGCACCGGATGCCTCCTCGTTGGCTGCGATGGCACTGCCGCTCAATCCAAACGACTGCTGCGCATCGAGCACGGGTGCCGGATGCGCAGGCGCTGCTGCGGACGTTGCCGCCGTGGCCTGCGCCGCGGCCGGCGGCACAGCGGTCGCCGGCGCAGCAGTCGCCGGCACAGCGGTCAACGGTGCAGCCGTTGCCGGTGCGGCGGTCAGGGCCGCTGCCGACCCGCTCGCCAGCGCTGCCGTTTCGCGGTCAAAGCACACGAGTCTTGCCGCCGCGTCCGTCAGCGCTCGGCAAGCCAGGATTCCCGCCAGCGGCTCAGCCGCCCCGCAGGGCAGCGCGCACAAGAGCCAGAGCAGCGCAACCATCGTCTTCATATCGTCACCCCGGGTACCGCACCTTCAACTTCGTGGTATTGCGACAGCGCAATCGTGGTTTCGCGCACCAGATCGCGCTCGAGCGGCGTGAGTTCGGGATTCCATACGTCGAATATGAGAATCGCGCGCGGCGCATCCGAGTCGTTCCAGGCTTCGTGTTCAATCGTATCGTCGAAGACCCAGCCGGTGCCGATCTTCCATTCGCGGGTTTCGCCGCCCACGCGAAAACCACAGCCTGGCGGGACGATCAACGGCAGGTGAACGGTCACGCGCGTATTGGTCACGCCGGTGTGCGGCGGAATCTTGGTGTGCGGCTCGAGAATCGAGAAAAAAGCCGTGGGTCCCCGGCCCGGAATGTCGACTTGCGGGACGCATCCCAGCACCGCAGCCGTGCGCGGGCAGCGAGACAGATGCGACTCCTCGACGCGGCCCTGGTTCCAGAGGAAGTACGCGCTCCAGCGGCGCGAATGATTGAGTTCCTTCCACTGTCTCAAAGGCAGCCCATCATCGAAAGCGATGTAGGGCTCGATGCCTTGCCTGTCATCGCGCAGCACCGCCATCAGCTCGTCGCGGATCGAGGCCGTTGCGGCTTCAGCCGACTCGAGCCACGGGAAATGCTCCCGCTCGAAAAACTCATAATTTCTCAAGTAGGGAAACAGCATGAACGTCGGTTCCGGTGTGTAAACGCGCCTGCGGCCCAGAACCCGGTCGAGGCATCGGTCAAACCGCATGAGGGAGCCGCTCGACGATGCGTTCTTGTACGAACCGAGCCGCTTGTCGATCACCGCCGCCAGCGTCACCGCATTCTCTCTGACCCTCTTCTCGGCGTGCCGCACGTGCGCCTCGATCGCGGGCGGGAGAGGCGTTCCGGGCACCAAAGTCTGCAGCGCATGGCCATACACGGTTGCCGCCGATCGCGGCTTGTGCATGAGGTCGAGCAGTGCGCCTTTCTGCAGCAATACCACCAAGTGTGTGGGATCCAGGGCGAGCGCGCGCTCGAGTGCATTGAGCTCTGCTTCATGACGTCCCAACGCGCGCAACGCAGCCGCGAGGCTCATCCAAAAAGGCAGGTGACCCGGCGCCAGGACAACCACGTGCTCGAGCAGGGCGAGCGCGGCGGCGGCATCGCCGGCGCCAAGGAGGCGGCGCGCCCGCTCGTGCAGCTCATTGGGATCGCGTGCCGCTTCTGCCGTAGGCATGATTGGTAAAGTATACAATCAGGCCGATGCCCGCGCCCAAACTCGTCAATATGTTTGCCGTGCCATTCGCGTTCGGCCACTACGCCGCACACGCCCCGCTCAACGCGGCCTTGAAGCGCGTGCTGTTTTCGTTGGAAAAGAGCGGCAAGGCCGCAAATCCGCGGCCTCTCACGCAGCGCAATACCGCGGTTTTCGAGAGCCACTTCAATCTGTTCCGGGACACCGATCCGGCCATTCAAGAATTGAAGGCGTTTTGCTGGGATCAAATGCTCAATCTGATCGGTCAGCTCAATGGCTACGACGTACCGACGATCATGCGGCTGGAAATCTACAATGACTGCTGGTTCCACATCAGCCGGCGCGGCGGATTTTTCGGATTGCACAATCACCCCAACGCTTCATGGAGCGGCGTCTATTGCGTCGATCCGGGACAGCACGATCCGGGCAAGCCCGAGAGCGGCCTGCTGAGTTTTGTAAATCCCATGCTCATGACTTCAATGCACATGGATGCCGGTGTCGCAAAAATTCCGCTGCCCTACAGCAGTCAGATTGCCAGCGTGCGCCTGGGCGCGGGCGAGCTGGTCATCTTTCCCTCGTGGGTGCTGCACGATGTCAAGCCGTTCGAAGGCGACGGCGAACGTATCACCATTGCCTTCAATTGCTGGTTCAACCTGCCGGGCGCCGACTGATGGAGTTTCAAGGATCGTAGTAAAAGCGCTTCACCCAAGGATCAAGAAGCGGCAGCACGGGCGACAGCTCCGTCTGATAGCGGCGCCACTGTCCCAAGCCCTCGGTGTTGAGGCCGCGCACCAATTGCGCGGTGCTCGGCGTCAGTACGGTGCGCTTCTGGGTGCGCATGGCGAAGTCACCCATTGCCGGCACCCACTCCATCTGCAAATAGGCGCACACGCGGGTCATTTCACGGGTGAACGCGGTCACGACATCCTCGTGGCGCACCAAGCACATATTCAATCCCAGGGAGCTGGTGAGCCTGACGCTGAGCCCCATGACGGCATCGTAGTACCGCGCGGCGCCTTCCAGCGTCAGCAGCTCATAGATCGGCGCCGTCATTTTGAAGCGATGACGAAAGCAGCTGAGGACGACATCGCGCGGATCGCGGCAGGCAAACAAAATCTTGGCTTGGGGAAATAATCGCGCGATGAGCGGCAGCTTCAGGGTGTTGAGCGGGTGCTTGTCGACGAACACCTTGCCTGCGACGTCGACGCCGGCGCGGGCTACCAGACGCCAATAGGCATCGCGCAGCGGCTGAAGCAAGCCTGAGTCCGCCCGCATGAGACGATCGAGGTCGGATGGCCGCCGCATGAATTCACGCACGGCGTCGATGAGCAATTCGTTTTCCTCGAGACTCACCACGTCCGGATGTCCTTCGAGGACGACCTCGAGGAGCGTCGTTCCCGATCGCGGGAAGCCCAGCAAGAACACGTGTCCTGAAGGGTCGGATGCGCCCTGCCGCGATGCCGGCGGATTCGGAAGGGGCGCGGTGCCGGCGCGGCCGCTCGCCGGCGGGACACGTTCGAAATAGCGTGTCAGTGAAATCGCAAATTCCAGCGCGCTCGGGCCCTCCGAGAAGCGTGCCGCAAATTCGCGCTGCAGCTGTTGATTGCATGCGGAGTAGGCCGCGAAGGCCTCCGCCGGAAGGCTCTTCGCATCCAGCACATCGCCCAGCAGCCCGGTCGCGTACGCCCGCTCGATCGGTGCAAGACGCGGATCGGTGAGCAGGGCACGCAGCCGCACTTCGGCGCGGCTGGTCTCGCGCTCGCTTAAGTCCGCCGCGGCCAAACTCATCACTGCATCCGGAAAACCCGGCAATACGGCCAGGGATTTCTCCGCCCACTGCCGCGCTTCGCGGTGCGCCCCGCGGCTGCCGGCGATGCGCGCAAGTCCCGCGAGCGCGATGCCTTGAGCGGCGTCCAACTCGAGCGCGCGTTGGTAGCTCGCCTCGGCCTCGCTGATGGCGCCAAGGGCGGCCAGACAGTTGCCGCGGCTGGCATGGACAAACGGCAGCGAAGAATCCAATGCAATCAGGGCATCGAATTGTGCCAGCGCTTCGGCAGGCCGATCGAGCCGCAGCAGACACAGGCCGAGCGCGTTGCGGGATCCGAGGTCGTTGGGGGCCAAGGCGACGGCGCGCTGCAACAGCCGCTCCGCTTCGGGCACGCGTCCCTTCAGGTCGAGACTCAAAGCCGCGACATTCAACAGCAGAGGATGCTCGAGCCCGTCCGCCAGGGCCGCCTCGGCCATGACCGCTGCCTCGGCGTGCGCGCCGCGCTGTGCGGCGGCGTGAACGGCGCTCAAAGTTGCGTGATCAGCTTTCGCGTCGCGAGCTGTCGCCGGACTCACGAGCCGCCTTCGTGATAAGAACCGCTGCCGTAGAATTCGCCCACATCGGCGGTCACCCTGCTGACCATCTCGCGCTCCGCGGCGGTCACATGCGGGCTCCAGATATCCAGGATCAGCACGGCGCGCGGCACGTCGCTGTCGTTCCAGGCTTCATGCTCGAAGGTATCGTCGAATACAAAGGCTTTGCCGGGATGCCACTCCCGACGCTCTGCCCCCACCCGAAAACCGCAACCAGGCGGGACAATCAGCGGCAGATGCACGATGAGCCGCGTGTTCGAGACGCCCGTATGCGGCGGAATTCGCGTCTTCGCATCGAGGATGGAAAACACCGCGGTCGGACTGCAGCCCGGCACCTCGCATCTCGGCCAAGCCTCGAGCGCCGCCACGGTACGGGGAAAACGCGCAATGTGATCCGGGATGGCAACTCCCTCCTGCCACAGGTAGTACACGCCCCAGCGGCGCGAATGATTGAGCTCGCGCCACTGGTCCAGCGGCATTCCCGCCGGAATGTCGACATAGGGACTGAGAGCCGCCGGCCCCTCCTGAAGCACGTCGATGAGTTCCGCCCTAATATCCCCGGTCGCGGCCTCGATCGAATCCAACCAAGGGAAATCGTCGCGCTCGTAGA
>Ga0210407_10001604_pt1 | contig 20838 bp, 16 predicted proteins | sample IncBWC27MmetaG_FD_150860 | JGI IMG/M metagenome (GOLD analysis project Ga0210407, IMG submission 150860) | Forest soil microbial communities from Barre Woods Harvard Forest LTER site, Petersham, Massachusetts, United States - Inc-BW-C-27-M | ecosystem: Environmental > Terrestrial > Soil >... | reverse complement strand
TAGCATGGTTACAGCGATTGTTCCCTCGCAGGCGGCTCCGAAGGTGTGCCTGCCGAACCCGGTAAGACCGGATCTTGCGCCATGGAAAGCAGCTCGCGTTCGAAAAATATTCTGGACCGGATTGTCGAGGCGCGGCGCGCATCCGTCGCGCATCGCAAACGCGTGCTCCCAGACGTCGCGCTGAAGCTGGCGGTGGAGAAGAGAGTCGCGCCGCCGCGCGATTTCGCAGAAGCGCTGGCGCGGGCCGGCAAAATCAACATTATTTCAGAATTGAAGAAGGCTTCGCCTTCGCGCGGCGTGATTCGCGATGAATATGCTCCGGCGGTGTTGGCGGCGGACCTTGAAGAGGCGGGCGCTGCTGCTTTGTCGGTGCTGACCGAGGAAGACTTCTTTTCCGGGTCGCTCGGCGATCTGAAGGAAGCGAGCCGCGTGACCAAGATTCCCATCCTGCGCAAGGATTTCATCGTGGATCCCTGGCAAGTGTGGGAAACGCGTGCGGCGGGCGCCGATTCGTTTCTGCTGATCGCTGCCGTACTGAACGACGCGGAGCTGCGGGAATTGCAGGAACTGGGTCGCGCTCTGAAAATGGAACCGCTTGTGGAAGTGCACTCGCGCGAAGAGCTCGCACGCGTGCTGGATGCCGGCGCGCGGATCATCGGCGTGAATAATCGCGATCTGCGCGATTTTCAAGTGCACTTGGAAACGTCGCTAGGATTGGTCGAGCTGATTCCGGAAGAATGCATCGCGGTGAGTGAATCCGGACTGCGAACGTACGATGACCTGGCGCGGCTGCAGAGCGCTGGCTTCGACGCTTTTCTTATCGGCGAGCATGTGATGCAGAGCGCCGATCCGGCGGCGGCGTTGCGCGCTTTGCTGACGCCCGCGAACGCGGGACACACGGCAGCGTGAACAGCGGATCAGCATGGTTAAAGTGAAAATTTGCGGGATCACGAATTGGAGCGACGCGCGAGGCGCCGTCGAAGCCGGCGCGGATTTCTTGGGTTTTAATTTCTACCGTGAAAGTTCGCGTTACATCGCGCCCGCCGCGGCCCGGCGCATTGTGAAGCGCCTGCCCGACAAAGTTTCGACCGTGGGGGTATTCGTGAACGAAGCGGAGCCGGACATGCTCGCGATCGCGCGGCGAGTAGGCCTCGATTACGTGCAATTGCACGGAGACGAGACGGCGGAAATGGTATCGCGCATGAGGCGCAGCTTTCGAGTAATCAAGGCGATTCGCGTGCGCGATTCATTCCGCGTGGCGCAGCTTGCGAATTTCAAGGGAGCTTCCTCTATTCTGCTCGATGGTTTTGATTCGCGCCTGCGCGGCGGCACCGGAAAGAGTTTCAACTGGAAGGTGGCGAAGAACGCCGGGCGCAAGCGGCAAATATTTCTGGCGGGCGGCCTTACGCCTGAAAACGCGGCAGAGGCGGTTTCCGCGGCGAGGCCTTTCGCGATTGATGTGTGCAGCGGAGTGGAAGCGCGGCCCGGCAAGAAGGACGCGGCGCGGATGCGCGCGCTGGTCGCAGCGGTGCGCCCAGGGAGTGCGAAGCGCGAAGTGAATCCCGCGCGGAGGAAACGACGGTTATGAGTGCAGTCGCACAAATGGTGCCCGATGCGCGCGGCAGATACGGCCGCTACGGCGGGCGTTACGTCCCGGAAACACTGGTGGCGCCGCTTGAGGAACTTGAGTGCGCCTACGCCGCAGCGCGCGCCGATAGCAGTTTTCAAGATAAGCTCGATTCGCTGCTGGGCAATTTCGCAGGACGTCCGACGCCGCTGCAATTCGCCGAACGGCTGACCGCGCATTTGGGCGGCCCGCGCATTTACATCAAGCGCGAGGATTTGCTGCACACCGGCGCGCACAAGATCAATAACGCTCTGGGCCAGGGCCTGCTCGTGAAGCGCATGGGCAAGAAGCGCGTTATCGCGGAGACCGGCGCGGGCCAGCACGGCGTCGCGACCGCTACCGTCGCGGCGAAGCTCGGCCTGACGTGCACCGTGTACATGGGCACGGAAGATATGGAGCGCCAGCGCTTGAATGTGTTTCGCATGCGTTTGCTCGGTGCGGAAGTGGTTGGAGTGGATTCCGGCAGCCGCACGCTAAAGGACGCAATCAATGAAGCCATGCGCGATTGGGTGACGAACGTCGAAAGCTCGCATTATTTGCTGGGGTCGGTACTCGGCGCGCATCCCTATCCGCAAATTGTGCGCGATTTTCAGAAAGTGATCGGCGAGGAAGCGCGCCGGCAAATCGTGCAGGCCGAAGGTCGTTTGCCGGACACTTTGATCGCTTGCGTTGGCGGTGGCTCGAATGCGATTGGTCTGTTTCACGCGTTTTTACCGGATGCGTCCGTGAAGATGATCGGCGTGGAAGCAGGCGGGCGCGGCACGACGCTAGGCGAACACGCCGCGCGGCTGGCAGCGGCTGGCGGTTTCAGCGGCGCGCGTCCCGGAGTCTTGCAGGGAACTTACACATACGTTTTGCAGAACTCCGACGGGCAGATCGCGACGACGCATTCGGTTTCGGCGGGCCTGGATTATCCCGGCGTCGGCCCCGAGCACGCCTGGCTTGCCGAACAGGGCCGCGCGGAATATTGCGCGGTGAGCGATACCGAAGCCGTAGAAGCCGCGCGCACGCTGGCGCGGCTGGAAGGGATTATTCCAGCGCTGGAATCGGCGCACGCGCTGGCGGAATTGATTCGCCGCGCGCCTCGGATGAAAAAGGACGAGCTGGCGATCCTGAATCTTTCCGGCCGCGGCGATAAGGACATGGATATTCTCTCGCGCTATGTCTGAGAACTTCGCTTCGCCGCAAACCGCGACGGCTGCGCCAAAGCCCGCCAGCCGCATCGTGCGACGGTTTCGCACGCTCGCTGAAGCTGGCGAGATGGGCCTGGTGGCCTACATCACCGCGGGCGATCCTTCGCTTGCGGCCACCGAAAAAATCGTGCTGGCCGCCGCAGAAGCAGGCGCCGACGTGATCGAGCTGGGAGTGCCGTTCAGCGATCCCGTCGCAGACGGCCCTACGATTCAGCGCGCCAGCGACCGCGCGCTGCGCAGTGGAACCACTCTTGCCGGCGTGATCGAACTGGTCCGCCGCATTCGCGCACATTCGGAAGTTCCGCTGGTGCTGTTCAGTTACTTCAATCCGATTTTGCAAATGGGTCTGGAGAGGTTTGCCGCCGCAGCGGCGGCGGCTGGTGCGGATGGAGTGCTGGCGACGGATCTGACGCCCGAAGAAGCGGTGGAGTATCGCGCGACTATGCACGCGCACGGTCTGGATACGATTTTTCTTGCGGCGCCTACCTCCACGGATGCGCGCCTGGCGCAAATCGGCACCGCATCCAGCGGATTTCTGTATGTGATTTCGCGCGCCGGTGTCACCGGCGAGCGCGAGGCGCTGCCGGCAGAATTGCCCGCGTTGATCCGTCGCGCCCGAAAGTTCACAACGCTGCCTATCGCCGTGGGTTTCGGCATCTCGCTGCCCACGCATGTCACTGTTTTGGGCGGAATCGCCGATGCGGCCGTGGTCGGCTCAGCGCTGATGGCTGAAGTTGAGAAAGCCGCATCGCCCGACGAAGCGGCAGCGGCCGTCGCCCAACGCATACGTCAGCTGAAATCCGCCGCACGAATCGGCGTCAGCCGCCGCAGTAGTGAAGCGTCATAGTAGTCTCGCAACGCCGACGAGTGGCCAACCGGACCGCGAACGAACGTTGCGAAAAGCTTCTTTGTTTGAAGTAAACTTCATGCGAATTGAATAACCGGATTTGTGATTTGAGGAGAGCAGATGGATAAGCGCGTGGCCAACGCGGACGCTGCCATCGCGGGCATTCAGGATGGCGCGACGATTTTGCTCGGCGGCTTCGGGCTGTGCGGGATTCCGGAGAATTTGATCGCGGCGTTGCGCCGAAAGGGCACCAAGAATCTGACTCTCGCGTCGAACAACGCCGGCGTGGACGAATTCGGCATCGGCCTGCTACTGCAAAGCAAGCAAGTAAGGAAAATGATCGCGAGCTACGTGGGCGAAAATAAAACGTTCGAGCAGCTCGCCCTGAAAAAACAAATCGAAGTCGAGTTAAACCCGCAGGGGACCCTGGCCGAGCGCATTCGTTGCGGCGGCGCGGGAATTCCGGCGTTCTACACGCCCACCGGTTACGGCACGCTGGCGGCGGAGGGCAAGGAAGTTCGCGAGTTCAACGGCCGGCCGCATGTGCTGGTGCCGGCGCTGCGCGGGAATTTCGCGTTCATCAAAGCATGGAAGGGCGATCGCTGGGGAAATTTGATCTATCGCAAGACCGCGCGGAATTACAACGCGGTGATGGCCACCGCGGCGGATTACACGATTGCCGAGGTGGAAGAAATCGTCGAGTTGGGAAAACTGAATCCCGATTGCGTGCACACCCCGGGAATTTTCGTGGACGCGATTTTTCAGGGCGAGAATTACGAGAAGAGGATCGAGCGGCGCACCGTGCGCAAACGTTAGGAGCGGAGAATGCCAACGGAAATTGACAAGCGCGAAGTGATCGCGCGGCGCGTGGCTCAGGAATTGCGCGACGGATATTACGTGAATCTGGGGATCGGGCTGCCGACGCTGATCCCAAATTATTTGCCGGCGGGAATAGAAGTGATTCTGCAATCTGAAAACGGCATGTTGGGCATCGGGCCGTATCCATTCGCGGGCGAAGAAGATCCTGACCTGATCAACGCGGGCAAGGAGACGATCACGGAAATTCCCGGCTGTTGTTATTTCTCGAGCGCGGAATCTTTCGGCATGATTCGCGGCGGTCGCGTGGATCTGACGGTGCTCGGCGCCCTGCAAGTGGACGAAGCCGGAAACCTGGCGAACTGGGCGATCCCTGGAAAAATGTTGAAGGGCATGGGCGGCGCGATGGACTTGGTGGCCGGCGCGAAGCGCGTGATTATCGCGATGGAACACTCCACTAAAGAGGGCGACGCAAAAATCGTGAAAAAATGCAGCCTGCCGCTCACGGGAGTGGGCGTTGTAAAGCTGATCGTCACCGAGCTCGGCGTGATTGAGGTGACGCCGCAGGGGCTGGTGCTACGCGAAGTGGCGGCCGGAGTTACTCCCGAGGAAGTGCAGAAGGCCACCGAGCCGCTGTTAAAGCGCGCGGCGAATTTGAAAACGATGTCCTTGTAAAGTACGCGGCAAAGCTATCTATTACGCCGCGGGACTGCGCGGGAATCGCGAATTGAGATACCATGCAGGGAACGGGGAGCGTCCAGGAGAATTGATGGAGCCGCAATCGATAGTAGTGATCAGCCTGCACACGCCGAAGGAAAGGCTCTGGGGCGAATTGATGGATATTTCCAGCTCTGGAGTGACTTTGCGCGGGATTGATTTGAGCTCGTTCGACGATTTCGTCAGCCAGGTGCTGCATCCGGAAGGCGACCGCATGGGGCTGCCGACGCTTTTTTTTCCAATGCTGCGGATCGAACGCATTGCCCTGGACGAAGCGCGCGGCTCGATTCCATCGCTCGCGGAAATGTTCGAGAAGAAGACCGGCCGCTCGCTCGAGGACTATCTGGCGCAGTTTGCCTAGGCGGCAGTTTCCGGCGCCGCGCAAAACAAATTCATGAACGACCGAATTTTCACAGTTCCCAATCAGCTCACGTTCCTGCGCCTGGCCTTCCTGCCGTTTTTCATCATGGCGATTCATTACGAGCGCTACAACTGGGGCCTCATAATTCTGATCGTGGCGGGCTTCACTGACGCGCTAGATGGTTTTCTCGCACGCGGGCTGAATCAAAAAACTCCGCTGGGCGCGTATCTGGATCCCATCGCAGATAAATTACTGCTTTCTTCTTCGTACTTCGAGCTGGCGCTGCACGGAAAAGTGGCCTGGTGGCTGACGATTCTGGTTCTGGGGCGCGACGTGCTGCTGCTGGTGGCGAGCGCGGTGATCCTGCTAACGGTGGGCTACATGTCGCTACCGCCGAGCATGTACGGCAAGGCCACCACGTTTTTCGAAATTACCATGATTTTTCTGGTGCTGGTGCTGGCGCTACGTGACAACCACGCGCTATACATGGTGAAAGAAATTTGCGGGTACTGCGTTGCCGCGTTTGTGTGTATTTCGGGTGTTCACTACAGCATAGTGGTTTCGCGACGGATGCACGCGGGCGGATAGCGCGCTGGGTTGCTCAGTGCGGCATCGATCCGTTGACGAATCACCGATGACGCACTGAAGTGCGCGGCTACCAAGTCAACGGCGCCCATCCCGCAGGGGCGGGATGGGCGCTACAAAATCAGAACCTGGTTCTGCGAGTATTTTTCCGCGAAGTGCTAACCGGCGCGAAGAACGCCGAAGGCTACCAGTCCCAGGCTTGCCGCGATCACCAGGGCTGTAGCCCAGCCGAGCAGATTCGCGCGCTTCGATTCTTCCGGCGAAGACGGCGCGCGATCCACCATAATTTTTCCCAGTGCGAAGCCGCTGATGAATCCGCCGAGGTGCGCGGAATTGTCAATACCAGACATCAAGAATCCCATTACGGCGATGTAAATCAACCAGCGAATCAGCTGGCTCCTCAGCATTTGCATCGAAGCGCTTCGCCGGTTTGACGTGATAGCGAAGAGAACTCCGATCAAGCCGAGTAACGCGCCGGAGCCCCCAACGCTGTAATGACCGACGAAGCTGCTAAGAAGATAGGCTCCGATGCCGGTGAGGACGTAAATGAAAAGATATCGCGCTGAGCCATAGAGCTCCTCGATTTGCGGGCCGATGTCCATCAGCACCCACATGTTAAATCCGATGTGCAGAAGGCTGCCGTGAAGAAAAGTCGCCATGATCAACCGCCACGGCTGGAGCAGATCGAAAGGCCATCGCACCGACTCGCCGAGTTTCAGTAAGACATCGCCGCTGATTGCGCCAAGACTCATCAGCGCCGAGAATCCGCCACCCGCAGGCGCCTGAAATCCGCTGGTGCGAATTGTGGCGAGCAGGCTCACGCCGTAGAGCAGGCAACTCAAAGTCAAAATTCCGTAGGTTACGGGCGACGTCGTGGGCATCAGGCGGCTGAGAGAACGGCTGGCGGCCGCCATACCGAACGTCAAGCTCGCGCCGCATTGATGACATTTCGTTGCGGTGGCGCCGACGAGCGTACCGCAGGCGGGGCAGAGCTTAGGGCGCGGGTTTTCTTTTGAGCCGCCGCCGAAGAAACCGCTCAGCTGTTCCTTAAATCGGTCCAGCTTCCAACGCAGACGCGGCGAGATATCCAATAGGGTTCCTTGCGAGAGTGTGAGTGCGTTCCTATAATACAGAAATGAGAGAAAACCTGTGAATCGGGAAACTGCGTGAGGCCACCCAGTCAGCCGGAGAAATTCCCCACACAGTTCATGCACGGCTTGGGCAGCGAGCGAAGCGGGCGCGCGCGGCTCACGCTTACAATATTTTTCGTGCTCGCAGGCGTTGCGGGTTGCGCCAAACACAACGCGACTACGCGTCCACCGGCGAGCACGCCAGCGTCACAACCGCCTGGTTCACAGCCTGCTCCGGCTCCACAGCCGGGCCAGCCGGGTGCGTCGCGTCCCTCCGGACCTCCGCCCGCAATCGAGCGCCAGCCAGCGGTGCCGGGCGCGTATATCGAGGAAGGCGTCGCGTCGTGGTATGGCGTGCCGTTCAACGGGCGGCGCACTTCCAACGGTGAAATTTACGATATGCACGAATTCACCGCGGCGCATCGCACGCTGCCTTTCAATTGCGTGGTGCGCGTCACCAATCTGACTAACGGCAAACACACCGAAGTGCGCATCAACGATCGCGGGCCATTCGTTGCGAACCGAGTAATTGATTTGTCGCTCTCCGCGGCGCAAGCAATCGAGATGGTGGGAACTGGAACGGCGAACGTGCGGCTGGAAATTCTTTCGGGACCGAATCCGAACGTAGGGTATTTCGCGGTACAGGTGGGCGCCTTCAAAGTCCAGGAAAATGCCGAGCGGCTGAAAGCGCAGATGGAAGAAACGTATCCGCCGGTGAGCATCGCCACGTACGATTCGCCAAACGGTACGTTTTATCGCGTGCGCATTGGCCGATTGCCGAGTGAAGACGCCGCGCAAAAGCTGGCGGACAAGTTGCACAACGCCGAGCAGATCACCACGTTTGTCGTGCGCTTGGACGATTAAGCCTTTTCATAGCGCGCGCAACTTCTATTTGTGCTTCATCGCGTACACGCCGTCCCATTCAATCGGCGGCTCTTCCGCGATGAATTCCTCGCAGCGCGCGAGGAACACGCGCGAAGGGCCATCATCCGGCCATCGCTGCAGGATCGCCGCCCAGGCGGACCTCGCAGCGCGCCAATCGCGGAGCCTAAACTCTTTTCGTGCGGCGGCAAATAGAGCAACCAGCTCCTCGCCGTTCTTTTCTTTCGCGCGCGGCCCCAGGATTTCGTAAATGGTCACAGGCTGCAGCTTGCCTTTCACGCGGATGAAATCAATCTCGCGAAACAAAAACTGATCATCGCGAAGTTCGCGCCGGGTGAATTCGCTGATTAAAATTTGCGTGCCGTATTCCTTATTTAAGCCTTCGAGCCGCGCCGCGAGATTCACCGCGTCGCCCAAGGCCGTATATCCGTAACGAAGTGACGAGCCCATGTTGCCGACCGAAGCGATGCCGGTATTGATTCCGATGCCTATTTCCAGCACCGGGCTCCCCTTCGCGCGCCACTGCACTTGCAATTCCGACAGGCGCGCGAGCATGCTCACCGCGCTCAGGCAGCAGCGTTCGGTGTGATTGGGCTCGTCGAACGGAGCGCCCCAGATGGCCATCACCGCGTCGCCGATATATTTATCGAGCGTGCCCTGGTGGCGAAAAATGATGCGAGTCATTTCCGTCAGGTAGCCGTTGAGCAGGTCGGCGAGCGTTTGGGCGTCGAGGGTTTCGGAAATGGTGGTGAAGCCGCGAATGTCGCTGAAGAGCACGGTCACTTCCGTCTTGCGCGGTTTCACGCGCTCGGGATCGCTGAGCAAGCGGCGAATCACTTCCGGGCTGACGTATTGCTGGAACGCGCCGCGCACTCTGCGTTTTTCCTGCTCTTCAATGAGCACGCGGTAGAGCGCCACCAGGCTGACGTTGGGGATTAGCACGAACACAGCGGGAACGATGAAATTTAGCCACCAACCATGAAGAAAGGCCCAGTACACAATTCCAGCAAACGGAAAAAGAAACGCGAGGCCCAGTATCATCCAGCGCGGTTGCACCATGGCCAGCCAGATTCCCAGTGGAATGCCGAACAGAAGAATAAATCCGACGTCGGTGAGCGCTTGCAGGCCGCCGCGCACAATGAACTTCTGATTCAAAATGTTGTCAATCACATTGGCGTGAATCTCCGTGCCGGGAAAATCAATGCCGCCAAATGGTGTGGCGCGCAAATCGCCGATTCCTGTGGCGGAGGCGCCAACCAGCACGATCTTGTCTTTAAATGTGCCCGGAGGAAATTTCTTCAGCGCAGCATTGGCGAAGGAGACGTATGGATAAGTGCGCGCCGGCCCGTGGTAATTCACGAGCAGACGGCTGATGTCGTCGGTACGCACGAAAAGTTGCTTGCCGAATTCCACGCCGACGATTCCGCTGCCGCCGTAGGTCAATGCGACTTGTTCGTCGCTGAGGCCGAGATACAGGCGCACAGTTTGCACTTCCAGTGCGGCGTAGAAATCCCAGTTGGCGCGATCCGGGTCGCGGCCGTAAGGAATCGCCAGTGGCAAATGGCGAACCACGGAGTCGGCGTCCAGAAAAACGTTAAAGAAGCCCACGCCTTTTTTTGCCGCGACGGCTTCTGTGAAGATCGCAGCATTGGCTTCGGCACCGCGAGGTACGAAGGTCAGGTCTTCGTAGAGCTGAATTGCGTGCACGCGACCCTGTTCGCCTCCGGCAGAGGCCAACGGTCGCACCTGCGGAAAAGGAAAATAAGCGATCTGGTTGGCGTATTCATCGAGCGATTTGCTGGAAACTCCCGCGAGATCCGCTTTGGTGTACAGAAAATAACTTCCCAGGACGACGTTGCCGAATCGCTGGATGGCTTCGGCCACTTGCTGGTCGTAGTTGTATTGCTTTTCCTTATTTTCGATTGTCGCAAGCACCGCGGAACTGACGGCGCGACCTTTTTTTTGCTGCGCCGCCAGGTCGCCGGAAAGATCCTGCAGCGGCAGAACCGTTTCGTCGGGCTTGCTGAAAGTTATATCGAAAGCGACGACGCGCGCGCCGTCTTCGCGTAGCGCGTCCAGCAAGTGCGCGAAATGAACACGCGGGAATGGCCAGCGGCCCAGCTGTTCCTGCGATTCCTGGTCCACGTCCACGATTATGATCCGCGGATCGGTGCGCATGCGGCCGCGGACCTGGTAGCGCATGTCCAGGGTGGATAATTCCATGCGATAAACAAAGTCGGAAACCGGCATGGGCCGTTCGCCGAGAAAAGTGATGTAGTAAGTGGCCAGCGCGAACAGGGTGACCAGCAAGCTGATCGCGAACGAGCCTCGGTGGGCCCACCATTCGCGAAGCAATTCCGCGGTGCGGTTGATTATGGTTGTGGGTTGGGCCATATTTGCCGCGAATGCAGTGTGCCGCGCTTCGCGGGATGGAAATTGAAATCCGCGCAAGGCTAACAAACGCCTGCGTTCGATTCAAGGCGCGAAGCTGGCGGAGGCGCCGCAGGCACCACGCCTGCCCCGCCAGAACAAAAAGGATATAGAATCGGCTGGCTGTGGCACTGTGATGGGTTCCGATATACTGGGCGCCGGCGCGGGCGCACGAACTTATGGACGAAAAGAGGGAAATTTGGTTTATGGAAGGCTCGATGGCGGAGAAACTCGTTGCGCCATTGCACCAGAGCTATGATTTGCGCAGCCTCAGCGCGAACAAGCAGAGCGATTCGAGCGGAAGACGCGAGCAGGACCGCGGGGCGAATTACGGCGTAGTGCTCGCCGATATGCGCGATGGCGCGCCCGTGCTGCCCGCATCCTGGAATGGTTCCGGCAGCAATTACCGCGTGATCGGCGTGGTGCCTGCGTCCGGCTTGGGCTCCGGCGGCACGTCTGGATCGCATGGCGCGAAAGCAACGGTGTCCGTATTCGCGTTCGTTCGCTCCAGCGCTTCCGGCGAGGAATTGGAAAAGGTGTTGGGAATTGCGTTCGAGAATCTCGAGTTGATCGCGCGCGAACGCGCCGCGCGCGAAGAACTGGAAAGCGCCGAACGCGAGCGCGAACAGCTGAATGAAATTGGAATCGCGCTATCCTCGCAACGCGACGTTCGCGGGTTGCTCAACCTAATTCTCGCCAAGGCCCGGGAAATCACGCGGGCGGATGCCGGCTCGCTCTACCTGATCGAGGATGAAGTCGAGGGGCGCCGGGATTTGCGATTCGTGTTGACGCAGAACGACAGCCTGGTGTTTCCGTTCAAGGAATTTGCGCTGCCGCTGACGGAAGATTCCATGGCGGGCTACACCGCCCTACGCGGCGAAGTAGTGAATTTCGCGGACGCGTATCACATCCCGCCGGAAATGCCGTTTCACTTCAACGATAACTACGATCGCGAATCGGGTTACCGCACGAAATCGTTGCTCACCTTGCCGATGCGGAACGCCAAAGGCGAAGTGCTGGGCGTACTACAGCTGATCAATGCGAAAAGCGATCCGGCGGCGCGTTTGTGCAATGAAGCGGACGTGGCGCAACACGTGCAGCCGTTCCACAAACGTTCCGTACGGCTGGCTTTGTCGCTCGCTTCGCAAGCTGCGGTGGCCTACGAAAACCGCAAGCTTTACAACGATATTCAATCGTTGTTCGAAGGTTTTGTGAAAGCCGCTGTGACCGCGATCGAGCAGCGCGACCCCACCACGTCTGGACATTCGCTGCGCGTTGCCGCTTACACCCAGGGCCTGGCTGAAGTTGTGGACCAAGTTTCCACCGGCCCATACAGCGGCAGCCATTTCGATCACGAGCAGATGAAGGAAATTCGCTACGCCGCGCTGCTGCATGATTTCGGGAAAGTTGGCGTGCGCGAAGAAGTGCTGGTCAAGGCGAAAAAGTTGTATCCACTCCAGATGGAACTTGTGAAGCAGCGCTTCGACTACATCCGCAAGGAAGTGGAAGTGGGCATGGTGCGCCGCAAGCTGCAGACGTTTCTGGAACGCGACCGCGGCGACGCGCTTTCTGAAATCGCGCGGCTGAGCGAAGATTTCGAGCAGCGCCTCGAGCGCATTCGGGGTTATCTGCAGTTCATTCTGGAGACGAACGAGCCGACGCTGCTGGAGCAAGGACAATTCCGGAAGCTAAACGAAATCGCGCACCAGTTTTTCGTGGACAGCAAGGGAAGCGAGCTGCCGTATATCAATGCCGACGAATTGCGGCTGCTCTCGATACCCAAAGGAAGCCTGGACGCCTCTGAGCGCCAGCAGATCGAATCGCACGTCGTGTACACGTTTAATTTTCTGAGCCAGATTCCGTGGACGAAAGAACTGCGCGGGGTGCCCGAAATCGCGCGCGCACATCACGAAAAACTGAACGGCCTTGGCTATCCCTACAAACTGCACGGCGATCAGATTCCGCTGCCCACCAAGATGATGACGATCTGCGACATTTTCGACGCGTTGACGGCTTCCGACCGGCCCTACAAACGCGCGGTTCCCGCCGAGCGCGCCCTGAATATCCTGGACGAATGCGTTCGGGCCAACGAAATTGACTCCGAGCTTTACCGGTTGTTCCGCGAATCCAAGGTGTACGAACGCGTGTTGCACGCGCCGCCTAAATAATGCGACACATTCGATTTCTCTCCAGGGTGTGGATTAAGAACTCGCCGACCGCGTGGTCGCCTGCGCTGATATTGTGCGCGGTTTGCTTCACATGGCTCGTGTGCGGCTGCTTGTTTCTGATTTGCGCACCGGCGGGGCAAGCGCAATCCACCGCTGCCACCACGTGGACTGTTACGATAGTGCTGCCTGCGCGATTGGTCGCAGGGCAACCGGCCACACTTGCGGTTCTCGGCGTGGACGGGCGGCTGGCGAATGGAATTACAGTGGACTTTGGAAAAGGCCAGCGCGTGAAGACGGACAAAACCGGCCGCGCATTTTTCACCGCTCCCACCGATGCGCCGGTTTTGATTGTCAACGCCGCGGGAAATTCCGCTGCAGCGCTGATAGACGCGCCAACGACGGCAGGGGGTGAGCCGGCCCCAAGCGTCTCGTCCGTCGTTTCGCAACTGGATCGGTTTTCAGTTTGCGGCGGCGGATTTCGCGGCGACGTGGACGCGAATCGCGCGAGCATCAATGGCGACCGCGCGTTCGTGCTGGCCGCTTCGCCGGAATGTATTGTGGTGCTGGCGAGCCCGCGCGCGCTTCCCGGCCCGGCGAAATTATTGATCGAGACGCCGGTCGGGCAGTGGACCGCGACGACCACGCTGGCAAGTTTGCATTTTGATCCCCCCTTGCCGCCGCTCGTGCCGGAAAAACGCAGCAAACTCTCCTTGCACGTTCAGGGGACGGACCAGGCGTTGCGCGTGTGGGTGGAAAATCAGACTCCCGGCGTGCTGCGGTTTTTGCGCGGCGACCGCCAGGAAGTGCTCACATCGGGCGGGCCGCAAAATTCCGCGGAAATTGAAGTGCAGGCCATCGCCACGGGGGATTTTTCGTTTCACGGGCGAATTCTCGCAGCGCCGGATGCGGGCGTGGCCCGGCGATATCTCACCGCTGCGGAAGGCATCGCTCCCAAAGAGCTGCAGCACGTGGTGAAGAACCTGGCGGAGCGGCTCACGCATCATCCGGGCGACACACAAAAAGTGTGGCACGACGCGGAAGCGATAATTTCCACCACGATGGCGGGGGATTTTCGCACGCTGATGGAATGCGCGGCTGCGGCGTTGCAGTAAGAACGTCAGGAAGATTGTTCCCGCTGCGCCAGTCGACGGCGAATTCAACCACGCCCGCCTGCGAACAGGCGGCCGCTACGAGGGCAAAGGCGCCCAGCTGAGGCTGGCCGCTACAAAGTCAAAAACGGGCTCTTGCCGACTTCTTCCGCAAGCTGTGAAGCTGCATTTCGCGCTTAACGATGACTACTAATCTTCGTTCGTAGCGCTCAGTACTTTCGGCGGCACCTGGGATTCGGGCAGCGCGCCCTGCGCCATTTGTTCCAGCGCGTTGCGCGCGCGGCTCAGGCGGCTGTCGGCGTCTTCGTAGCTCTGCTGCGCGTGGCGCAGATGCGTTCCGAGCCGGTCGTAGACCTCGGCGAAAGCTTCGAATTGTTTTTTCAATCCTCCCATGCCAGCCAGCAAATGGCGCGTGTTCTCCTCGATCTTCTGCCCTTGCAGGCTGATAGCCACGGCGCTGAGGCACGCGTAAAAAGTGTTCGGCGAAACTGGAAACACGCGTTTCGCGCGGCAATATTCGTCAATCTGACCGTATTTTGAATCTTCCGTCATCAGCAGCTCGTAATACACACCCTCGGACGGCACGAACATCAGCGCGTAATCGAAAGTATGCTCATCCGGAAGAATATATTTCTCGGCGATGGAATCGGCGTGTTTGCGAACGGCCAGCGAAAATTCCCGACGCGCGGATTCGCCGGCGTCGAACAGCCTGCGGTAAGCGTCCAGAGGAAATTTCGAGTCCACGGAAAGAATCCGATCGCCGCTGCGCACAATCGCGTCCACGATCGCGCCGGTGGAATCGAAGCGGTATTGCGTCTCGTAGGCGCTGCGCGGCAAGGCATCCTGCAACAATCGTTCCAGCACAACTTCGCCGAGGACGCCGCGCGTTTTCGCTCCGCCCAAAACGTTCTGCAGCGTCTGCGCGGACTGGGACATTGCGTTTCCCGCCTGCTGCACTTCCGCAATCTGCATGCTGATTTTGCGGATGGTCTCGTTCGAGGATTGCAGCTGCTGGGCCATGGCGATTTGCGCGTCGCTGGCGAGCTTCCCGGAGGATGCGACTCCAGTTTGCAATTCCTGCCGCACCTGGCCAAGCTGCGTAGTGACCGACTGCATCAGGTGATTGATTTGCGCGTTTACGGATTGACCCTGGGTCGCCAACGAATTCTGCATTTCCTGACGCACCGCGGAAAATTGCGCGTCCGAACGCCGCGCCGCGGACCACACAATGGCCGCGACGACGCCAATGGCAACCAAGCCGAGGATCAACCACACGATGAAGTTCATCAATAATGTTCCTCGAGCAACAGAAACCGTCTCAGCAAAATATTCAGCGGCAATCGAAGAGCGCGGCTTCAGGGGCTAAAGCCCTTTGTTCTTGCGCTTCCTGACGGCGGGGCTGAAGCCCCGCCCTTCCGACCTGGCCATAGGCGAGACGGCCACGACGCTCCTGCGGAGCGCTTGCAAACACTTTAGCGCGAACGCGCGTGCAGCGCAAAATTTCGGGTGCTCCGGGGATAGCGCAATCGCGCTGGGAGCGATCCAAAAGCTTGTGGGAAATGCGCCGCAGGCCAAGCAGATGCCCGCAGAGGGTCTAGAAATTGAGCTTCAGCGCGAATTGGAATGTTCGCGGGTCGTACGCCGATGTGGGCTGGCCTGCGGCGCATTTTGCTGCGCCCGCGGTGGAATCGCAGACCGGGTTCACGCCGCTGACGTTGAAGCGATTCAACATGTTGAAACCATCGGCGATCACCTGCAGATTTACGCGCTCCGTTATCGGGATTTCCTTGGCGATGCGCAGGTCAATCTCGAAGAATCCTGGCTGGTTGAAAGCGTTGCGGCCAAGGTCGCCCGTACAGCCATTCGGCGGCACGGGAACCGTGGCGCTCGGCGGAATTACCGACCCGTCGCTGCCAAAACAATTCGTGGGAATGATGAACTCGGCATTGTGGATGAAAGGCGAAGTGGTCGCCGCCGGGAATCCCGCGGGAACAGTTGCGCCCGCAGGAAGCACGGACGGACGTCCGGTGGAAGAACCGAAGTCGAGGTTCGAGTCGAATCCAAGCAGGACGTTGTAAGGCCGGCCGGAAGCCACTTCGATCACTGGGGAGACGGTAAAGTTCGAAAGTATTTTTTTCCACATCGCGGAATCGCTCTGGCGGAAGGGCGTCTGATACACCGCGCTGGTGATCCAGCGGTGCCGTTGGTCGAAGTCCGAGTTTCCGCGGTCGCCATTCGGATTACTGTTGTCCTGCGGATTCAGCAGCGTTGAAAGGTCGGTGGAATCGTCAATCGTGTGCGAGTACGTCCAGCCGGAAACCATTTCGAAGCCGTGCGAAAAACGCTTGGTCACCGTCAGCGTGAAGCCGTTGTAAAGCGAGTTGCCCGTGGAAGTTTGTGGGTTCACATCGCTCCAGGGAACCTGCACTCCCGCGAACCCGGTGGGGAACCCGGCTGATGCTGCCAGCCCAACTAGATTGGCGTAGCCGCCGGCGAGCGCGGCGAATGTGGGATTCGGACCAGAGGGGCGGAAGAAGTTAAACGCCGCCGCAGTGCCGATCGGTCCGACAGGTGTTCCGCAGCCGGGCGTCGAAGAACCCACACCGAAGACGCCGGGCGCCACGACGAAAACGCTGCCGGTCCCGGTCGGAAAGCAAGTGTTGGGCGCGGCCCCGGGAACCTGTACGGTCAGAGGATTTGTTCCAGGGGTAATGAGACCGGCGTTGATGGCGTTGGTGGCGTTGGAGTCCAGGATTGCTGGGTTGGTGACGTTGATGTTAATGGTGCGATCCAGATGCGTGCCGTGCGTGTAGTTGTAACCGGCGCTGACTTTCCAGTCCCGCGAAAGCTCGCGTTCGATGGAGAGGTTCGCCTGCTGCGCCAGTGCGAACTGGAAATTGTTTTTGATCGGAATCGTGTAGGGAATGCCCACGAGCGGATACCCCAGCGCCCCCGGCACAAAGGGGTTTGGCACCGTCAGGTAATTCTGGTTGATGAACAGGGAGTTGGGTTGTAACGCATTGAAGCGCTGTTGATTGGCCTGATAGCACATGTTCGGCGTGGCTGTGGAACAGCCCATGTCCGGCACACTCAGTATTCCCTGAAAAATCGAAGCCGCATTCAAAGTGCCATCGGGCGTTCCGCCGGGGAATTGCAGCAGAGCGGAACGCGCGCCGTCTTCAGCCGTCGCAAGAAAAGTAAGCGCTAGCGCGGGGTTGTCGTAGAAAAATCCGTAGCCGGCGCGGATCACCGTCTTGCCATTACCCCACGGATCCCAGGCGATTCCGATGCGCGGGGAAACATTATTGGAATCAATCGGCACACCTTCCTGGACGCCGAAGGCCTTCTCGGCCAACCCGTTGGCGGTGGTGGCTGCGGCAAAGGTGGGCTGCCAGCCGACGTCGTAACGTACGCCGTAATTCAGCGTGAGCCGTTGATTAATTTTCCAGCTATCCTGCGCAAAAACTCCCAGCAATTTATTGTTGAACGGGCTATCCGACTGGCCGATGCCCTGGAAAAAAATCGTGGGAGTGCCTAAGCCGTAGGCCTGCACGGGAGTCAGGTTGGGAGCGTTCGGCGCGATGGAAACGCTGCCGAAATCATAAACGCCGCCGTAATTCAGCGTAAAAATCTGCGAGGAAGGCGATTGCAGTTGAATGAAGTTGAAGTCCACGCCGAATTTCAGCGAGTGCCTTCCTTTGATCCACGTCAGATTGTCGGTGAGTTGATAGCGCTTTTCCACGCGATCTTCGGTGGAGAAAGGCTCGCGTCCGATATACGCGGCGCCGGCAATGTTGACGGCGGGATCGGAGCCGCCGGGAAGATCCGAGAAACCGTAAAAGAGACTACGGCGCGCAAACTGAAAGTGGACTTCATTGAACACATTGCTGCTGATCGTGGTGGTGTGCTGCGCGATCAGTGCCCAGTCGTGGGTTTGCTGCGAGGACGTGCGGCTCCCGGAGTTCTGGCCGAACGTCTGGTTCTGCGCGTTCACCTGGATACCATCCACGCTGTCGGGCGAAACCATGCCGCGAATGAAAGTGCTGTTCCGGGAATTCCAGATATGGTCAAGGCGCAGGGAATAGATGCTGCCCTTCTCGGATGTAGGAAAGTTTCCAATGGTGGAAAGTAATCCCGCGAAGGAAGTGGGCACCGCAGCGTTGGTGATCGGAAATCTCGAGCCGGGAAAGAATGGAGTGTTGCCAAAGATGGCCGTGAAAGAACTCGCCGCTGCAGCACAAAGATACGGGACGCCCGCCGCCCCCGCAGCGGAAACGAACGCTTCCTGAGTCGGCGTCACCAGATAAGCCGGGAGCGGGCACGGCGCAGAGAACGGCGGCAGAATATTGGAATTAATAAACCCGAAGTTGTCCTGGCCGATGGCGGTGAATCCGGTTTCCTCGCGGCGCGTGAGTTCGTAGCTGAAGAAGAAAAAAGTCTTGTCCTTCTGGATTGGTCCACCCAGCGTCAGGCCGGCCTGCACCCGCGTGTAGGACTGCTTGACGGGAGTGATGCCGCATTGGAACGTCGCGGGGTTGCAAGACGCCGTCACCGAAAACGGATTCTGCGCTTGGATGGCGCCGTTGCGCAGGAAGCCAAAAGCATTGCCGTGGATTTCGTTCGATCCCGACTTGGTGACGATGTTGACGACGCCGCCCATCGCGCGCCCGTATTCCGGCATGTAACTGCTGGTGATCACCTGAAATTCCTGCACGCCTTCCTGCGATACTGTCGCGCGGACCCCGTTCACCGAACTATCAATCGCATCCGCGCCGTCCACGGAAATTTCATTGGAACGACCGCGCTGGCCGCCCAGGTTCAACCCGGTGTTGGGCGCCGCGCCGATGGAAGGCGTGTTGTCGCGCGCCGCGCGTGAATCCAGCAGCGTGAAGTTGATGTAATTTCGTCCGTTGATCGGCAAATTATCGATCTGATTCTGCGAAACGGTCATGGAAACGTCCGTCTTGCTGGTTTCCACCAGGTCCGGCGCGGCCGTAACGCTTACGGATGCTGCTGTGGTCTTCAATTGCAGTTGGGGGTTGTATTCAGCCACTTGCCCGAGCGTCAAAGTGAAAGATGTGTCGGTGAGAATTGCGAAACCGGACGCTTCGACGGTCAAGGTGTAGGTTCCGGGCGGCAAACCGACGAACTCGTATCTTCCGTTGGCGTCGCTGGCGGCGGTGCGCTCGATGCCCTTAGCGGGGCTCTGCAGCGTGACTTTCGCGTCTTTCACGGCGAGATTCTGCGGATCCAGAACCGTGCCGGACAAATTCACGGTGTTCACCTGCGCGGAACTGCGTGTGGGAATCGCCGGGACCATAAAACAAAGCAGAAGCATCAAAACCAGAAAGTTGCGCAGGCTCATCGTCACACCCCCAAGGAAACCCGGAATTGTTTGTCCGGCACGCAGCTAAGTCCCCGCGTCTGTAGCAAAAGATTGTGGATCCGCTCCGCACCCCGCGGAGCAGTAAAAGGACAGATGAGCGACTTTTACGCTCACGTGTAACTCTTTGCAATAGGAAACTCTAATTGGTTCGACGGGACTTGCCCAAGCGATTAGCTCAGTGCGCTGCGAAAGAGAAACGGGGGAGCAATGGCTGGGGATTCAGAAAGTGCGATGGCGCGGCGAAATTACGACGGGCGATTCGACGGGCCCGTCAGTTGTACCAAATTTTCCGCCGCGGGCATGGGAGGTGTGGCGCCGGGCTCGAACGTTTGCGGAGCGCGCCAGAAATCCATCGCCGAAGTTTGATGCACACAGGAAACGGTGCAACGTGGGGCGCAGCCTTTCTTGGTGAAAAATTCCCGATGACGCTGCTCGTCGGTGTATTCGGCGAGAGGAACGCCCGGGTAACCGCGCTGCTGCGAACAATAATGCACCAGCCCGTCTTCGCATATATAGAGATAACGCGAGCCAGCGCGGCAACGCCAATCGTTCTCCAGGCCCTTGGCGATATTGTGCTGGAATTGATTGATGCGGGTGAAGGATTGCTTGCCGAGCGACATGATCTCTTCGAAAATTTCCTGCTCGCGCGGGCCCAGCGGCTGCAGCTGTCCGTTGTGGTCGTGCAGGATCCCGACGGTGGAAGTGAACCCCAGCTCGACCGCGCGGTGCGCGACGGTCAAAGCGTCCTCGGAATTGGCGACGCCTCCGCCGAGAACGGAATTGATGTTGATCTGAAATTCGGCGTGCTCGGCCAGCAGCTTCAACTTTTGGTCGAGCACTTTCAGGCTTTTCATCGAAACGTCGTCCGGATTGACGTTGTCTATGCTGATCTGCAGGTATTCCAGCCCCGCGCGATTCAGTGCTTTGATGCGCTCGGCCACGAGCAAATATCCGTTCGTGATTAGCCCGGCCATGATCCCGTTCTTGCGGATGCGCGCGATGATCGCGTCAAGCTCCGGATGCAGCAGCGGCTCGCCGCCGCTGATGGTGATGACGGAGGTACCCATTTCGCCCAAGCGGTCAATGCGCAGGAACATTTCATCGAGTGGCACGGGCTTCGAGATATCGTCGAATTCGTTGCAGTAGGTGCAGGCCAGATTGCAGCGCCGTATGGGGATTATATGCACCAGCACGGGATGGCGCGTGGATACCAGACCCTTCGCGATCATGCGCAACTCACGGAGTTTGCGGTGCACCGCGAGCAGCTTCCTGCGAATTTTCGTGCGTGTTGTCACGGGTTCAGGAGATCAGGCTCCCGTAATTGCCAGGCAGCTAATCTCGCTCGAATTATTATGCCATATCCGTGGAGGCGGCCCACGGCGGATCGCTGGCACGATGCGGAAAGGGCAGCGCGCGGCAAGTAGCTGCCGCTCAGTCTGACCATTCCTGCGGGACGCGATCCCAGCGATGCGCTTTCAGCTTTTGCAGCAGCGCTCTATCAAGCGGCCGCGCGTCGCTCACGGCGATGTTCTCTTTCACGTGGGCGAGCTTTCTCATCCCGATGATCGTGGTGCCGACGTCTGGGTT
>Ga0210407_10001603_pt1 | contig 20851 bp, 21 predicted proteins | sample IncBWC27MmetaG_FD_150860 | JGI IMG/M metagenome (GOLD analysis project Ga0210407, IMG submission 150860) | Forest soil microbial communities from Barre Woods Harvard Forest LTER site, Petersham, Massachusetts, United States - Inc-BW-C-27-M | ecosystem: Environmental > Terrestrial > Soil >... | reverse complement strand
ATTCGGAGATTCATTTCCGTTCACGAAGAATGGTCGCGAGCACGCGTGGGCTTCGGCGACCGTCGAGTACGGAGAGTACAAGGAGCGGCTCTTCGTCGGGTGCGTAGGCGATAAGATAATTGCGTACCGTCTGAAAACGCACTGGTCGTGAGGTGAGATCTCTGCGTTGGTGGCCTTGATGGGGAAAAGGGACGAGCTTGCGAATGGCGTCTAAAATGTCCTCACGGACACGCTTGGCGGCAAGAGGATCGTCTTTGGCAATAAATTCCCAGATGCTGGTTATGTCCGACGCAGCGCCAGGGTGCAGCTCAAAACCCCGTTCGGCATTCATTTGGGATTGCGCTGTTTGAGCAGTTCATTCTCACGCTGGCGCAGGCTGTCAAAGAAAGCCTCGCCGTCGATAGGTTTCACCCGACCGCTCTTAATGTCATCGTAGCGGCCATCAAGCATTTCGCGGACTTCTGCCACTTCTGTCAGATACCCAGCCAAGGCATCTTCCACGAGGTCGTCGGTCGCGCGGCCACTCTTGGAGGCGAGCTCCGTCAGACGCGACTCTGTCTCAGGCTTAATGTGCACTTCCATGACTGTCAGTTTAGGGACGTGGATTGGTTCTGTCAAAGCCATTGCCGCGAGAAGGAGAGGCCACCCGTTTGTTTAGGAAGACCGCCCTTTTTTCCAACCCACAACCCAACCCACAGAGTGCGATGTCTTGTACGACTTACGCGTAGTTTGGCAGTCCCCGCGTGTCTTGTAAGTCGTTGTAAAACCTAACCACGCTACGCTGTCACGGCAGAGGTCGCGAGTTCGAGTCTCGTCGTCCCCGCCATATTCTCAACGCATTAGCAGGTTGTGGACCTCGAGAGGCTGCTTAGGCCCGTGTCGATCGGCGCTGCTCACGGACAGGTAGAGACCGAAGTGCCACTCTCTGCTCCGCGTTGGCCACGCGTCGCGCGGTAGCCAGGTGCTTCGGCCGGTCATAGTCAGCGAAATCCGCAATCGCACGATCGACCTCGCGAGCGAAATGTTCGGCGGGTGTACCGTCAGCCAGGCACCGGAAGTACGCCGGCAGGGCAGCCCGCCAGTCAACACCCACTTGCCATGAGCCGCCCTCGTCGGCGAAGAACACCACGCTGTCAGGGTCTCTGTCGAGACGCCTGAGCAGCGCGAAGAGCAGCTCGAAGGCCTCATGAGCTGGGGACGGTGGACCCTTCGCTGATGCGCGGATGCATTTCTCGATGAGACGCTCGAATTCCTCCATGAAGGCGTCTGTGCCCTCTGAAGTGCGCATGTAGTTCTTCGAGTTCACGTCGAAGCTGTCATAGTACTCCCCACGCAAGCAGGCGTCGTGAAATGTCCGGACTTCGTCAAGCAGGGACGCCGCCCCGCGCGTGCCCTCCGTAAGTAGCTCGAGCCGAACGATGCCCGCAACGAGCGCCCCGAGTCTCGCCCGCGGTACCAGTTCGATCGCCCGGTTCGCGACGCTCAGGAGATTGCTGCGGCTCACGCGGCGGAGAGCGACGCGCAGCTTCTCGATATCGACGCGCTGAACCATCGCCGTTGATGTCATGCTCAGTCGTCTTCCCAGTTGAGTCTTTGCCGAACCGGGCCGATCAAGCCCCGCACGCCTTGATTGTCGGACGGGTTGAGCCATAGCATGTGATCGAACACACGTTCGGCCTCTTCGAACCGACCAAGACGCCAGCAGCACAGGCCGTACCCGTGCATGCAGCGGAGAAACGGCCGGTTGTCTAAGTGACCCCACGGGAGGAGCCCCTCGAAACTCTGGCGCAATGACAGTTCGCCAATCCGCACGCCCGCCTCGTAATGACGAATGGCTTCCGCCGGCCGGTCGAACACGAAATTGCCGAGGTGGGCATGAGCATCCAGGCACCTGATGTCGGCCGCACAGAGTTCCATCAGCATCTTGTACGCAGCGCGCGCATCGCCGGCGTTTTTGAGTTCATTAGATTCGGTGATCGGATCCGAGTCGGGATCGTCCGGATCCACACCGGGCAAGACCTGCTCCATCTCGAACTCCGGCCGAGGGCCGCGGGCGATGATCGGTCTCGCCCAGTCGTCGATGGCCTCGCCTGGCTCGCCCCAGTACTCGTCCCGTGGATCCCAAATGCCCCGGTCCTCGAGTCTCAGGGCTACGAGCCCAAGGGCCGGGACGTCCAGCCGCGTCGATTCGATTTCCCCCGACACATAGGGGTGACCGGCGTAGCGCCAGTGCGTGCGCGGCCGGACCCGGACGATCTCTCCAGGAACCACACCCCAGAGCTGTGTCGCCCGAAGTGTGATGGCCCGATCGCTCTCCAGCAGCTGGCAGCGCGCTGCCGCGTCCTTGACTGAGAGAACGAGCAACTCGATGGGGCTGTCGACGTCGATATCAGTCGCGGCCGCTTTGTGCTGGCGAGGTGGACGACGGCGCGAAGGAGTTTCCGGCGAAGCACGTTCGAGTCCCAGCCATCTGCGGTACGCGGCAAGATAGCGTCCACCAAAGATGCGAGGCGACAGGATCACGTCGGCCGCCGCGACCTCGTACTCGACACCATCGGTGCGACGGCACCGAGCGGTCAGTCCGCGGCGTACGTTCCCGTCGTAGCCAAATGCGATGAGCGAGACTGGCTCGCCGATGACAAAGGCGTCGCAGGGGACGACGAGGTGATGAGCGAGCGCTTGACGGAACGCGCACAGTTGCTCGTGCTGGCTGCGCCCGGCTGCCGTTACGGTCTCGACCAGTTCGTCGAGCCTGGCGAACGTCTCAGGATTGCGCGGTGATTCCTGCATTGTTGACGTCTCCGGATCACTTGTTTCGTGTGGCCTTCGCGTCGGCTATGCCCCCATCTTTCCCGCTTCATCGGGAGGGACTGCCGGATCAGGAGTGCGTATCCTTATGAGCGCGTTTGCCAATGCGACGGATGCTGGCGCCCATGGACCGCCAGAACGACAATCGCGCCATCCGCCAGAACGCGAAAGTATATAGCATACGGGAAACGCGGCAACACACCTCGCCTGGTCTCGCCATGAGCGCACGGAAAGGCCAGAGGGCTCGTCACGATGCGCTCAACCATCGCATCGACGGCACGCCCGAACTCGGCCCCAAGCTCCTCGCGTCGTTCTTCGTACCAGCGCCGAGTCTCAAGGACTTCATCCTCTGCTTCGGGGCGGAATACAACACGTCGGGTCACTCTCCTTCCAACAGCTTCCGGCGAACGTCGGACCATGGGATCGCGTTGTCGGGATTCTTCTCGTGGTCGGCCCACCTGCGATCCAGCTCAGCCCGCTGCTCAGGACTCAACGCCAGCTCCCCCTCGCGCTCGTCGTCGGACAGACTCTCCCACAGCGCCATCGCCAGATCGGCCCGGTCGCCGGGAGGGAGCCGCAACAGTTGCACGAGTATGCTGGATTCCATGGCGTGATTCTCTCATGCAGCATCCGCTGCGGCAAGCGAGTGCGTGATCGTGCATGAACCTACCAGGGTCCCTTATGACGTGCGTCAGGCTTGCATAGTCCGTCGGATTTCGGTCTCGAGCTGCTCCTGCGGCGAGTTCATCCACGGCGCATAGTGGCGCTCAGTCACACGAATCGAACTCTACTCGTTGGGCACGATGGTGGTGGACACACCGCTCAGGAACAACGAGACCGCGAACGCATCCCTCCAATTCCTCATGCTGGATTGGAGGCATACCGAGTAGAAGCCAGTGACTCGGTGAATTCCATCGATATTCTAGTTTGCTAAAGGAGTTGCAGTGTCAGGAGAGCGGTCAAACCACGTGGAGAGATACAACTCTTCGGGGAAATAATCGGTCTCTCGGACAGCCTCTCTTCCCGCCGACGGCCCTGAAGCGGAATTCGTGGAGGAAGAAAAACGAAGAAATCTTGATTGAACTTTGCAATACCAAATCTGGGGACATTAAGGGGACGATAAGAGGTGACCCACGGTACCTAGTGGTATCAAAAGATGTCCGCCGACACCGTTTGATATCAATTAGTTACATCAGCCATGGGCGCTGTCACGGCAGAGGTCGCGAGTTCGAGTCTCGTCGTCCCTGCCATATTTTTCAATCACTTACGGGCTTTGCGTGTGCGAATCGTTGCACAACTGTTGCCTAAGCCGAGGTGCATATTACCGATGAAGTAACATATAGGTGAGGATGATCGGCCCGAAGAAGCCCGCTAAGTATGCGAGCGGCCACGGCAAACAACACGGAACTTATCAACGCCACGAGAATCCGAAGCGGTTGAGGCGCTCTTGGCAGGAGTCTAAGTATTGACGCGAATTATGGTACGCGCGGACAGCCGGGTCAAGGCGCCGAAAACAACGTGGCTGTACGGAACTCCCGTCGCCTGCACGCAATCGATGCTACCGTCACGATTTTTGACTCGACTCGATCGGCACGACTCTAGCCTGGCACTGGCGGCTCGCCGGGCGAGTCAGATAAAGGATAACCAGAAGCACGAGCGGTCCGAACGCGACCGGGCCTTCTTTCGCGACATAGTGCGCGAAAAATGCACAGATCCAAGCGAATTTGAATCCGGCATAGGCCCACTCTTTGAGTATGGCCATGCCGGGAACGATGAGGGCGATCGCGCCGAGCGGCTTGGCGATCCCCAGAATGATGCGTAGTTGCTGCGGGTATCCCACGTGCGCGAATCCCTGAACCGCCTGCGGACTGCGCGATAGGTACGCGAATGCCGCAGGGAGCGTCGTTACGGCCAGAAGAATAGTAGTCACCCAATAAGTTACTTTGCGTGCCATGTCGATGCGTCTCCTTCGGAGGGAATCCTAGCACGGTTGGCCGGCTGCCTGTCTCTGGCAAATTGATAGGGAGGCAGTAAAACCATCCGAGCAGCGAAACGTGCTGCAACTAAGAACGCGAACCCCGGATGATTTCACTCGAGATTTTTGCAGAGGCGAGAGGGTACCGCAGCGAGCTCGATGCGTGTCTGAGAATTGAGCGGCCCGATGGGGGAATCATGCTGAAGGGCAAGTGAGCGCCTGCTCTCTTGATTTCGATAACGAAGTCGCATCTTCCCTCACCAACAAATGGAAAGACACATTCGATCTAAGTTGCGTAGTCTCAGCGCCAGGGAAGCGGTCTTAGCAGACCCAAGAATATAAAGATTCCCCAGGCAATCTCAACCGTGCCCATCAGGATCAGGATGCCGAGATGGAAGTAGAAGGCGAAAGGATTGTCTTGTCGGTTAGGCCGGTACATCCGGAAGAAACGTGCCATAACGAGTTCGCCCGAGATATGGCCCCGCCAAGCATAAAAAAGAGTACCGATGCCTAACGCCAGGAAACTGACTGTGCTCGCCATCCAGTCCATTATCTGTCACCTCTGGCTTGTCTCGCAGGCAAGACGGTCCTGCCTCAGTCAGACGCCCTAGAACGCGATAATCCCGCACTTTTAAATACTGTACGCCGAAGTGTGAAGGTTCTGTGACCGGGTCGAGAGCCAGTGCTGACCTCGTTACGGCAGTACGGGCTGTTCTGGACGGGCAGAAATGTTTGCGACGAACGCTTCACCATTTAATTCGGAAACGAGATTTTCACACACGTCTCTACGGGGAAGTTGGGGAATTGCCGATCAAGCAGTGAGTGTTGTCGTAGTTCGGGTTGCCTCGGCGGAGGAAGTGCGCGTGCGGAAGTACTCCTCCAGGTACGGAGCCAGAGCCGCCAGAGGAACTGCCATTACGACACAACTCCAGAGGACGATTGGATGTCATCGGACCGGACGACCGTGATCCTAGCACCTGGTTTAGCGCTGTGCCTCGCCAAAACCTCGTACGCCTACAAAATCAAAGACTTGGCGAGAAGCTCGATTTACGAAATTTCCGCCGCTACAGAGCGCCAGAGCAACGCTCGCAACTAAAGTAAAATCTTTCGCGTCGTTCTGGAGTCAGCGGTTTTCTGCCTTGGCGTTTGCCTGTTACACTCTAAGTTGGCGAGAGGCCGAAGATGAAAAACGTCATCATCAAGGACGAGAACATACTTGGTGGGGAGCGTGTCTGGTCGGCAGATTTGATGGGTGTCGTCGCCTTCTGAGGGCCGATGAAAAGCTCGCAAAATTGGCCGTTTTTGCCATAACTGGCCGAGACTACGAGACCTAGCCTCACCAAGAAAGTGTCAGAGATCGGCGGACCATAACGCTGGCGCATGGTCTCACCCGCCTTGTTCGGAAAGGTAGTTTGCACCGCAAAAAACACATAGACCAAGCTAATACCTAACCACATACCTCATCCTCCCGGTTTCTAAAGACTGCGAGAAACTTGTACCACACCCTGAGAGACAGCGTTCCTTCGACTTGAGGGTGGTGGAACTTAGTGCCTTCGATGAGAAGGCACTTGGGTGAAAGCTGCCTTCTGAAAGGCAAGATTTTCTGTCGCCGTTGGCTTCGCAATGTAATGATGCATTTGGATTCAAACTAGCGAGCCAAGCGCGCATCCTGCGATCTGGATGCTCTGAATTCAGCCCGGAGAATGACGCTCGTAGCGCGCAGGACTCCTGGACTGGTTGCATTTCCTAAGCTCGTTCACAGGGCCTACCGCTCGTGCCTACATAAACGAGTGTCCTCTCCCACTCGCGCGCTCAGTCGCCTTCGTCGGCTGGTAAGGCCGAAAAGGAATCCGAGAAATCGGCCGGAAAATAGTCCGACACCTTCGGGGGAAAATAGCGTCACTCGTTACAATTTAGATGGAGCGCCCGGTCTGTTCTTGGGATTTGCCATCATGAATTAGCTCGGCTAGATTATGCGCCCAAACTGTCCGTTGACCCAGTCTCTAACCTAACCTGAGGGTTCCCTTAACTGATAAATGGACCATCGGACAAGTAAATCGTCGGACGAGGGCACGTGTCCGATTTTCCGACATTATCGGGACTTGCCAGGTACTCCGGGAGTCCGTACCGAAATAAGAGTGGAGCTAACGCCGGATAGCGCAGCGGTCCATCCCCCCCTGACTCTCCCCGTCGATCTTATTGCACGGTCACTGTCACGGTTGCCACGGCGCGGCCGTACTGGTTTGTTGAATACAATGTGTAGGTCGTGGTCACGGCCGGGATAACGATTACGCTAGTGCCGCGTGTGGCTCCAACCTGGGGCGAGATGATGTTGTATTCAGCTCCGCTGATACTCCAGGTCAACGTTACCATCTGCCCCTTGAACGCGGTAGCCGGGTTGGCGGCGAAGCTGCTAATGGCGGGCGCAGGGCCGGTGGGTACGTTCGCGGGGGTGTAGATGGTTCCCATCTCCACCACTTCGAAGTTTGAAGCCGTGATGGTCCCGAGCAGGTTCAAGTCGGAATTGTTCCAACGGTCGTCCGGAGTGCCGCTGATAAAGATACCACTGCCATTGTCGGCCAGAATCATCCCGTATTTTTTCAGAGCGGTCAGGATCACCTGGTCATCGACTGGAAAGACCGAAATATCGAAACTCTCTTTGAGACGAATTCGCGTGCCCATGGGCGGGGCGCTGGTATTGGTCACGCTGGAGGCCCAATGCGAGGCCGGGGCCACGAAGGCTCTCTGGGTGGTCGGCACAGTGAACCGCAGCGCGTGGTTGATGGCTCCTGCGGCGACTTCGTCGTAACGCGCCAGGCCGGGAAAGATCGGCAAGCCGGCGGCATCCGCCGAGGTCCAGGTATAAGGACGCTGCTCATTGATGGTCATGTCCCACGCGGCGGCCGAATCGGCGCCCCAGCTTCCGTTCTTGCTGAGGGTGGCGTGGTAAAGTTCGTAGAGCCAGCAACCATCTTTCTCGAGCACCAGCACGTGCCGATCACCGTTGCCGGGTTTGGGGTAGCCTTCGATCAGCGCATTGGAAGGAATGGGCGTCGGCCCGGGATCGCTTTCGCTGGCGGAGGTGCCGAGCGAAATGTTGACCTTGGCCTGCGTGCCCTCCACCACCTGGTAGGGAATCCCGATGGTCTGCCTATGGAAGATGCCGGCGCCAAAGTCTGGATGCAGCGTGACGGTGGGGCCGATGAAGTTGATGATGTTGGCGGAATTGAGGTCCACTGCCGCCGAGGAGATGTCGGTGTTCCACAGGTTGCTCGCAAGGAACGGAACGAATCCGTTCAGGTTCGCTCCGGCGCCGGCGCTCATCCCGCTGCAGGTGCCGCTCTGCGCAAAAGCGGCAGCGCTAAACAGCAATAGCATTGCGGTTATCAGAAAGAATTTCACTTTCATTTTGCCTCCACGGGAACTTCTCGCATCATTCTCGATCAAACTTTCCAGGCCCATATTCTGAAGAAAGCTTTGCAGCTGAAGCAAGGTGTTCCGTAACGTCTGCTTTTTGTCCCCACAATTAGGTTGAGTATCCCCCTTTCCCAGCCTGCAACGCCCGTTAAAGACCCTCCCAAAGTCACTTGCGGATTCCGAGTCTGGGTCAAAATATGGTTTTCATACTATAAGCCGGAATTTCCCTATTGACCTCGAAAACGGGAGACTGGCGCCAAGATCGCCAGCTCCGGCGGGTGGCCGATTCCTGAGCGATTGGGCGAGGTACGGACCCAATCAAGACTGACAGCATCAACATGGTCCGAGCATGTCGCATAGTTTTCGCCGCACGATAATCCATGCTGTTCTTTGCTTTTCCTTCCTGGGGTATGATAAGCGCTGTTTCGACTCCCACTATCTCCCGAAGAGAATTTGACCGAGGTTCTCAATGCCCACTCACATTGGCAAACAGGCCATCGTTGCCGGAGCCGGCATTGCCGGATTGATGGCATCTCGATCGCTCTCAGATTTCTTCGAGCGCGTCATCGTTTTGGAAAGTGACCCGCTACCGAAGGAAGCAACACACAGACCGGGAACCCCGCAATCGAGGCACCTCCATGGCCTTCTGGCAGGCGGCCTACAGGCAGTGAGCCGTCTATTACCCGGTTTTGAACAAAGTCTTTCTCAAGCCGGCGCGGTGCGGCTTCGCATGGGTTATGACTATCGTTTAGAGCGCCCGGGGTATGACCCCTTTCCTCAGCGAGATCTCGGCATTTTTGTTTATAGCATGACGCGGCCACTGCTCGAATTCACCGTGCGCAAAGCGCTCGCGCAATATCCCAATATCGAGCTCCGCGAGAGTTGCCGCGCACAAGAATTCATCCCCGCGCCTGGCGAAGCAGCAGTCGCCACGGTCCGATTCGAGCGCTCCGATGGGACAAGTGAAACGCTGCCGGCAGATTTCGTCATCGATGCATCCGGCCACGGCAGCCTCACTCTTGCGCTGCTTGCCTCCGTTGGCTGGCTGCTTCCAGAGGAAACCTCTATCGGCGTCGACATCGGCTACGCTTCGGCTCTTTTCGACATCCCGGAAGATGCCTCGCCTGGCTGGATGGGCGCGGCAACGCTACCTCATTATCCCCATAACAAGCGCGCCGCTTTGATTCTTCCAGTGGAGGGCCACCGCTGGATTCTGACACTTGCGGGACGATACGACGAGAAACCTCCAGCGGACTGGGATGGATTCCTAATGTACGCGCAACAGTTACGCACGCCTACGGTCCACAACGCGATCCGCCACGCCAAGCGCCCACCAGAAATCGCCCGGTTCGGCTTCAAAGCCAGCCGATGGAGGCATTTCGAGCAATTGGAAGAGTTTCCGCGCGCTCTGCTTCCGTTCGGCGATGCTATCTGCCGTTTCAATCCCATCTACGGCCAAGGCATGAGCGTCGCCGCATTGGAGGCTGACCTTCTCCATGGTCTGCTGACGGCGCAGAGCGCGGACGGCAACGGAGTAACGAAATTGGCCGCTGCGTTCTTTGCTGAGGCCGGAAAACTCATCGACACTGCCTGGTCGGCGGCTGCCATACCGGACTTCATTGATCCGAGGACCGAAGGCCAACGCCCGGCGGACTTCGAAGACACACTCAAGTTTTTTGGCGCGCTCTTAAAACTCGCGGCTCAAGACCCCGCTGTCCACAAGCTGCTCATCGAGGTTACGAGCCTCCTTAAAATGCGAAGCGCCTATCGTGATCCCGAGCTTGTTCGACGGATAAAGGCAGTCATGGCTGAGGCGCAGGCTTCCGCGAGCCGGGGCTAGCAATGAATGAAGTTACGCATCGTGTCGTCGAGACCAACGGGATTCGCATGTACGTCGCGGAGAGCGGAACAGGCCCGCTGGTGCTGTTGTGTCACGGTTTTCCTGAATCATGGTATTCATGGCGCCATCAGTTGCATGCGCTCGCAGAAGCTGGATTCCACGCGGTCGCGCCAGATATGCGAGGCTACGGGCAGACGGATCGCCCAGAACAAGTCGATCAGTACACGCTGCTCCATCTCGTTGGCGATATGGTTGGCTTGCTGGATGCTCTAGGCTCAGAGACGGCGGTGATTGTCGGGCACGATTGGGGTGCTCCCGTCGCCTGGCACGCTGCGCTTTTTCGCCCCGATCGCTTTCGTGGCGTGATCGGCTTGAGCGTGCCGTTCATTCCTCGACGGCCCGCTCTTCCTACCAGCATAATGCCTCAGACCGAGGACGCGCTGTTTTATCAGCTTTACTTCCAGTCGCCCGGTACCGCCGAAGCGGAATTCGAGCAGGATGTTTCGCGAAGCATCCGCAGCCTCGTCTATTCGGCTTCCGGAGACGCGCCTCGTCGAGACAGCCGCGCAGCGGGCGACAGCGAAGTAGCGATGGTGCCTCGTCACGGCGGTTTCCTTTCGCGCTTGATCAATCCTCAAGCCTTGCCCCCTTGGCTAAAAGAGGCGGATGCGAACTTCTACGTCGGCGAGTTTCAACGCACCGGATTTAGAGGCGGATTGAACTGGTACCGCAATATCGATCGCAATTGGGAGCTGTTGGCACCATTTTCAGGAGCGCGCGTGAGCGTCCCGGCGCTCTATATCGCCGGGGACCGCGACCTCGTGTTGGCCTTTCGTGGGATGGACCAGATCATTGCGAACCTGCCGAAGTTTGTACCGCAGCTTCGGGGAACACTCTTGCTACCAGGTTGCGGTCATTGGACCCAGCAGGAGCGAGCCCCAGAGGTCAACCAGGCTGTGCTTGACTTTGTCCGGCGGCTGTAGGCAAGCAAATCTGTCCGGAGCACGGCGCGCAATTTTCTGGATGTCGGCAAACTCTAAGCTATTCTAAGATGGGGTCTGAGGAATTCAGTAACTCTGCCAAATCTGGCTACAATAAAGGGACGATAAGAGGTGACATCTGGCCCCTCAATATTCACCGAAGCCAAGGTGCAATGCGAGAAAAAGGCCTGTACGATAGATTCGCGCACGCAGAAATAGTCATCCGCGTTGCACAAACGTTGCACAAAAACGAGCCAGCGCATAACGATAAGTCCAACGGTTGCCGACTACCTCACGTCTAACCCTGATTCTGCATATGCCAGTAGTTGACAGACCGCCTGTCACGGCAGAGGTCGCGAGTTCGAGTCTCGTCGTCCCCGCCATTCTTCGCAAAAGAGTTCCGCGAATTTCGCTGCAACCAACGTGGGTGCAAAGCGTGCATTTTTGCGCCCATTTTGCACCCCTTTTCGGTGATTACAGCTGTTTTCACGTGCGCGGAACATTATCATCGCTTCGTTGCGATACGAAGGACCATGTCTTACTCGTGCCGCAGAGCCGCCAGCGGATCAATTCGGGACGCTCGCCTGGCCGGCGCATAGCCAGCGAGAGTCGCGGTGCTTAGGAGGACGACACCGGCCAGCGCTAGGGTTCCCGGATCATTGGGCTGGGTGTCGAACAGAAACGATTTGACCAGCTGCGACGCGCTCAACGCGGCAGGCACGCTGATCGCGAGTCCCACCGCCGCCAGTAGCAGAACGCGGCGCAGAACCATCCATACCACGGCGCCGCGTTGCGCGCCCAGAGCCATACGGATTCCAATCTCGCCGACCTGCCGCGCGACGCTGTAGGACATCGTCCCGTAGAGTCCCACGCACGCCGTCAGGAGAGCGAGAACCGCGAAACCCGTGCATAGTTTCGCGAACGTGAGTTCCTGAGTGATGGTCCGATCGATTTCGGCAGCCTGTGTGACCACGTTTGTGACGGGTATGCGTGAATCTGCCTTCCGCACGATCTCACGCACGCTCTTGACATACCTCAGCGGATCACCCGCAGTGCGCAGCGCGTAGGTCATTCGGTCCGGAGAAACCTGGCTGACCGCTACGAACACGGTCATTGAACTCTCCTCTTCATTTTTCAGACCACCGTACCGCAGGTTAGCCGACACGCCGACGATTTCGAGATCGCGCTTCTCGTCCGGGAACGTGATGTGCCTGCCCACCGGATTCTCGTTCTCGAAGTAAGTTCGCGCCAGCTCCTCGCTAATCACTGCAACCGGCCTGGAGCCCGGTTGGTCGCGGTCGTCAATCTCGCGCCCGGCCAGGATCGGAATCTGCATCGTCGTGAGGAAACGCGGTCCGGCGGCCAGAACGTGCGCGTCTTCGATGGTAACAGCGCCGATCTTCATTGGCCCCCTGATTGCCTGCCCGGCGCGGCCGGCGTTGATAATCGAGGATTGTGAAAGCGTCGCGCTGGTCACGCCGGGGATCGATTCGAAGCGCTTGCGCAGGTCCGCGTAAAAAATGGCGATCTCCGGGTCGCGATGCCCAGCCTGGCGCGCATTCAGCGAGAACAGAAGGATGTTCTCGCGAGCGTATCCCAGTTGGACGGAGTGCAGGTTGTTGAGTGTCCGGACAAACAGACCGGCGGCGACCAGGATGAGAAAAGAGATCGCGATTTCGGCGACCACCAGCACGTGCTGCGCGCGGTGGCGCGGTCCGCCCCCGCGTCCATTCTTTAGCGCGGGCATGACGTCCGGACGCGTCGACTGAATCGCTGGAGCGAGGCCGAATAACAGGCCGCAAACCACAGAGAGCGCCGCCGTCACGCCCAGCACGTTCCAGTTCAATTCCGCGCGAAGCGTAAAGTTCTCGTGCCCCTTGGAGAGCAGAAACGTCAGCGCTCGCACACCCCAGATCGCAAACAAGACCCCGAAGGCTCCGCCGAGCGATGCCAGCATCACACTCTCGGTAAGCAACTGCCGCACGACGCGGAACCGTCCCGCTCCCAGGCTGAGCCGGACCGCCATTTCGCGGCGTCGCGCGGCGGCCCTTACCAGCAGCAGATTGGCGATGTTCGCGCAAGCGATCGCCAGGATCAATCCCACCATCGTCAGGAGCAGGTACAGAGGCTTGGAATACTGGCGGCGCAAACTGCCCAGGCCGGCGGCGCCGGGATTCAGCATCAGCGTGGGCAGTTTGGCGCGCTCACCTTCGGTCGTCGCGGTGGCGGCAACCCATTGATGGAAACGAGGAGCCATCGCTGCCTGCGCCTGGGCTATGCTTACGCCGGGACGCAGACGGCCCATCATTTCGACCCAGTAGAAGTTTCCGTCGGCATATATACGAGCCGCTCGGGCACCGTCAACGAGCAGATTCGTGTGCAACGGAAGGTAGAGGTCCGGCGCCGCCGCGGGATCGACTCCGAAGAATTCCGGCGGCGCCACGCCGATCACCGTGAAGGGCACATTATCGACGAGAACCGGTTGTCCGATCGCACTCGACGGTCCCCCAAAGCGCTGCTGGCTGGTTGCAAAGCTGATGACCGCGACCGCCGCTGCGCCTGGACGGTCGTCTTCGGAGTCGATCAGACGTCCCGCAGCCGGCGACACTGCCAGGGCGCGAAAATACTCGCCGGTGACGTATTCCGTGCTGGCGCTCGTGGCCGCCCCGCGGATGGCCAGGTTAAGGTTCTGTCCGTTGAAGTATGCGAAAAGCGTGGAAAAGACGGGATTCTCCTCGCGAAGCGTCTCGAAGGCGCCGTATGGGAACATGCCGCTGACCATGGCGCCTTTATCGCCCGGCCACGCCATGCCCTGTACCCCGTGCATGACGTGGACCGACTCCTTGCTGCCGTCCCCGGGCGGCCGGCTATGCCAATTCAAGACCACCAGTGACTCGGGATCGGCCACCGGGAGCGAGCGCAACAGGATCGACTCCATGAAGCTGTAGATCGTAGTATTGGCGCCGATGCCGAGCGCCAGAGACAAGATCGCCAGGGCGCTGAATGCCTTGTTGGCGATCATGGTGCGACAGCCATAGCGGACATCCTGGACAAGTTCCGACCAAAACCGTGTTATCCAAATCTCCCGTGACTCTTCGTGCTTCAGTCCGACGTTGCCAAATCGCCGGCGCGCTTCAGCCCGGGCGCGCTCCGCCGTCATACCGTCTGCTTGCAGTTCCGCGGCCTTTTCCGCAATGTGGAGTTCCATTTCCTCACGCAGCTCCTCGCTGCGCCTGGAGCTTTCTAACCAATACCTCAGCCGTCGTAACATGTCCGTCACTCCGCTCCCATCACGCGCGCGATCGCCAACGTGAGTTTGGCGTACTTCCGGGTCTCAACGGCCAGCTGTTTCCGGCCAGCCGCCGTGATCTTGTAGATCCTCGCCCGCCGATTATTCGACGTCACGCCCCAGACGCCCTCGATCCAGCCGTTTAGCTCCAGCCGCTGGAGAGCGGGGTACAGCGAGCCCTCCTCCACGAGCAGGTCATTGTCAGACGATTGTTGAATGAACTGGACTATGCCGTATCCATGGAGGTCGCGCCGCGACAGCGTCCGCAGAATTAACATGTCCAGTGAACCGGGCAACGAATCGTTTTTTTGCGCCTTGCGTCCCATACCAAGAATTCTTAGCTTACGGCGACGAGATTACGCGAGTCAAGGTCAGCTTGGCGCGAAGGTGAACGCTCTCGAATCGCGCATCGGGAGCCAGGCAGAACTTTCGCGGACGATAAAAGCCACGATCGAGTCATCGGAATTCAAAGAGGCGCTCGCCGTCGCGCTAGAAGAGACCGTGCGGACACCAAATACTGCGAAAGCCGAGCAATTCTCATCGATTCTCGTTGCACGCTCGATCCAAGCAGCATTGAAGATTCGCCGGCCAAGGCGCTCTGCCCAAGAAAATTCAGAGAATCGCGTTACCGTCGCCTCAAAACTCCCTCACGGTGTGCAATTCCCGCTCCCATGATCAGCCGCGCATTGGGCCCGAACCTTGTTTGAGGCGACATTTTCTCGAAAGTAAAGAGCAGACCCAAATCCGGATTAGTGTGTTTGCCTTAATATGCCATCGGGAATTTCTGTGCCGCAAAGCAAGCAAAAACCCTATTGTGCGCAACTGACCCCCAGCCTATCGTCTCGACGTCAAAACAGAAGTCTGTTTGACATCCGATGCGCTCACGGATTTCCAACTCTGCAGAAAACCGTAACCTAATCGCCGGAAGAGGCTAGCAAGCTTCAGGTACTGACCGTGATCCGCCCGACCGATGGCCGCTTCCTAGGGCGGCCCGCGAGTCGGCCTTGAAACTCAAATTGAAGGAGAGGACAAGTACAATGAACACGAAGAAAAATTCGACGATTGCCATCTGTCTGACAGCGATTTTGGCTCTCAGCCCTATTGCAAGCTTGGCGCAGGCTACCACCACGTTCAGCGGTGAAGCCGTGGCTCTGCGGGCAAGCGTAGTGGGGATCTCGCTCTCGCTGGCGGATACTGGCGCCCTTCCGTCCAGCGGCGGGAATCTGAGTACGTCTCTGGCAAGCCTCAATGTCCTGGGCCTGGCCTCGGCTGACGCCCTGAAGAGTACCTCGTCTGGCAGCGGGACCAGCAGCCAGTCGCAATCGTCGGTCGCAAACCTGAGCCTGCTGGGTGGGCTGGTTGCTGCCGATGTCGTAAAGTCGAACACGAGCGCCACCTGCAGCGGTAGTCAGGCCTCCGTCAGCGGGAATGCCGAGCTCGTGGGCTTGGTCGCCGCAGGCCAATCCGTCGTCGTATCTAATCCGAACGTCGCCATCTCGTTGCCAGGTGGCATTAGCCTCATCGTCAACGAGCAGACGAGCTCGTCGGGTGGAAACACAGGATCGATGACCGTCAATGCCCTGCACGTCAAGGGACCAAGCATCGACATCGTCGTGGCTTCCGCCCAGTCCGGTATCACCTGCTCGTGACAATCCTAGTGCGGGGCACGGTCTCACCGCTGTGCCCCACGCCTGCCAGCTCCACGTTTTCCGTCTTAATCTTTCCGTCTTAATCAAGGAGTGACATCATGAAGGTAAATCGTCGCGCTTTGTTGAAGAATGCCGCATTCGTTTCGGGAGCTGTGTTGGTTGGTGCATCGTGGCCCCCGAGCAAGAAACTGTTTGCGCAAGATGTTCTTCTGGATTTACCCAATCTACCCAGCCCCGCGGACTCTGGTATCGAACATATCGTCGTGGTGACGATGGAAAACCGTAGTTTCGATCATTTTCTCGGATGGCTGCCGAATGCGGATGGCAAGCAAGTCGGCCTGACGTATACGGACAGCGCCGGCATGAGCCACCCTACGCATTCGCTCTCCGGCGACTACACCGGCTGTCCCCACCCGGATCCAGACCATTCCTACAGCGGCGCTCGCGTCGAGTACGACCAGGGATTGATGGACGGTTTTCTCCGCGCGGGTAGTAACGACGTCTTTTCCATCGGCTACTACGGCGAACGGGAAATTCCGTTTTATGCCGCGCTGGCCCGGAACTATACCGTTTGTGACCGTTACTTCGCCGCAATCCTTGGGCCGACCTTTCCGAACCGGCTGTTTTTGCATGCCGCTCAAACGGACCGCCTCGACGATAGCACCAGCTTCACTTCACTGCCGACGATTTGGGACCGCCTCGACGGCGCTGGAGTGAGTGCTCGCTATTACTTCTCGAACGTGCCGTTCCTGGCGCTATGGGGTGTGAAATATCTTGGCATCTCGAGTCTGTATGAGGAGTTTCTGTTGGCGGCCAGCACTGGAACATTGCCAGCCGTGTCTTTTATTGACCCGAGATACACCATCCTGGATGACGGTACGGGCAACGACGATCATCCTCACGCCGATATCCGTAAAGGAGATCTCTTCCTTTACGAAACTTTCCAGGCCGTGGCAAGAGGACCGAAATGGGCGAACACCGTGTTCATCGTAAACTTTGACGAATGGGGCGGCTTCTTTGAGCACGTCGCCCCGCCACGAGCCGTGGCCGCTAACAGCGTAGATACCGATCTAGTAAACGGGAAAGCGCTGCTCGGACTGCGCGTACCTACGGTCGTCGCATCACCTTTCAGCCGGGGGAATCCGGCGGATTCAAGAGTCAGCGCGCTGGTGTTCGATCACACTTCCGTTTTGAAGTTGATTGAGTGGCGCTGGGGTCTTGCGCCGCTGACTCCACGCGACGCCAGCACTGATGTGAATAACCTTGCGTACGCTCTGAATTTCAGCCAGCCGGACGCCACCGTGCCGAGCCTGCCGGAGCCTCAGGCGCCTCTCATTGCGGCGCCTTGCCTTCAGACCCTGGGTAGCGGAATCCTGAGTAGCGGCGGGGCTGCCACTCCGACCGCTAATTGGCAAGAACTTGGCAAACAAGCGGCAACGCTTGGATTCCCCGTCCCGAGTGCGCTCGAGGGGTGAGTGCGCGTGGGACACTTTTGACACCCCGTGGCGCGGACAATAGGTATCATTAAGTTCGTGCGAGCTGCCACTCTGTTACGGCAGAGGTCTTGCTTCGAGTCTCGTCGTCCCCGCCATTCTTTTCAAGCAGTGACGAGAAAAGAATGCTTTCCGCGGTCAGTTTTCAACCCGAACTCCGACGCGTGATAAGCTGGATTTGGCTGAAGTCAAAAAAATAGCGGGCTCGCCAGTTACGATCGGTCACGAAATGAATCAGCCTCTTGTAATCTTTTTGGCCCCCGGGTCCCACACTGCCACGGACTTGTTGAAATAAGCATAATTGGCCAAGTGACAGCCTATCGCCGCGTTGTTACCAAATACTTCGTTCTCGACAACCGGCTTTCGACTGCGAACCGCGTCAAAGAAATTGGCTTGGTGATCCGGAACGGGGTCGTAACCCGGTGGTGTGGCGAACGTCTCCACTTCTTCCGCCACATGGAAATCGCGAGGTGCGGGTGACGGATTTTCTTCGCGCCAGTTTTTCAGGTATTCATCACGCAATTTAGCCGGCCAGCCGTAGATCGAGTAGCTTTCCGGTTGCGGGCGCGTTTCCTGCGACCTAACCGTCAGGGTCGAGTCCTTGATAGTCATCGTTCCTTTGATGCCGTAAAACCCTAAAAGACCTCCGGCCTCATTGTTCAGGTTGCAGCGAAGGACGACACGGAAGTTAGGGTAATCGTAGAAGGTCTCGATCAGATCCGGAAAGTCACGGCCATCTTTCCAACGGAAAAGGCCACCGGTGGATTGAGCACGTTGTGCAATGGTGTTCGTACTGGTAATGAAATGAATCCCGGAAATCAAGTGAACGAAGAGGTCGCCAGCCAAGCCTTCGCCATAGTCCGCAAAGCAACGCCAGCGGAAGAACCGGACAGGATCAAAGGGCCGTTTTGGCGCTCCATCCAGAAAGCCGTTCCAGTCGATCGTTTGTTGGTTTGCGTCCGGCGGAATGGGGTAGACCCAGGCGCCGCTAGCGCTGTTGCGGTCCGAATAAGCCTCAATCATGAAAACCTCTCCGAGTCTTCCGGAGTCGAAAATTTCCTTGGCCTTCGCGTAAAGAATGGAACTGACCCCCTGGCTCCCGATCTGGATGATGCGATTTGCCTTTTGCGCGGCATCGACCATGGCAAATCCGTCTTCCACTGTATGAGACATCGGTTTTTCGCAATAGACGTCCTTGCCTGCGGCACAAGCATCGACAACCACCTTGCGATGTTGGTGATCCATGGTCGCGACAATGACAGCGTCGACATCCCTGCGGTCCAGAATTCTTCTATAGTCGCGTGTGGCCGGAACGTCCTTCTTGACGGCTTCGCGAGCCGCCTCGTGCCGTGAGTCGTAAAGGTCGCAAACGCCGACGCACTCAATGCCCGGCACGTGAAGCGAAGCCTGAAGCAACTCGCAACCTCGCACTCCTGTGCCAATGGAGGCGAAGCGTACAGTGTCGCTTGGCGAAACCGCGCGAGCGTAAGAGGACAGTGGGACGGATTCAAGGACTGTAACTTTCCGGGCTGCGCTTGCTGCCATTGCGCCTGTGCCTGCACGGATGAATTCGCGACGAGTCAGTGAACAGTGGACCATGAGAGTCTACCTCCCAAAGTATTGATTAGCGCCTGCGTCTCGGCCCGTTGCGCCGCCCGAGTTCTTTCGGGTCGCGATTATCCCACGAAATGGAGCAGTTGCAAGACACCTTGTGGGCGCCGAAACTATAGTTCAAGCAGGACGGAAAGTATGATCCTGCCTTCGGCTAATGCGACCGCCAACGTAAAATCTGGTGTCACATTTGGCGATTCTCCTTTTACTCCTCGCCGGCCTGCCTTATAGTTCCCAGCTAGAGCGACACAGGAGACGTACCATTGTGATAGGGAATTATCTGTCGATCCTTAGGTGCGGCGTAGGCTTAGCGGCAGCTTTGCTGTTTTCTCTCACGGCGAGTCTAGTGTTTTTGACCGCGCAGGCCCCCCCGGCTGCTAGCGGGGACGAACGGTTCAACGGCCGCTGGGACATCAAAACTACTGGGGAACGCCCTCGTGCCTGGTGGCTTGAGATTGAAAACGCGGAAACGCCTGCTCCAAGAGGCAAGTTCATTAGCGCATTTGGCGGTGATCTGAATGTGATTGAGGAAATTTCGATCAAAAACGGTACCCTGCGCTTCAGCTGGACGCGGCAGGAGCGCCTGAGTCCGGGCGCCGAGCCGGTTGCACGGAAACTGGTTTACACGGCGAAACTAGAGAATGGGAAGCTACAGGGAACTTTCGAAGTGGAAGGCTCGAACCAGCCGTCGCTCGAATGGACCGGCGTTCATGCGCCCGTGATCAAAGAAACAGATGACGGGACTTGGCGAGCAGGAAAGCCCGTTGAGCTGTTCAACGGCGAGAACATGAGCGGCTGGGTGTCGTGGGACGGCCACGAACCGGTCGGTTGGTCGGTGAAAGATGGTGCGTTGGCATCCACCGGCCGTGGTCAGGACATTGTGAGCCAGCAGAAGTTTTGGAATTTTAAACTGCATGTGGAGTTCCGCGTCGGTCAGCACAGCAACAGTGGGGTCGCGCTGCGGAATCGCTATGAGGTACAAATCCTGGATGACTACGGCCGCCCCCCGAACACTCACGGCGCCGGTGCCCTCTATAGCCGCATCGAACCAAGTGAAAACGCCAGCAAGCCTGCCGGTGAGTGGGAAACTTACGATATCTGCTTGGTCGGCCGCCAGGTTACGGTGGTGTTCAACGACAAGAAGGTGATCAAGAAGGGTGTGATCGATGGTCTGACGGCGATGGCACACGATGCCGATGAAGGTGAGTCAGGCGGCATCGCTCTCCAGGGCGACCACGGTCCGGTCGAATTTCGCAAGATTACCATCACACCGTTGGTGAAGTAGCGGCGAAAGTGGCCGGCCCAGGAAACTCTAGGTGACGGCATGATCAACCCGTGCCTAGGGAATGCCTTCACCGCGCGCCTGACAAATCTGCAATTGAAGACTGGTATTGTTCGTATGACCGCACATTTTTGTACGCAATTTGCACCCTCTTGCCGGCTCCAACGAGTTCCCTTCCCTTTGCTGTCTCTCCTGACGTTGCAGTCGGTGTGAGGCTTCGGGCCGCGAGGAACGGTTCACCTCCGGTCACTGCTAGCATTTCGATTTGAGCGCATTTGATTTCTCTGAAAAAGGGCTCCCTACTACCTAAATTCGGCGCATTTGCAGCCCTGAATATGCAATAATAGGCCCATCTGATGGGCATTCCGTGCATGTTCTGATTTTGCGGCTTGTCCTAACTGGTGGTTAGCGTATGCCGCAGGTTAGTCGGTCGCCACGAAACGTTAGAATCACCTGTAATCATAGGGGTCTGAGCCACTTTGGCGGAAGTTACTTCTTTCATGAATT
>Ga0210407_10001601_pt1 | contig 20853 bp, 12 predicted proteins | sample IncBWC27MmetaG_FD_150860 | JGI IMG/M metagenome (GOLD analysis project Ga0210407, IMG submission 150860) | Forest soil microbial communities from Barre Woods Harvard Forest LTER site, Petersham, Massachusetts, United States - Inc-BW-C-27-M | ecosystem: Environmental > Terrestrial > Soil >... | reverse complement strand
ACCCTGGTGCCCGGTATCGGTCGAGGAGGCCGCCTACCCACGAGAAAGCGTTGTTGCCATGCTTCCGTACCTGATCGATCCGGCCATGCCTCCGTTGCCGAGGCCCGCAAACTTTCCGTTCCAATTAGAGGCAGGCATGCAAACTTCAAACCCTGATCTCGGAGTCGTTCGAGGGCTTGGCGACAGCGGCCACCCTACAGCACTCTGGAAGATCTTTCGAAACAAGTGGCGGCTCCCACGCCAGAGCGTGTAGATGGCGGGCGTCAGTCGTGGCGAAGGGCCAGCATGGGGTCGATTCGGGCGGCGCGACGAGCGGGGATCCAGCATGCTAACGCGGCTACGACTAGGAGGATGGCCGGAGATGTGGCGAAAGTGACGGGGTCGGTGGGAGTGACGCGGTAGAGGAGAGTGGAGAGAAGGCGCGTCAGGACGAAGGCGCCGAGGATTCCGACAGCGATGCCGACGGTGGCGAGTGTCAATCCTTGGCGGAAAACCAGGGCGAGCACGTTGACTTGGCGCGCGCCGAGGGCCATGCGCACTCCGATTTCGTTGGTGCGCTGTGCTACGAAAAAGTGCATCAGGCCGTAGATACCGATTGCAGACAATAGGAGAGCGGCGAGCGAGAAGAGGCCGAGCAGAGAGGTTTGAAAACGCCGCGCAGCGGTTTGCTGACCGAGTTGTTGGTCAACCGTTGTTACGTTGAATCTGGCGACGCTTTTGTCCATGGACTGGATTGCGCTTTGCACGGATGCCGCGACGGTCTGCGGGCCCGAAGAGGTGCGCACGATGACGTCGAGCATGTCGTCGGTTTCTTGCGCGTGGGGGCGAAAGACTTGCGGTGCCACTTGGTTTCCTAGGCCCTGGCGATGCATGTCGCCGGTGACGCCGACGACGGTGATCCACGGGCTGGGTTGGTGGCTGGGGAAGCGGAAGCGCTTTTCGCGGGGGTCATCGTTGGGCCAGTAAAGCCGCGCCATTGTTTCGTTGATGATGGCGACAGGAGGAGAATCGCGGCGATCCTGGTCGGAAAACAAACGGCCGCGCTTGAGCGGGATGCCGGCGGTTTCAAAAAATGGGCCGGCTATTCCGTCATCGCAAGGGGCATTTTGCTGCGGAGGGCGCCCTTCTATCTCAACGGAGTCTTCGGGGTCTGACTGCAGCAAGTCGGAGATGGCGGCGGCCGAGAGGACGCCAGGAACGGATTGGGCGCGCTGGATGGCTTCGCGAAAATAGGCAACTTGCTGGTCGGCAGTTTTTCCGATGTGGAGATCAATGCGCATGACTAGAAGTTTTTCTGGGCGGAAGCCGGGATTTACGCTTTGGAGGAGCACGAAGCTACGGAGCAAGAGGCCGGCTCCTGCTAGGAGGACGAGCGCTATGGAAAACTCCGCGACAACCAGAACGTTGCGGATGCTGCGATCCGCGACGGTGTTCCACTGCCTGCTTCGAGCGAGAGTTGTGCCGGTTCCAATGGCGGGCCAGAGGGCGGATACAGTTGCGGTAAAGAGCGAGAGCAGGAGGGTGAAGAGCAGCACACGAGGGTCTATATGGGCTTCGTCCAGCCGGGGGATGTCTCGCGGACCAAATGCGATCAGAGCTTTCAATGCGGCGGCGGCAATCGCTAGCCCGAGCGAGCCTCCTGCGACCGACAGCACCAAGCTCTCTGTCAGGAGCTGCGCGGCGAGCGCCGCGCGGCCTGCGCCGAGAGCTCTGCGGACGGAGAACTCGCGCTCGCGCGCGGAACCGCGAGCAAGAAGGAGATTGGCGACGTTGGTGCAGGCGATGAGGAGCATCAGAACTACTGAACCGAAAAGCACGATTAGCGAAAGCTGGACGCGGCCGGTCGTTTGCGTGTAGAGGGGTACGACGCGGATATCGGGAAGATTCTTGCTTTCGGAGTGCTCCGATTGGAGCTGGCTTCCGATGACGGTCAGCTCGGATTGCGCTTCTCGCCAAGCTACGCCAGTGCGGATGCGGCCCAACGCGTACCAGACTGAAGAGGATCGCGGACTGGAGCGATCACGCGCCGCCCAGTAGGGGTGGGCGGTCATCGGCTCCCACACCTGCGTATCGGCGAACGGGTACTGAAATGAGGCGGGCATAACGCCGATAACGCGTGACTCGCGGGTGTCCATGATGAGGTTGGATCCGAGGACTTGGGTGGACCCGCCGAATCGGCGCTGCCATAAGCCGTAGCTCAGAACAACGACGGATTCACCGCTTTTTTCTTCGTCGACGGAGAACAGACGGCCGAGAATCGGTTCGACGCCCAGTAACGGGAAGAAATTTGCCGAGACGCGCGCGGATCGCAAGCGTTCTGGAGGACCGTCCTTGTTGCCCAAAAGAAAAGTTTGTCCGATGAAGAGCGTCATGTCCTCAAACGTGTGGCTGCGGGTTTTCCAATCGGCGAAATTGAGAAGGGAGACGCGGCCTTCCTGGATGCTGCGGGCAGGATCGGCTGACCAGAGCATGGCTAGACGGGATGGTTCTTTGTAGGGAAGGGGACGGAGAAGGACGGCGTTGATCACGCTGAAGATGGCAGTGTTTGCGCCGATACCGAGGGCGAGTGTCAGAACCACTACGGCGCTAAATCCGGGGCGCCGCCAGAACAGGCGAAGGGCGTGCCGAAAATCGCGCACGAGCTGATCGCGAAGCAGCCATCGGCCGCGTTGATAAGACGCTTCCTGGATTAAGGTGACGTTTCCAAACGCTCGACGCGCGGCGGCTTCGGCATCGGTGCGCTTTTCATCGCTTTGCTGAAGGTCGTCTGCTTCATGCGCGAGATGGGAGTGGATTTCGTCGGTGAAATCGCTCGAGGGACGTTTTTTGCGCCAGAACATCGTCTATGCCTCCGCTTCACCGGGCGCGAGAATTCGAGAAATGGCTTTGGCTACGCGGTGCCACTGGCTAGTTTTTTGCGCGAGTTGTCTGCGACCTTTGGCCGTCACCGTATAAAAGCGCGCTTTGCGATTGTTCGCAGATACGCCCCACGTGGCTTTCACCCAGGCCTTGTCCTCGAGGCGTTGCAGGGCAAGATAAAGCGAGCCGTGGTCCACCAGAAAAACATCATCGGATTGTTGCTGGATTGCGCGGGCGATTCCTTGTCCGTGGCGTGGGCCCAAGACGAGAGTACGCAGGATCAATAGATCGAGAGTGCCCTGGAGCAAGGCGGCCCTTTCTTTGTCAGCGCTTTGGGGAGGCATCCGACATGAGCGTACAGCGCTCTTGGGTCGGATGTCAACAGGAGATGTTTCGTCGGGAAATTCGCTCCGGTTCGAACGAGGTCCGCAAAGAGGGCGACAGTAATGGTATCCTCTTCACTAATTCAGGAGCGTCCACGAGCGGGGCAATGAGCGTTTCCATGCGACGAACTCGACTCACTCTCAATCTGACCTTGCTGCTGGCAGCGTGCTTGTGTGTTGTTGTCTCAGCAGGCCAGGAGAAAACTGCTCTTGCGCCGCCCGAGCAAGGGAAGTTCATCCTCCATAAGTTCGAGCAACCGATCGGAGAGGAGACCTACACGATATTGAGAGACGGTCGATCTTTGTCCATAAGGGTGAAATTCAAATTTACCGACCGCGGCTCCGAAGTGCCCTTGGAAGCAGAGTTTCACGGAAACGAGGACCTGACTCCCGAGAGTTTTTCCATCAAGGGGAAAAACGCGCGAATGGTTGATATTGATCAAGGCGTGGAAGTCTTCGCGGACAAGATACGCCTGCGTGATCGTGAATCTTGGAGGGAGTCGCCACGGCCCAAACAGTTCTTCACAATTTCTGGATATGCTCCTGCAAGTATGCAGATGCTGCTGTTTCGCTACTGGGCGGGTCACGGGTCACCCCATGAACTGGAAATCTTTCCAAGTGGGCGCGTGCAGTTTGAGGCTCTTGGCAAGAGTGCGGTAACTGTCAGCGGCAAGGCAGAAGTTCTCGATTGGTTCGTTGTGCAGGGATTGATCTGGGGAAGGGAGTGGCTCTGGTTTGACTCGCAGCGCAATTTGATCGCGATGGTCTCAGTGGATGCGGAGACCGATCACTTTGAGGCCATACGCGACGGATACGAAGCGGCGTTAGGCACATTCGTAGCGCAAGCGGGAGCTGACGGGATGGCCGCGTTATCGGAAATCTCAAAGGGAATATCCGGGAGCCGTGCGAAGACCCTGGCGCTGGTGGGCGGAACTCTGGTTGATGGCAGCGGCCGCGATGCAGTGAAGGATGCAGTGGTTGTGATTCAAGACGGCCGTATCACGGCGGTCGGTTCCGGCTCCAGCGCGGTCACACCGAAGGACGCCACGATTATTGACGTGCGTGGGAAGACGATCTTGCCAGGACTCTGGGACATGCATGCACACTTTGAACAGGTGGAGTGGGGCCCAATCTATCTGGCCACTGGCGCAACCACCGTTCGGGACTGCGGAAACGAATTTGAGTTTATCACGGCCGTACGAGATGCTGTATCACAAGGAAGAGGTCTCGGCCCGCGCATGTTGTTGGCTGGGATTGTCGACGGCAGCGGTCCACTGCAACTCGGCGTTGCGCGAGTTGACACTCCCGAGCAGGCACGCGAATGGGTTAAGCGCTATCACGACGCAGGGTTTCAGCAGATCAAAATCTACAGTTCGGTGAAGCTGGACGAAATCAAGATTATCGCGGAAGAAGCACACCGCCTTGCCATGACGGTGACGGGCCACGTGCCAGAGGGACTGACCGCCTTTCAAACCATCGAGGCTGGGCAAGACCAAATCAACCACGTGGAGTATGTTCTGAATATCATGCACGCTCCCTATCCAGAAAATATGGATCGAGGGGAGCGGAGGAACGCGGTGGCGAACCTGGATTTACAATCCCCGGACGCAGCGAAGGCATTGACTTTCTTGAAATCACACGGCACCGTGGTGGACCCCACGCTGGCCATCTCCGAGTTTGACACAGCCAGCACCGCTAAACCGACAGCCAGTTTTGAACCGGGAGTCGCCAAAGTAGCAGTCGAGTTGCGGCAGGCTCTGATGGATGTTGGACCGCCTTCACCGACAGCGGAGATTCGGGAAAAAATCCTCCAGAAAAAGATTGAAGTCACGGGAATCCTCCATCGCGCGGGAATCCCAATTGTTGCCGGGACAGATCAGACAGTCCCGGGGCATTCACTTTACCGCGAAATTGAACTCTACGTTCAAGCGGGGTTCACGCCTATGGAAGCGATTCAAGCAGCGACTATCGTGCCGGCTCGCGTGATGGGGCTGGATAAGGAACTTGGGACGGTGGAAGTCGGAAAGCGCGCAGACCTGATCGTGGTGAACGGCAATCCACTTGTGTCGATTCATGACATCCGAAAGGTCGAATCTGTCATTACCGGCGGGAAGCTTTATAAATGCGCAGAATTATGGCGAATTGTCGGATTTCAGCCGTGAGGCTTGCATGGATTATCCTTGAGATAGAAAAAAGCAAGAGTGTCTATGACAACAATTGAAGTTTCGTGATGGCAGTCGGAACGCGTCGTCAACCGCAATGCGCTTCTGGTTTGCCACTGAGTCCCTCTATTAGAGAAACTCCGGCACACCTTTCTCGAAACAATCGCCGACACCAAAAGCTCCGAACTGGCAAAGGCTGCGGCTCGATAGAGCTCTGTCGTTAAGGCTTGTCCTGGAAAACGAAGTTAATCGTGGGCGATTGGCCATCCTCGAGGGTGATTTCGTGGTTCTGCATCACCCGGGAGGCCTCTTTCAGCGGCGATCCCAAATGAGCGAAGCCGCTCAGGGATACTATAATAGGTGGTTGAGAAAGCAGGCGGTAACACCCGACCGCCCCTTCTGGCGGACGGCCCCCAGCAGTGTGCCCTTCTTATTTCATCCCATCCAGAATTGAGCCCACGATGCCTCCGACGACGCCTCCCTGCAATGCTTCCTTGTGCTGCGTGGGCATGTACTCCATGAGCTTGTGCGCCAGTTTGGAAATGGGCAGCGTTTGCAGCCAGATTCTCCCCGGCCCGCTAAGAGATGCGAGGAAGATCCCGTCACCGCCAAAAATCATGTTCTTGATTCCCGGCACGGTCGTGATCTGAAAGGAAACGCTCGCCTGGAACGCGCCGACGTGTCCCGGATGCACCCGCAGCGTTTCGCCCGGCTCGAGATCCTTCATAATCAGCTCACCCGAAAGCTCGATCCATGCGGTCCCCGTTCCGCTGACGTGTTGCAGCAGGAAGCCGTCACCGCCGAAAATTCCTGCCCCCAGCGATTGCTGGAAGCCGACGCTGATCTGAATCTGCGGCGTCGCGCACAAAAATCCGTGCCGGTGAATCATGTACTCGTGTCCGGTGCCAACTTCGATCGGCACAATATGCCCCGGCAGTTTTGTGGCGAAGGAAACTCCTCCAGGGGCGCCGATGGCCCGATACTCCGTCATGAACAGCGATCCGCCGCCTGCCACGCGCTTCAGCACGCCGAAGATTCCTCCGCCCCCACCAAATTGAGTGTGCGTCGTCATCTGGATGGAGCTCGTCATCCAAGAAAGTTCACCGGCTTCGGAAATGACGGACTCGTTGGGGGCAAGCGCGAACTCAAGTAACGGCATGGTGGTGCCGAGGATGCGACTCTGCATGGCGGACTCCTGGTCTGGATTGCGCGCTGTACGCGCAGGCTGTTTGGAGCGGCTCAGCTTACCGTTCGCTACTTCAAGTCCAGCTTCCACGCGCTCCGGCCGTGAGTGGCGGCGTAGAGCACACGCTGGGACGCATCGATGGAGAGGCTGGAGACCTCGACCATGGGCAAACCTTTTGAGGCGGTGTGCCAGTGGCCGGTTTTAGCGTCGCGGCGCAGCACCCCGAAATCGGTGCCGACGAAGAGGTCTCCGGTAACGTTATCCCGCACCAGGGTGTTGACCGGCAGGTCGCCGAGCGAGCCGTCGCCGGTGCCGTCGAGCAGGGTGAAGGTGGCAAATGCGGAAACGCCGTCCCATGTGACCTCGAATACGTGACCAGGGACTGCAGTTTGCGCGGGCGGATGAACCGAGTTGTAGCCACCGTAGGAGACCCATCCGTGGTTCGCGTTGGCCGGATCGATCACGATGCCGGAGATAAATCGTACTGGCGTCGTGTTGCTGGCAACGAGCGCGTCCGAAACCTCGGATTCGCCGGCGGTTGATGGGTCCTTGGCATCCACGCCCTTGAAGATGTAGACGCGGCCACTCGCCGTGCCGGCCCAAAGAGTTCCGGTATCGCTGCTTGTTCGGGTGACCCAAGACACCGTTCCGCCGGTCAGCCGGCGGTTGCCCAGATGCTTCCAGTCGCCGCATTGGCCTGAGTTGGTGAAGGGACCAAACTCGTTGCAGTTATTAGCGAGAAACGCGGGGTCGCCGCCGTTGTCGGTAGTGCGCCAGATCCACTGCAGGCCGGCGAACATGGTGCCGCCGCGGTCAGCACGCGGGTCAGCGATGATGGGCATATAAAAGCGGACACTCTCATGCGACCCGCGCAGTGGGTCGCTGATGAACAACCATTGCGTCGGATCGCCACCGGCAAGATTGATGTCGGTGCTGCTGCTGAAGTATGTGTGGAAACGGTTCGTGGGGTTGCTGGCGTCAAAGCCGGAGAGGCCGCCATCGCCGCCTACGCTCTGGTACCAGATCTTGGGCGAGCCCTCGAATTGGAGCGTGCCGTTGTCCTGCGTACCTCCCTGCAATTCACCGCGCGGATTATTCGGGTTGATCGACAAGTTCTGGAACTGTAGAGTCACCAGACCGGCGTTCAGGCTGTAGTTGTGGGTCGGCACCGCCGAAAGGAGACGCTGGCAAGTGATGAGCTGGTCGGGGCTTCCGACGCGGTCAACGCAAGTATTCGAGATTGAAGCGTACTCACCACTGGAGCGCACCAGGCCACCATCGGAACCTTCGAACCAGATGTCCGGGCTAGCCGGTGCGAACACGAAAGCATGCTGGTCGGGGTGGATGGCGGTGGTTTGCGTCAAGTACGTCGGACTGGTTGGATCGGGCGTTTGTGCGTCGAACGTGAGGTCAGTAAAAGTGACGTTGTTGTTGTTTGGGTCGGGCTCACCGGCTGTCGTAGAGCGGAGCACGGCGCGGGCATTGGAGAGTCTGTACGCCTCTCCGTAGGTATAAGACCCAATGACGAAGACCGTGTCCGGACGATGGGCCGGCGTGTAGACACCAATGTCATACCAGCACTGGCCGGTGCAGAAATTGTAGGTGGCGTAACCGGGGTCACCGACCACGGAGCTGGTCAGTCTCTTCCAGCCGCCCGGTGCCGGTGGTTGTCCTCCTGGCACGACGAGGGTCTGCTCGGCAATCAATGTGGCCGCCGGACGCTTTGCATCGTCGATCCGCCAAACTTGGCTGTACGCCGTCTGAGGCGGTGGGAAGGCCGTGAACGCCCCGGTCGCGCCGGTCGCCGCGTAGATGCGCGTCTTGCCATTTGGCAGTTTGGTTAACGCAAAGTCGGTACGATCCGAACCGACGTTGGCCTGGTTTTGGCTGAAGAAAATTTGCGTGAAGACGCCGCCATTGTCAGCCTGCCAGATGCGCCAGATGCCGACGTCGGCGGCCGCCGCGTAGATGATGCTGGGGTCATCTGGATCCATCTGAATCCTGTCGACCCCCCAGGAGGTGAGGCAGGGGCCGCCGAACGGGGCGCAGGAGTTTCCGCCACCGTTCCAGATCTGTGTGAAGGTCGCTCCGCCGTCTGTGGTCTTGTAGAGGCCCGGCGCGGCGAGGTTCGCCGCGAGCACGCCGCCCGAAGTGGCGCTGATGCCCCGAACACCAAGAGTGGTGGCAACGTAAAACGTCCACCGGGTGGTCGGGTCGAACACGATGTCGGAGATCGAGAGGTTGTTGAAGCCGTCCGAAACCGTAACCGGCCCACTCGGCCCGGAGAAGGTGAGTGTGGACGACAAGTGCTCCCAGGTTTCGCCGCCGTTTCTGCTGCGATAGAGGCCAAGGCCTGCGGCCGAGTCCCCCGACGCGTTGGGCTCGCCAGTGCCCGCGTAGATCACGTCAGGATTTCGCGGCTCGATGGTGACCGCACCGACGGCGTTAGTGGCAAAGCTTTCGGACGTGAACTGCCACTTAGGTTCGCGTGAGAAAGGCCGGTCGGTGCGCCAGATGCCGCCGCCAGCGGCTCCTACGTAAAGACGGCAGTTGCGGTCTTCGTCCTCGCGAGATTCTTCCGCGCGGCGAATATCGCAACGTGGGTCGATGGCGAGAGCCGAAATGCGTCCGGAAGCCACATAGGGTGCGTTGGTCCTGCTGGTGGCCGAGGGATAAATTGCGCTGAACGGACCGACCGAAGTCCAATGATGCGCCATCTCGGAGTCGGTGTCGTTAAAGCTGGCAATGCGCGCCGTCTCCTGTCGTCCGATGGCAGCGCCTTCAAGCAGTAGCCCCGCGCCGGGGAACGCTCGCGCGGCCACCTTCTCGGACTCCAGCTCGCGGGGGCCCTCCATATTGGAGAGGCTAGGAGTAGCGTGCTGGTAATCCCGCTCGATCCGTCTGGGTGTTTGTCCGAGCGACTTCTGCTCTTCCTTATATTCGTCCGCGGTCATCCAATGCGGGAGAACTTTCAAATTTCGGGTGTGGCTGGTCGCGGGCGCTGCGGCCTCGGGCCTCACAGGTCCGTTGTTACGAGACATTGCCCTATGACTGCTCCATGAGATCAGAGCTGCGACGGCGAGTAGCAAAGATGCAATCGACAAAAAGCGCCGCATTGAAACCCCCTTCATCAGCCTGGAACGTGGTTGTCCGCGTCGGTGGCACTGGAGTCTACAAGGGTACCCATGGTTGTCAATATGAAAGTTGCTGCGCGGGGGCTGCAAATAACGCGGGGCACTCCGTCTTAGAATCGCTCTTTGGTATTCAATTGAGAATCCTGCCTTACAAAAAGCGCGTTTGGGGAAGCGGTCGAGAAGGCGGCCTTGATCCCACTCAGGGACGCGGTCGAGAACTCGCTCAATTTGAAATCGATGCGACGGCTAATTATGTTTGGGATCTTTCACCTGATGCGAACTGCATTGCAATCCTCAAGACATCAAGAGGACAATCTTCCTGCTGTCCCTCATCGGTCTGCCTCGCAAAGAGTTACTTGTGAAGGATTGGCAGAGTCTCGATGCGGTTAATTGGGAGAGCAACTGCAAAGGACTTCTTGTATCAAGTCGCGTCCAGAACGCCTCTGTCCTTAGGCACGTCGATTTATTGGGAAACTCGCTAGCCAGTCCTACCTTTGCTCCGGAGAGCGCATCTAATACTCAGGGCCTATGCAGGATTTCACTCGACGCGAACTTCTCAAATTCGGAGCTGCAACCGCTGTTGCACAACTGGCCTCTTTCGGCTTGCACGGTTGCGGGGGTTCTATCAGTGTTCCGACGGTTCCTCCCAACCCCCTGGCTTGCTCCAAATTGTCTGACATCGAACATGTGGTGATCCTTCTTCAGGAAAACCGGTCTTTCGATCATTACTTTGGAAGCTACCGCGGCGTTCGCGGATTTTCCGATCCCAGCATGGCTTTCCAGCAACCCGATCCAGCAAACACACTGAACAATCCCGTGGGCAGACTTTTGCCGTTCCACCTGGACACCTCAACAACGAATGCAGCCTGCACTCACGACATCACCCACGACTGGGTGCCGCAGCATCAGAGCTGGGACAACGGCGCGATGGACGGTTTCGTCACTTCGCGTCTTTCGATTAATCCCAATGACGCCGTTTTAAGCATGGGCTATTACACTCGCGCGGACATTCCCTACTACTACGCCCTTGCCGATGGTTTCACGATTTGCGACAACTATTTTTGTTCAGTCATGGGCCCGACCGATCCGAACCGCCTCTACTCCATGGCCGCCTCCCTCGATCCAGATGGAAAAAACGGTGGACCGGTCTTACAGACGATCGTCACAAATCGCGCAGCCTTTTACGGCCGCCTGACGTATACCACGATGCCCGAGCAGCTTCAGGCTCGCGGAATCTCCTGGAAGGTCTACTCATCGCCCGATGAGACTGTTCTTGGTGGTATTCTCTCGGACAATGTTCTCTCTTACTTCAAGAATTTTCAGGATCCGGCATCGGTGCTACATCAAAATGCATTCGGACCTCAGTTTCCCGTGGACTTTCTCGCCGATTTAGCGACGGGGAATCTGCCGCAAGTCTCCTGGCTAGTGGGGTCGGTGATAAGCTCGGACCACCCGCCCTCGCCTTCCATCTTTGGTGAGAACATTCTTTCGGTCATCGTCAGCGCATTGACCGCGAATCCCGCGCTTTGGGCAAAGACGCTTTTGCTGGTCACCTACGATGAGAACGGAGGATTTTTTGATCACGTTCCGCCGGTGACGGCGCCTCCCGGTACGCCCGGCGAATATGTCACCGCACCCGCGGTACCGGACCCAACCGAAATCGGAAGTCCCCCGATAAGCGGCCCGATTGGATTGGGTTTTCGCGTCCCTATGCTGATCCTCTCGCCATTCAGTCGAGGCGGGTTCGTGTCCTCGGACCTCTTCGATCATACTTCAGTGTTGCGATTCCTGGAGACTCGGTTCGGCGCGGAAGTGCCCAATCTGAGCGCCTGGCGCCGCGCGGCGGTCGGAGATTTGACCAGCGCGCTTAATTTCAAAAAACCCGACCAGTCGGTCCCGAATCTACCGTCCACACTTCAGGCCCTTCAGCAGGAAATCCAGGAATGTGTGGCGAACCTGGCTGGATCGACTCCTTACACAGTGCCTACTACGCAGGCCGTTCCAATTCAGGAACCAGGAACTCCCACTCGCCCCAGCGGTGTGTGCTAGTCAAGGGCAAGCATTTCCTTGTAACAAACAGCTTCCGCTGTAATTTCGCCGGGAAGACTTTGGACAGCCACCGTGACTTCGCGGACTGAGAGAATCCTAGAGCCAGTGTCAGCAACGGGCGTCAGTGTGAGGGGGATCTTGCAGGTAGAAGAGGGTTTGCCGAGCCCTCCTCTATTGTAACTGTCTTGATTTCAGTAACTTCCCCTTTGACGTTTCGGCCACCGAGTTGCTACTCCACGAGTCAACTTACCGGTCATGGAAAATCGGCCTACTCAAATGCAAGGTAGTTGAAATGTGGGAAAATCTCGGCCGTTTAAGTCTGCGATTCCATTGATCGCAATTTCGTCCTGTAAGCGCTCGCGTCCGATGGAGGGAACTGAAATGATGACACGTCGCGTCTCAACAAATCTCCTCTTTACATCCATCGCAACGATAGCTCTTGTTTGCGCGCCGAGCCTTGCGTTCGCTCAACATCGCGGACGAGGCTCTCGCGGGGGTGGCTCCCATAGCCGCGGTTCTCGAGGTGGTGGCCATTCCCATTTCGGCGGCGGCGGATTCCATCGCGGCGGTGGTGGACACAACGGCGGCAAGAGTTTTGCTCGCGGGGTGTCGGTCGCACCACGGCAAATGAGCGGGCGCTCGTATAAGCAATTTGGAGGGTCGACGCCTCGTACGAACAGCAATTTTGGTTTTGCAGCAAGCCGCAGTGTCGGCTCGATTGGCTCCCGTAGCATAAATGGCATGACCGCACAAAGGTCGGGTGCCCCTTTTGCCAGAGCCGTCGCGCTGGGGGCGCACGCGCCTGCTATGAGCTTCAACTCGAATCGGCCTCCGAATGCCACGTGGACTTCTAGGAGCTGGTCCGGACAAGGTCAATCGTCATGGGCAAATGGGCCGAGATCACCTTCCTCCTTCAACTCGAATCGGCCTCCGAATGCAACGCGGACTTCTAGGAGTTGGTCCGGACAGGGTCAACCTTCATGGGCAAATGGGCCGAGATCACCTTCCTCCTTCAACTCGAATCGGCCTCCGAATGCCGCATCGGCTTCTAGAAGTTGGTCCGGCGAAGGTCAATCTTCATGGGCAAGTACGACGAGAATGCCATCCTCCTTGGACCCGAATCACGGGTTGTCGAATTTCGGAAACTCTCGATTCGGTAGTTCCGCATTCGGCCATTCCTCCCTATCCAATTCACGTTCACGATCCAATTCACGAGCCCGGTCGAGCGTCTCCCACTTTGCTCCCTCGAGATTCGGGGATGCCCATCCGTTTGACTTGGGCGCAACTTCCTCTAATGGAGCGCCCTCGTTCGGCGGAGACGAATTTTCATTTGTCCCAGGCTTATTTGGTTTGGCCTTGGATTTGGGCGGATTCGGCTTGCGCGGTTTGAGTTTGCTCGGTTCCGGATTGACCGGCTTCGGCTCGCAAAGCCTGGATTTGTTGGGTTCAGGTTTGGGCGGTTTCAACCCGGACGCGAGCCTGGAATCGCGACCTGGGGCGACAGGCTCGGCCTTCTCGCCACTCGAAAACTTGAGCTGCCCCCAATAAGCCAGCTCACTGAGGTGCGGCTAGGACTGGGCTGCAGCTGCCTGGCCCAACGCCTGTTCGACATCGGCTTCAAACGGAGTCGGCTCGCCGCGAGCCTGCCGAGTCTCGCGAATCAGTCGAACATTGCGCGCGGTGGTCTCCGGCTCCCATTTCTCGCGAACGTTAGCCATGGCGTCGCCGAGCGCCTGCGTGGCCGTGTCCTGGTTGCCCTCAAGGACCGCCAACTCCAGCAGTGTCGCGTAATCCCAGTAGTCGGGCTTCCCTTTTTCGATCTTGCGTTGCACGGCGTAACGCACGACCGGAACGAGTTCTTTGCGGCGGTCATCCGGAGGATTGCGAAGCTCCATCATGGTGATGGCATTGATTCCGGGAAAGGCATCGCGCCAGTCGGCCTCAAAACCCTGCAGGTACATCTTGATCGCCTTGTCGAGATAGCCTTTGGCGAGTAATGCGTTGCCGGATTTAGTGGCGTCCTCCCACTGATCTTTGTATACGCGTCCGAGAATTCCGCAGGTCTCGCTACTAGGGCCGCGCTCTTCGATGAGCTTTAGCAGCACCTGTTGGGCTTCGTCGCGTCGCTTGAGCCGGTTCAAGGCCAGCCCGAGTTGTTCGCGAGCCATAACGGTCTGCGCCAGTGGGGCGGAAAACTGCTTGATCAGCTTCACCATGTCGTCCCAGGCGGAGACCGCGCGATAAGATAACATCAAGTCGATAGCGACGCCGGTGTCGAGATCAGTAATCTCGCCCAGATCTTTTTCCACGGCGCGTACTGCGTCGGCTCGCTGAGAGGACCGGCGGGCATCCGCCAGCTTGACCTTAACCTGCTCTGAGTAGTCCACCTGATCACGAAACACGTCGGTCTTTAAATGTTCCAAATTAGGCACGGGAAGGCCGTCGATAAGCTGGAAGATCGGACTGTCCTTGGCGCCATTGCGGGCTTTCTGTAGGAACATTGCTATGGCCGCACTGGCCGTAGCAGCCCCGGCAGGATCCGGCACTCCCTCCCTGCCCAGCTTGTAAGGAATAGTCCGCAACATCTGCACGTCGAAGAGAAGTCGGCTGCCCTCAGCAATGATCTGGACAGTGGTGAAGGGCTTGAAGGCGTGGCGGATCCCGAGTTCGTAATAAACATTGGCATTCGCGGTAGTGAGATCGGCAACGGCAAACGGACAAAGGATCAGGCGCTCGAACATGGGCTTGTGGATGATTCCGCCAACGACCTCCTGGTCGGCGCGAATGGGTTCGAGTTCGGCGTCACGCACTGCGGGTGCGATGAGGTCCTGGTAGACGCGATCGAAGTTGATCATCGATCCGTCGGCGTTGGCCTTGATGCCGAACGGCATCAGAATGAAACAGAGTGGTGCCTTCGTCATGACTTGCCCTCATAAGCGTTCGACAGCTTGTCGCGGTACGCCTTGCCTGGCCGGCAAAGATCGGCGACACGCAACGCCTGCTCCTCCATCGAACTGGCCTCCCAGGGCTTCAGCTCCTGGCCCGCAGCCTCTTTATGCTTGGCGATGGCCTCGTCGGTCCGCCCAAGGATTATCAGGGCGTCGCCTGCGGTGGCAGGCCGCCAGTGCTTCAATCCGGGATCCGACGCCTGGGCCAGATGCTCCAATACCTTCGACGCCATCGCTCGAGCGATGTTGAAATCGCGCTGTGCTGCGACTGCGAGGTACGCAAGATTGATTCCATGATAGTAGGCTTGGTCGTGATCGGAAGGATTCTTCGCGATGGACTGCTCGTAGGCTTCCTGATACAGCTTGCGAGCGTCTTCGAGGTCGTCCGCGTCGCTGGTCAGCCACCATCTTCTTTTTAGCCTGCCCGCCAGAACTCCTAGAACGTCGGTACCCTTCGGTTTGTGACTCTTCAAGACGCCAAGCGCGGCAGCACTTTCGCCGGTCTTCTCCAGCGCAATGGCGAGCTGCACCGCGCCGTAGTCATCTAGCTTGGTAGGTAAATGGTCAGGGTTCGAGGCCCGATTCGGCCATAGGCGGCGAATGATGTCGGCGAACTCGCCGGTCTCGATGGACACCCTTGCAGCACTTCGTGCACCGTGTGGCGCGGCATCCTGGCAAAGAATCTGAAGAATTTTCTGGACGCACGGAGCTTCGGCGGACTCAGCATCGAGCATGCTCAGGTGGTTGCCTGGAATGACGTCACCTTTTGACTGCGGAAAGGGTCCCAGCGACGATTCGGGCGGCACAAACTGGTCCGTCTCGCCGGCCACCGCGACAAAGGCGAACGGCGGAGCAGAGTCCAACTTCAGCGACGTCCATTTTTCCCGAAGAGCTTTTATGAACGGACCGTTGGCCTCCATGTTCTGGATCTGGCGCTTCCAGAATGAGGCAAAGCGCGCTTTTGTGAGTCCTCCGCTCGGCGTCCCAAACAGCACAACATGGGAAGTGCGGTTGCGCAGGTCCTCGTAGGAAACAAGCGCCTGCTGCACGACTAATCCCCCCATGCTGTGCGCTACGAAGGCAAGCCTTCTGTAATTTCCGGCAGTGAGCTCAGGCCGGGCGTGGAGCATGATAGCGATCTCTTCCAGTCGCGCATCCGAACTCCAGAGCCCTGGCAAGTCGAAGCGTCGATTACTCTGATAACCGACGCCTAGCAGGTCCCACTCGTTCAAGCGAGGATCGGCCTCAAGGAACTCGGGGATGCGCCTCCAGGTCTTCGCGACGTCGCCGGTAAATCCATGAACGAAGACAATCGCCGTCTCGTTCTTTGTTGATGAAGCTGGGCGGAAATCAATGAACTCTACGGTTTTGGACATGGCGCCTTCGGGTGACTGAGCGGACTTTGAAATGGGAAACCATTATAGTGTGATCTCCGTCAGAAATGTGGTTCTGCTGAATTGTGCCTGCCGAAAATTCCGCCCGGGCGGTCTCTGGCGGATTGATACGGTGGCAAGTCTTCGGGGGGATATAACTAATAGAACAGTACGATATTGTTAGGTTGTGATTGATTTGTTAGGACCGGCTGGCGATTTCTTTCTTCTTGGATGTCTCCGTCAGTTTAAACGAATCATTCGTAGCGGAGCGCGACGATGGGGTCCACGCGGATGGCGCGGCGCACGGGAAGGAAACACGCCAGCAGAGCGCTAAACGCGAGTAAGGCGGCGACGGCGGCCAAGGTGAGCGGGTCGGTGGGGCTGATGCCGAATAGCAGGCTGGCCAAAAGACGCGTGATCGCCAGGGCCGCCCCGATTCCGAAAGCGACGCCGAGCAGCGTCAAACGGGTTCCTTGACCCACGACGAGGCGGAGGACATCGCGGCGCTGGGCGCCGAGGGCGATGCGAATGCCGAGTTCCTGCGTGCGCTGGGTGACGCTATAGGAGATTAGCCCATAAATGCCCACTGCGGAGAGCAGCAGAGCGACGGCGGCAAAAATTCCCAGAAGCAGCATGGTGAAGCGCGCGCGGGAAAGGGAGTCAGCGAGAAGCTGGTCCATGGTGGCGATGGAGGCCATGGGCTGTTCGCGATCCAACTGCTGCAGCTCCGTGTGAATAGCGGAAACCAGGGACAAGGGATCGCTCGAAGTGCGCACCAGAATCGTCATACCCGAATAGACGAGCTCGGGCATTGGCCAATAAACAGTGGGCTCCGCGGCGACGTCGAGCCCCATTTGGCGGACGTCACCGACTACGCCGATGATTTCCGACGGCTGATTTCCAGACTCCGCAAGGCTCTTCATGTAGATGACGGCTTGCTGGCCAAGGGGATTCACGCCGTTCAAGTATTTGTCCGCGAAGGCCTGGTTGATGATGGCGACGTGTTTCTCCTCCGCCATTTCCCGTTCACTGAAGAGCCGTCCGGCGCGTAAAGGGATGCTCATCGCAGAGAAATATTCAGGTCCGATGACGCGGACGTTCGCCACAGGAAGATCCATCAGAGATTGCTGTGGCTGGCTGAGAATGTGGACGCCGGTGGCGGCACCCAGACCGGATAGAGGAGGAAAGTTCTCCATGGTGACGGAGCGGACTCCGGGAACGGCGCCGACGCGAGCGAGCAACTGCTGGAAGAAAGCCATTTGCAATTTGTCCGTGGCATACCTGGACTGCGGAAGGGCGACCTTGAAGGTCAACAGATGCGCCGTATCAAAGCCTGGATCGACACCGACGAGGCGAACAAAGCTGCGAATCAGCAAGCCCGAGCCGGCGAGAAGAACGAGCGCGAGGCTCAATTGCGCGACGACGAAGGCGCTCCTTGCGAAGTGGCGGCGTTTCGCGGTGGACGAACCGCGGCCGCCCTCTCTTAGAGTTTGGGAGATCTGCGAATGCGCGGATACCCAGGAAGGAAGAAAGCCGAAGAGCAAACCGGCTAACAAGGTGGCGGCAGCGGCAAACGCCAGGAATCGCAGGTCGATCGAGACGGAAGGGAGATCGAGAAGATTTTGCGGTCTCGCGGCGAGAAGGGCATTCGTGCCAACCACGGTGAGCGTGACGCCGATTCCCCCGCCAATCACGGCAAGCAGCAAAGTTTCCATTATAGACATCTGCATAAATAATGGAATAATAGGCGTTCAGGAGGGGAACGCCTATGTCGAGACCAAAGGGAAGCGCTGAATTATTGGAATACCGACGCAAGCGAGCTTTGGCCTTGTTGAATTCTGGTCTTTCTCTCAACGAAGTGGGACGACGGATTGGATCGAGTGCTAGTTCGGTGATGCGTTGGCGGGATGCCTGGCGGCGAGGCGGAAGGAAAGCTTTGAAGGTGCGTTTTTCTCCCGGTCGCCCTTGGAAGCTGGGCAAAAGACAACGCCCGCGTTTGATCGCTCTGCTCCTCAAGGGAGCGATGGCGCATGGCTACCGAACCAATCTATGGACCACGGCCCGCATCGCCGAGGTGATTAAGCGGAAGTTCGGAGTCCGCTATCATCGCGATCATGTCGGTCGGTTGATGCACTGCTTGCAATGGAGTGCTCAGAAACCCGAGCGGCGCGCCTTGGAGCGGAACGAAGCAGAGATCAAGCGCTGGAATAAAAAGGAATGGCCCAGGGTAAAAAAAACGCTGCACGGCTGGGCGCCCACATCGTATTCGCCGATGAATCGGGCTTCCTCTTAGTGCCGACCGTGGCCAGAACCTGGGCTCCGCGAGGGAAAACACCGATCCATCGGCATCGCCAGGGACGGCGGGATAAAGTCTCTGTGATCTCCGGAATTTCTGTGAGTCCCAAGCGACGCCACCTGGGCCTCTACTATCTTCTGTTTTACGAGAACATCGGACAGGAGGAAGTTTGTGTGTTCCTGCGTGAGTTGTTGCGGCATCTGCGTGGTCCGATCATCGTTCTGTTGGACAACTCCTCCACCCATCAGGGGGGACCGCTCGAGGAACTTCGCGCTCGAAACCCGCGTCTCAAAATCGAGCATTTCCCGGCCTACGCCCCGGACCTCAACCCCGATGAAGGCGTCTGGTCGCTGGCCAAAAGAAAACTCGCCAATAGTTGTCCCAAGAACGTCAAAGAATTGCTGGCAGATGTCATTCGTTCGATCAACGGCATTCGAGCGTCTCGCAAGAAGCTGCACGGCTGCATCCTGCAGTCTGAACTGCCTCTTTTTTTGCGCTAGAGTATTCCATTATTTATGCAGAGCTCTATAGCCTCAGTTCCGGACGGCTTTTGTGTTCGCTGAATATACAACCATAGACCGGCGAGGAACAGCGAGCTAAGGGCAGCCCAGACAAGTACAGGAATCTGTTCGGACTTGGCGGCTCGGCGTTGTATACCTTCCTTTACTTTCGGATCGGACCACCGTCTTCAAACGCTTCCTTCAATTGTAGAATCCGCCTACCGCGCAGCCGGCTTGGCCGACACAACCGGGACCCACCGGATCTCTCGCAGAACGGTGCCCACAACGGCGAGGCAAAAGCGGTACATAGTCGAGATTTACTTTGCGCTTGGCTACGGAGGACACGGATTCTTGTGGCAGACGCGGGAATTCTCTTACAATCAGAGCGCGTGGGCTTCCGGTCGGGATGCACCCGACGCCATCGCGCCCGGGGAAGATTATGGTGAAACAGATAACTGCTTTGAGTATGTCTGTTGCGATTGCCCTAGGTGGCATTTTCACGCCTGCGCCTGCCGCCGACGCGCACTTTGGCCCGTCGAACCCGTTTTACGCGCCGAGTACGTTGCCGTTCCATGCGCCTCCTTTCGACAAAATCAAGGAGGAGGACTATCAGCCGGCTATCGAGGCAGGCATGGCCGAAGAACTCTCGGAGATACAGGCGATTGCGGACAATACGGCGGCGCCGACCTTTGAGAATGTGCTGGCGGCCATGGAGAAGACCGGGCAGGTCCTTCACCGGGCCATGGCCGCCTTCTCCGGAGTCGTCCAGGCGAATACCAATCCCGTCTTGCAGAAAGTGCGGACTGCAGAAGCCCCTAAGCTGGCGGCGCACCAAGATGCCATCTACCTCAACGCAAGACTTTTTGGTCGTGTTGCGGCTGTCTACAAGCAGCGCGAGTCACTCCATCTCGATCCGGAATCCCTTCGGCTGCTCGATGTTACCTACGATAGGTTCGTCCGCTCTGGCGCAAACCTCTCGGACGCCGACAAAACCGAGTTGAAGAAGCTGAACGAGGAAATCTCCACGCTCTCGACCGCCTTTTCCACAAAACTGCTGGCCGCTACGAAGGACGGAGCCTACGTGACTACGAACAGGGGTGCGCTTGCCGGAATGAGCGAGGCGAAGATTTCGGCAGCCGCACAGACTGCGCAGAGTCGCAAGCAGGAAGGCTATGTGCTTCCGCTTCAGAACACCACCCAGCAGCCAGATCTAGCTGCTCTCAGCGTCCGGGCGACCCGCGAAGCCCTCTTTGAGAAATCCTGGAACCGAGCCGAGCGAGGCGATGCCAACGACACGCGCGATGACATTGCACATCTGGCGCAACTCCGTGCGCGGCGAGCACAACTTCTCGGCTATCCCAACCACGCCGCTTGGAAGCTGGGAGACCAGATGGCGAAAACACCTGAGGCTGCCTTGAAGTTCATGGACGCCCTAGTGCCGGGTGCCACCGCCAAAGCGGCCAACGAGGCCAAAGATATCCAGGACGTGATTGACGCCCAGAACGGTGGCTTCACTCTCCAGCCCTGGGACTGGGACTTCTACTCCGAACAGGTGCGCAAGGCAAAGTACGATTTGAATGACGCGGAGGTCAAGCCGTACTTCGAATTGAACAATGTACTCGAAAACGGCGTGTTCTACGCGGCCAATCAGCTCTACGGAATCTCATTCAAAGAACGAAAGGACATCCCGGTCTACCACCCGGATGTGCGTGTCTTCGAAGTCTCGGAGGCTGACGGCCAGCCGCTGGCGCTTTTCTACTGCGACTACTTCAAGCGCGACAACAAAAACGGCGGCGCGTGGATGAGCAACTTCGTGGGTCAGTCCAGGCTTCTGGGCACTCTGCCGGTGGTCTTCAACGTCGCCAACCTTCCGAAGCCGGCGCCAGGAGAGCCGGCGCTCATCAGCTTTACCGATGTCACGACCATGTTCCACGAGTTTGGCCATGCCCTGAATGGCATGTTC